>Ga0187894_10005148_pt1 | contig 13543 bp, 18 predicted proteins | sample GBC1701081metaG_FD_136650 | JGI IMG/M metagenome (GOLD analysis project Ga0187894, IMG submission 136650) | White microbial mat communities from a lava cave in the Kipuka Kanohina Cave System on the Island of Hawaii, USA - GBC170108-1 metaG ...
GTTTTACCTCGGGATCGCCACCAAGTCCAGCGCGGGCTGGACCGCCGGCTACGATCAACTCCGCGCCGGGAATTCGGCTCAGTGCCAAAATAATAGTCTCCACTCCATGGTGCTCAGCGAGCGCATTCACGGTAAGCAACCGGGGACGATTCCGGCGGGACGCAACTGGCCCGTAAGGGGTAAACCGTTCGGTGTCCACTCCGGCTGGTATCACGCTGAGGGAGCGGCGCTTCACGCCGAGCTGGAGCAGCTCAGCCGCTTCGGTAGAACTGACCGCCAACACCCAAGCAGCGTCATGTCCAATAGCCCGCTCCAGACGGAGCCGGCTCGACAGCAGGGACGGGCAATCCACTCCTCCCGATGACGTGTGGGTCCTGGCATCACGGCTTGGCGCGAGGCCTAGGGCGTGAAAAGTCTGCACCACTGGCAATGTGAGCTCCCGAGCCCCCACCAGCGAAGATAGGCCCGAGGTCCAGGAATGGGCGTGCACCACGGCAGGGGGATCTAGCGCCCACTGACGCGCGAGGTACGCGCCGAAATCGGCCAGCCGCGGCAAATCTTCCTCCGGTGAGGGTTTCTGGCACAGCTCGGCTGGTACGTGTTCTACCATCACCCCAGGCGCCAGCACGACGGGACGCTTGGCGGCGCGGGCAGTGCCGCGGGTATAGACCGTCACCCGATGCCCACCGCGCCCTAATGCCTCAGCTAAGGCAGCCACGTGAATTTGCTGGCCGTTCGCGGAAGGTTCATGCAATGTTGCTAACGGATTGGCGTGCTCGGAAACCATGGCGATCTTCATGCGGTTGCCTCTTCTTTAGTCCGTAGCATCGAGAGAAGGTCAGCCGCGGTCGTCCCCCTTCACCACGGAAAATTTCCATCTACCAGGCAGCGGGCCATGGGAGCCAACAATGTCTATAACCCCCGCGGCACATGCCACGCCCCTGTGCCTGCTCCGGAGAGCACTCGTAGTAACCGCTCCCCTACTCGATTCGAGTTTAAACCTTTCTCAACTACTTGTGAGTGACCAAATGTGACCTCGCTACACTTGTCCCAGGTACCCGGGACAACCGCTGGAATGACCATCTCCCAGCCTGGAGTTAAAGATCGCGACCAACCTTCGAGGTAATGACGTGTTGACCATGCAGGAAGCCCTGTTACGGCTGGCGAACTACTGGGCTGATCAGGGCTGTCTTCTTACTCAGCCCATGAATACCGAAGTCGGCGCTGGAACGCTCAATCCCGCCACCTTCCTGCGGGTGCTTGGCCCTGAGCCGTGGCGGGTGGCCTACGTGGAGCCGAGCGTGCGCCCGGACGACTCTCGGTACGGCGACAACCCGAACCGGCTGCAGACCCACACTCAGTTCCAGGTCATCCTCAAACCCGAACCCGGTGATGCCCAGGAACGCTATCTGGACAGCCTGCGGGTTTTGGGCATCGACATCAGCCGGCACGATGTGCGGTTTGTGGAGGACAACTGGGCTGCTCCCGCGGTAGGCGCCTGGGGGTTGGGTTGGGAGGTCTGGCTGGATGGTCTGGAAATTACCCAGTTCACCTACTTCCAGCAAGCCGGTGGCTACCCCCTAGATCCGGTATCGGTAGAGATCACCTACGGCATGGAGCGCATTATGATGGCGCTCCAGGGGACCAGCCACGTTAAGGACATCAGCTACGCGCCCGGTATCTCCTACGGTGAGGTGTTCGGTCAGGCCGAGTGTGAAATGAGCAGGTACTACCTGGATGAAGCGGACATTTCCACCAACCGCGCCTTGTTCGAGGCGTACCAGAAAGAAGCGCGCCGCATGCTGGACGCCCGGCTCCCGGTGCCCGCGCACGGCTACGTGCTGAAGTGTTCCCATGCCTTCAACGTGCTGGATTCTCGTCAGGCCATCGGCGCCACGGAACGAGCCCGGGCTTTCGCTCGGATGCGGGGGCTGGCTCATGAGGTGGCTGAGTTATGGATGGCACGACGAGAGGAAATCGGTCACCCGCTCGGCACTGCCCAAGCTCTCACTCCCCCCACCCCGGTAACAACATTTCCAAAGATCGACACGCCCGCGACCGTAGCCTTCGAAATTGGTGTGGAAGAGCTGCCAGCTGGCGAGGTAATCCGGACCGCCGAAGCGGTTCAAACCACGCTGGCCGAAAAGCTCGCCGCCACCCGGCTCGAGCACGGACCCATCCGAGTCGTGGCGTCGCCGCGGCGCATCGCGTCCCTGGTCGAGGCAGTGCACCCGCGAGAGACCGACTACCAGCAGACCATCCGCGGACCTCGGGTGAGCGCTGCCTACGACCCCGAAGGGAACCCCACCCCGGCGGCACTCGGCTTCGCCCGAGCTCAGGGCGTTGCAGCTCATGAGCTGCAACGGCTGACCATGGATGGCGGCGAGTACGTCGGGGTAGTACGGCAAGTACCTGGACGCAATGCGGCCGAGGTGCTCGCCGCGGTACTGCCTGAGGTCGTCGCCGAGCTGCGTGCGGAGAAAAACATGCGCTGGAACGCGCCGGGCTTATCGTTTGCCCGCCCGATCCGCTGGATTCTGGCGCTGCTCGGCGAGCACGTCATCCCGTTGACGGTCTCGACTATTCTGAGCGGGCGAACTACCCGGACGCATCGTGCTGCGGCCGAGCCGGTGCTGAGTGTGCCGTCAGCGGACGACTACCTCCCGCTGTTGGCTCAGCGCGGCATTGTGGCCGACGGCGAGGAGCGACGCCGCGTCATCCGCATGGCCAGCACCGAGTTGGCGACCCGCGTCGGCGGGGTGATTGATTTTTCCGGTGAAAAATCCCTGCTGACCGAGATTGTCAACCTGGTCGAGCAACCCGCACCTATCCTGGGGCACTTCGACGAGAAATACCTCGAGCTCCCCACCGAAGTGTTGACCACGGTGATGCGCAAGCATCAGCGCTATCTGCCGATGCGCAATGCTCAAGGGCAGCTGCTGCCGTACTTTGTCGCGGTGGCCAACGGCGACTGCGACGCTGATCTGGTTCGCGCCGGGAACGAAGCCGTGCTGCGCGCCCGGTACGAGGACGCGGCCTTCTTCTGGGGTCGCGACCGGCAACTACCGCCCGAGACCATGAAGCAGGGGCTGGCCTCGCTGACCTTTGAAGAGCGCCTCGGTTCCATGGCCGACCGGGCAGGCCGCGTCACGGCCATCGCCCACGATCTCGCGACGCACGTGACTCTGAACGAGGCTGAACGCGCCACGCTGACCCGAGCGGGCGAGCTGGCCAAGTTCGACCTGGCCTCGCAGATGGTCATCGAGCTGTCCAGCCTGGCCGGGGTGATGGCTCGCGAGTACGCCCGTCGGGCCGGCGAGCCCGAGGCCGTGGCGGACGCCTTGTTCGAGATGGAACTGCCGCGGCACGCTGACGACGCGCTGCCGGTCAGCGCGCCCGGAGCATTGCTAGCATTAGCTGACCGGTTCGATCTGCTCGTCGGGCTGTTCGCGCTCGGGTCCGCGCCCACCGGTAGCTCAGATCCCTTCGGCTTGCGCCGCGCCGCCCTGGGTATTGTCAGCATGCTGCGGGCCCAGCCCCGGCTTATCGACATCACCGTCACCCTAGGTGTGGCAGTCGCCGCGGCCCATCAGCCAGTTCCCTGTTCCGAACCCACCCAGCACGAAGCAGCGGATTTCGTCCTTCGCCGATTCTCCCAGCAGCTCACCGACGCGGGACATCCCATCCAGCTCATCCGAGCCGTTCTACCGCTGGCCGCCACCCCGGCCCGCGCGGAAAGCACCGTGGCCGAGCTTGCCTCTTGCGTGGACGACCCCGAGTTCCGCGGCGTCGTCATGGTGATGCAGCGCGTTGCCCGCATCGTTCCTCCGGACACCCGAGCGCACTACGACCCGAAGCTGTTCACCGAGTCCGCCGAGCATGAGCTGCATGAGGCCGTAAGAAAAGTCCGAAGTGACCTGGGCGAGAGCCCGGCGGAGCTCGCATCTTTCATCACCGCAGCTAGCGGCTTGGCCAAACCGATCGACACCTTCTTCACCGACGTGCTCGTCATGGCGGACGATCCCGCTATCAAAGCCAACCGGCTCGGCCTGCTCGCCAGCGTCCGCGATCTCGGCGCCCACCTCCTCGCCTGGCAAACCCTGGACTGAACCTTCCTCTGCCGCGGTCCGACGTCAGCCAGATTTTGTCAGGAGGCCGCGGTAGCTTTGTCGTTGGCGCCAGGTCTCGCCTGGGATTTGGTGACACGATCAAGCCCCAGTGAACGACAGAAGGATATTTCTGTGGTACACTATTCGGGTGAAGAAGTGCAGCTTACCCAGGCCGCACGTAAACATAGGGTCGGGAAGGCTCGCATCGTTGATGTGATGACTAACCCCTACGTCATCACCGAGCTGGAAAGCACAAAGGGTGGTGATCAGCGGATCATGTTCCTCGGTGATGATCATACTGGTCGCGCTCTAGAGGTGGTTGCGATTCGGCAGGATGACCGCTGCCTTGTCGTGCACGCAATGGACCTACGTAAGAAATTTCGGGCTGCTTACGAGGAGGGCAGATCAGATGAGTAATGACGAGAAGATCACCCTTCCTGATGGAACTGCAATCGATGTGTCGGATTACGACCCTGATCGTGGCGATGAACTGCGCTACACCCGTGATGGCCGCCCAATCACCAACGAGCTGATCGATCAGTGGCAACGCGAGATCGAAAACGACGACACACTCTTGGAACGCGCCACAAACGTCACCTATCCGCGTCGGGGACGCCCTTCTCTCACCTCACCCGGCATTCAATCTCCCCAAATACGATTCCGGGTTTCCGCGAACGTGCGCTCCAGAGCCGATAAGATTGCCGCCCGAGAAGGCACAACCGTCTCCCAGCTAGCGCGAGAACTCCTCGAACGATACCTACGCGAACGAACCGCCTGACCTAACGGCGTCTAGGAACCTGGAAAAGCAACACCATCCAGTGAAAGTGATTGAAACGGCTCTCAGAGAATTATGCCATACTTGCAGGAGTCAATTTCAGGAGAAACAAGTTTGGCATATCCTCCGTTTCGAGATGACCTTGCGGCTTTACAACGACATGAACGAGCAGTTGAGCGATGCCTCGCCGGCTGAAGATCGGTGCATAGAGCAGGTCGAAGCCACCGCGATCAGTGAATGCCTCGCCCGCAAACAGGCCACACAAATCCAGGCGTTGTTCAGCAGGATTGCCGAGCGAGACGCAAGCCTGCTGGAGCGGCTCGCCCAGTCATGAGCGGCATACGCTATCTGTCTCTGGAGGATGTGCTGACTGGTGCGGTCATAGCCACAGCTGGCTATGTCCTGGGCAGGTTTAAGCGCCGATCTCTCTCTGGTCAGGCGCCCAGAGGGATGCCTCGGACAGCCTCACGCCGCAATGGCAGCAGAACACGTGCGGACTACCCCCCGGCTGCTCATGACGGCACGCACGACGCCGCAGAAACAACCGCACCGCCCCGACCGCCAGAGTCAGAGCGTGAACCGGGTCCCATCCGCCTTGCGGATCGGAGAGTTCCTCAGCATCCCCGGACGCGATGTCGAGCGTGGCCCGCTCGGCTGGGAGATCCCACGGATCAGCGGCAGGATCGTCATCCGGAGCCACGGTCACTCGGTAAATATCATGGCGTTCGCGCAGGTAAAATCCTCGCCCATCCACGTTCCCCGTGATGACAAACGGCGCGGCAGACACGGCCACCCGCGCGGCGATCCCCAACTCCTGAGCGTGCTCGTGGAAACGAGCCTGCGCTGCTTGTTCGATGGCAGGATCCGGCGCGAGATCGCGAAGCCTCTCAAACACCTCATCCATCGCCTGTTTTCGCTCCTGTGGCGTCTGCTGGCATGAACACGTAGCGCCCCCCTCGTGCAACTCCACGTCAGCGGGACGAGGGTGGCAGCCGCACATGCAGTCAGCCGCCGCGTCCACATCTCGCAGCGACGGTCCGGTGTGGAGCGCTGCCAGCCGCGCGGGCCGAAGCGCGGCCATACGGCTCTCCTGCTCCGCCCGCCATGCCTCAATCTCGGCATGCCGCGACGCCGTTTCCTCCGGGGAGAGCGGTGTGAACTGGCGTCGACGAGGCGCATGAACAGACACGGCATCGGAGCATAACCGGCTACCAACAGCGAATGCACATAATCTTCCTATCGGCTGAGATCATGCGACTAGCCGAAGCGCTCTTCTCCTTCAGACCGGTGGCGAGATGCCTCTTGATGTAACTACATTCTGTAGGTACATTTGTGGTATGAAAACTATCGGACTGCGGGAGCTCAATCAGAACCCGTCTCAGGCGGTAGCCCAGGTACGGTCCGGCGTCTCGCTCATTGTCACCGACCGGGGTAAACCGGTACTGCGGATGGTCCCCGAAACAGAGCATCCCAGCACTATCCAGAGAATGATCTCTACCGGAGAAGCCAAACCCCCTGTCGAGTGGGGCATGCCGGATGTGATCCTTGATCTCGCGCCCGGTGTCGAGAGCTTGGCTGCCCTGCTCATCGCCGACCGGGCTAAGGAAGCCAACCGGTGATTTACCTCGACACTAGCGCCCTTGTGAAGTTCATCAAGCTGGAGGAGGAAACCCCAGCGCTAGGCGCCTGGCGGCAAGCGCTCCCCAAGGGAACTGAACTGGTCACCAGTGAATTGGCTCAGTTGGAGATCACCCGCACTCTGCTGTGCGCGGGTGTTGACCACCAAATCGTGCCCTACGTCACTAGCCAGGCGCTGAAGGGCGTTCACACCGTTGACCTCACCAGCACGGTGCTTGCTCGCGCCATGACCTACTCTATCCCTAGACTCGGCTCTCTCGACGCCATCCATCTCGCCAGCGCGGAACCGTTCCGCGGTGAGTTGACAGAACTTATCACCTACGACGACCAGCTGACCGAAGCGGCGACTGATCTCGGATTCCCCGTCAACGCACCGTCATAACGTGGCCAAGTCCGACCACAGGAACTGGAGTTCTTTCCGTACTGCGGTGACCGCCTCTCCGAGAGCAACATACCTGTCAGCGCCGCCCGACCGTTGCCGCAGCTCGACACCGCCGCCCGCAAGAGAGCGACGGCTCACCGTGACACGCAACGGCATCCCCATGAGGTCCGCATCGGCGAACTTGACGCCCGGACGTTCCTCGCGATCGTCGTAGAGCACGTCGACGCCGGCCTCAGTCAGGGAGGCGTAAAGCTGCTCGGCTGTGTCGCGCGCCTGAGCGTCCAGGCCGATGAGATGCACGGAGAACGGCGCGACGCTCACCGGCCAGCACAGCCCACGCTCATCGTGGTGCTCTTCGGCAATGCACGCGAGCAGACGCCCCAGACCGATGCCATACGAGCCCATGACCACGAGCTTATCAACCCCGTCAGTATCACGGAAGTACACCCCGAGCACATCGGAGTAGCGGGTGCCGAGCTTGAAAAAGTTCGCGACCTCAACGCCCCGGCAGGTGCGCAACGCCGCGCCGCAACGGCTGCAGGCATCGCCAGCGCGCGCGGAGACGATGTCGGCCACGATTGACGGGGCAAAATCGCGCGGGATGTTCACATTGCGGAAATGAGCTCCTTGCTCGTTAGCCCCAGCCACGAGGTTCGCCGACGTCGCCAGCAGGTCGTCGACGACCGTCACCCCCGACACGCCGATCGGCGACGCGTAGCCACGTACTGCGCCAGCCGCGGTCATCTCCGCTTCGGTTGCCGGGCGAAGTTCGGTGGCTCCGACAGTGCTCGCCAGTTTTGTCTCGTTGACGTCCATGTCACCGCGAACGACGGCAATGATGAGACCCGGTCGCGCCCCCGCGTCGACCATAAAGAACACTGCCTTGGCGATCTGTGATGCCTCAATGTCAAGCAACTTCGTGAGTGCTTCAATCGACGCTGCTCCCGGTGTGCTAACGCGTTCGATGGGTAACGGCTCCGCAATGGAAGGCGCCGGCTTTGCGAAGGTCGCTATCTGGCGGTTCGCCGTGTACCCGCAGTTGCCGCAGATCACGATGGTGTCCTCACCGATCGGCGTGAGGTACATCAGCTCGTGTGCCGCGCTGCCACCCATGATCCCGACATCAGCGCCCACGGTCATGACCGGCAAATCGCAACGGGCAAAGAGGTGGCGATAGGCGTCAAAGTGTGCCCGATACTGGCGGTCGAGGCCCTCGTTGTCACGATCCAGGCTGTAAGAATCCTTCATCGTGAACTCTCTCACCCGGATCAACCCCGCGCGCGGTCGCGGATCATCCCGGAATTTCGTCTGGATCTGATACACCAGCTGCGGAAGCTGACGATAAGAGTGAATCTCACTACGACACAGTTCCGCGAGTGCCTCCTCATGAGTCATGGCCAGCACCATCGGCCGGCTTTTGCGGTCGTCGAACCGCAGCAGCTCGGCTCCGATGTCGGCATAGCGGCCAGCTCGCTGCCACAGCTCCGCTGGTTGGACTAACGGCATCAGCAATTCTTGGCCGCCGATGGCGTCCATCTCCTCCCGCAGCATTGCCTCGATCTTCTTCAGGGAACGACGGGCTAGTGGCAGGGCTGAAAAGAGCCCGGCGCCGAGTTGACGCAGGTAACCCGCACGGACAAGAAACTGATTACCGGCTGTGTCAGCACCGACAGACGTTGCGCGAAGGGTAATACCGAAATGGCGAGACAAGCGCATGAAAGACCTCCGAGAAACAGGGAGTGAAAAATGGCAAGCGGACGTGGCCTAGCGACAGAAGTCGTCAGGCCCTCGGAGGTCGCTGTCCACACGCCATAATTTAAGAATACTACGTCCTATGAATTAGCTACCGCGCGGATACCCACCGTGAGGGGTGACTAGAGTAGACGTTCATGGCAGGACGTCCATTGAACGAAGTTGTGGAAGCCGGCTGGGCCGAGGCTTTGGAACCGGTTGCCGGGCGTATTACCGCGATGGGGGATTTTCTGCGCACGGAGATCGCCGCGGGTCACCGGTATCTGCCCGCCGGGGAGAATGTGCTGCGAGCTTTTCAGCAGCCGTTTGGGGATGTACGGGTGCTAATCGTCGGCCAGGATCCCTACCCGACACCGGGCCACGCGGTAGGGCTGAGTTTCTCGGTCGCGCCGCGGGTACGGCCGCTGCCCGGCAGTCTGATCAATATCTTCGGTGAGTACAACGCTGACCTCGGCCACCCACAGCCGAGTAATGGCGATCTCACGCCCTGGACTGAGCGCGGGGTGCTGTTACTGAACCGAGTGCTCACCGTGGCGCCTGGCAGGCCAGCTTCACACCGCGGCAAGGGGTGGGAGGAGGTCACCGAACAGGCGATTCGGGCACTCGCCGCCCGCGATACCCCGTTGGCGGCGATCCTATGGGGACGTGATGCCCGTAACCTGCGGCCGCTGTTGCACAATGTGCCGTGCGTCGAATCGGCGCATCCTAGCCCGATGTCGGCTGACCGGGGATTCTTTGGTTCCCGCCCGTTCAGCCGGACCAACCAGCTCCTCGAACAACAAGGCGCCCAGCCGATCGATTGGGAACTGCCGTAGCGGCACAGTTTCCAGGTCAAACGGTTATCCACAGATAGCGCGACGTGGTATTGCCAGCTGCTCGCTTCCCCACTACCCTGGCATTTCGTCTAGAATGAGGGGATGAGGAAAGTGCCACTAGTACCCGGTTCCGAATTGGCAACGCTGGCGCATCAAGTGGCCGAGCGCGGTGATGTCGTCTACATCATGGAAGACGGCCGTGAGATCGCCGCAATGGTGCCGCCCGCGGTGATACGGGCGTGGGAAGACGCCGAGGATACGGCCGCGGCCTGGGCTGCATACCATGAGCCCGGCGATTCTATTCCTTGGGAGATCGTGAAAGCCGAAGCGGGGCTGTAGCCGTGGCGTACACAATCACGCTTCGTCCTACCGCGCGCAAGTATTACCTCCGCCTTGAAAAACAACTTCAACAGCGTATTTCAGCAATGCTCGATAAGCTTGCCCAGAGTCCTCGCCCGCACGGGGTCGAAAAGCTCACGGATAGCCCCGGATGGTTCCGGGTTCGGGTGGGTGATTACCGAATCATTTACGAGGTCCGCGACAAAGAACTCGTGGTATTCGTGCTGTCCATCGGTCCACGCGACAACGTGTACCAGCGGCGCTGAATGTCAGCAGCCAGATCCGGAAAGCGCGAGCGGGGGCCTAGGACGCGGCCGGTTCCGGTAAGCTGCTAGACGGAGGATTCGCCTAGTGGCCTAGGGCGCACGCTTGGAAAGCGTGTTGGGGGCAACCCCTCGCGAGTTCGAATCTCGCATCCTCCGCCATGAGCACGCGGGTTACTTTCCGGATCCCTCCGCACTTCACATCGGCAAGAATTCCCCCGCCCCCACTGTGAAAAAACCAGCGAGCCGAAGCTCGCTCAGATCTCTCCTGAGGCAAGACGTACGTTGACGATACGGACTTCGCTACCATGACGTACTCCGGATCGGGCGACGTCACGGCCCCGGCGCAAGCAGTAGACCTCGCACTAGACAACCCGGCCTCATCGACCAGCGGTTACGAGACCACTGATTTCGCCGGCTTTCCCAAAGGCAACATCGCGCTTATGCAGCGTGGCGCCGGTCACCAACCAAAACCGGCTTAAGAGCGAGATTTACCCGTTGAGGATAGAATTGTTTGGTGATTTTCAAGCGGATTGGCGTGGAGCGCCCGTACCCGTCTCACGGAAAGAATTCCCGAGATTGGGCGCTGCTGCCGCCTAAGCAAGTTCGGCTGGACCAGCTTGTCACCACCAAGCGAAATCTGGATCTGGAAGCCTTGCTCGCCGAGGACTCCACCTTTTACGGTGATCTGTTCGCGCATGTGGTGCAGTGGCGGGGAGAGCTCTACCTCGAAGACGGACTGCACCGGGCGGTACGTGCCGCGTTGGCGCAGCGAACTATGCTGCACGTCCGGGTCCTCGAACTCGAGTCGTGAACCGCGGAATTGGCGGTGGCGGTGGGATTTGAACCCACGGAGGAGTTGCCCCCTCACACGCTTTCGAGGCGTGCTCCTTAGGCCGCTCGGACACACCACCATCAAACAGCTTACGTGAGTCCCCGCCGTTGTCGGAAAAAATCGGTGAGTAACGCGGCGCATTCGTCGGCCAATATCCCGCTCACCACATCAGGGCGATGGTTGAGCCGGCGGTCCCGCACCACATCCCACAACGAGCCGGCGGCGCCCGCCTTGGGGTCGGTGGCTCCATAGACGAGCCGATCCAGCCGCGACAATACGGTGGCTCCCGCGCACATCGCGCAGGGTTCCAGGGTGACCACGAGAGTGCATCCCAGCAGCCGCCATCCACCGATGGCTTGCGCCGCCTGACGGATCGCTATGATCTCCGCATGCGCGGTGGGATCGCTCCGGGCTTCTCGCTCATTGCGTCCGCGTCCAATGATCGTGTTACCGGGTCCCAGCACCACACAACCGACCGGAACGTCGCCCGTTTCCCGCGCGAGAACAGCCTGCTCCAGCGCCGCTCGCATGGCGTCAGCGTATTGGGAGCTGGCGAGCTTAGCCGCCCTACTGTCGGGAGCTCTCATATTCGGAACGAGCGCATCCGCACCGCCCGACGTAGCCGTGCTACCCGGAAACGGCGAGGGGCAACCCGCTCCCGCAGCGCTCGAGCCTCGGCGAGTTCGCGCAGAAACATCGCCCTCCGGCGGCGGCGCTGCGATACTATTTCCGCATCGCGAGACTTCTCAAGCTTGCCAGAATCGTCTACAGCCATGAGAACACGCCTCCTAGTGAAAGTTTACGCCAATAGAAGTGCCGGGCTGCTAACTCTGTAGAGCGCATCACCATGGATTCGGCGCGCCGAATCCCCTACAGTCAGCTCTTATCAGCTTCAATAGGGCAGGTACCCCGAAATGAGATGATGAAAGAAGGCCAAGGATGGCGCGGTGGAAAAAGGTCACTCTTTGGGTCTTGGGTTTCTTCGCGTTCTATGCCGTGGTTACCGCCCCCAATAGAGCAGCGTACACGGTGCAGTCCGCTTTCCAGGGCGTAGCCGCGGCGGCGCAGTCGGTTACTAGGTTCTTCGACGCGCTCATGGCGTGACATGTCGAACCAGGTGTACACCCCGCAGGCCGAACCGGGTTTCCTCGGTCGATACCTCCTCCCCAACGAACGCTGCGTGATCGCGGTACGGCGGCATCCAGCGCAGTTGCTCAAGCCGCTGGCGATAGCTTTCGGGGGGCTGCTCGTCGTCTTCTTCTTTGACGTGTTTTTACCCCCACAGCCGACCTACATGCGCGATCTCGTCTGGTTGGGCTGGCTGGGCGTGTTCGGCTGGCTGGGTTGGAAGATCGCGGAATGGTGGGTGGACTACTTCGTGGTCACTGACCAGCGACTGCTCGTGACCTACGGGCTGCTCACTCATCGGGTAGCGATGATGCCCCTGCCCAAAGTGACAGATATGAGCTATAAGCGCACCGTACCGGGGAGGCTGCTCGGCTACGGGGAATTCATCATGGAATCAGCCGGTCAAGATCAGGCGCTCAGCACCGTGACCTACGTGCCTAGGCCGGACACCTTGTACTTGCAGATCTGTGATCTGCTCTTTGGTCCCCAGGCAGATTCCGGCGATTAAGAGTCCGCGGCCTCACGCGGTCCAACCGAGCTGGGTGACTTCCGCGCTGGCCTGCTTCAGATCTTTAGCTGTGTCCACGCCTCGCCAATAGCCCTCGATCAGGAAACTGCCCAGCTTGCCCTGTTCCGCCAGCTCTGGGAAGGTGGTCAGCTCATGGTCGCCTTTGTCTGGCAGCGCCGAGACCACACTGGGCTCGAAGCAGTAGCCCCCGGCGTTGATCCAGTATGGCGACAGCGGGGTTTCGCGGAAGCCTCGAATGAGACCCTGCCCATCCAGCTCCGCCAACCCGTAGGGGATGCGGTATTGGGTGAGCGCGACAGTAGCGGTGACGGAGGCCCGCTCGTGCCGGTCACAGAAATCCGCTAAGGAAAACCGGGTGAGCACGTCGCCATTGAACGCCAACCAGCGTTCTTCGGGTGCTGGCAGATGGGCGGCGGCGAACTTCAAAGCACCCCCACGGCCGAGCGGCTCGTCCTCCACCACCAGGGCAATATCGAGATCGGTTCGGCTACCGTCGAGCAGGTGCTCTTTGAGGACATCGGCCAGATAGCCGCACGAGACCACCACGTTTCGCACGCCCGAGGCGGCCAACCAATCGAGCTGGTAGTCGATAATGGGACGACCGGCGACCTCGATCATGGCCTTGGGGCGAGTGTCGGTGTAGGGGCGAAGCCGGGTGGCTTGGCCGCCCGCGAGGATCACTGCTTGACGTACTGAGGAGGTTTGTTTCGGCAGGCTCATGCGGAAAACCATACCAAGCCGACGGCTGGCAGGAATCCATCCGGTAAGGCCTAACCGCAAGTCAGCGGTCTTCCTTATTCGCGCCAGGAATGAGGATACTCTTCTCAACTTCGGTCATGCCGAGGTTGGCACTCGAACATCTACGCTGTTAGGGAAAGACCATCGACTTGGCCATGAGGAAGAAATCCACAGTCCAAGAGCACGGACTCTTGACGGCGCGTATGGCGAAGGAGTGGAGTGAAAAAGGAAGGCAAGGGA
>Ga0187894_10005149_pt1 | contig 13542 bp, 14 predicted proteins | sample GBC1701081metaG_FD_136650 | JGI IMG/M metagenome (GOLD analysis project Ga0187894, IMG submission 136650) | White microbial mat communities from a lava cave in the Kipuka Kanohina Cave System on the Island of Hawaii, USA - GBC170108-1 metaG ...
CCAGTCGTCTTCCGTCCCTCAAGCTGCCGGTGCGCTTCGGCGGCGTCACGCAGCGGGAACGTCTTTTCGATTCGCAGCTTCAATTCGCCTGCTTTGATCCAGTTGAACAGATCGCCCGCGCGCCAAAGCAATTCATCTCTCGTCGCCGCGTATTGCGCCAGACTCGGTCGGGTCAAAAACAACGAACCTTTTTGCGCAAGCAGCGCCGGATCGAAGGCCGCGACGGGGCCGCTCGATTGGCCGAAGAGCGCCATCATTCCGCGAGGCGCGAGAGAGTTCAGACTCTTCAGGAAAGTATCTTTCCCGACCGAGTCGTAGACCACTTGCACACCTTTCCCTCCGGTCAACCTGCGCGCCTCCTGCTCGAAATCCTGTTGGGTATAAAGAATGATTTCGCCGGCTCCGGCCTCGCGCGCAAGCTCGGCTTTGGCGTCCGTCGAAACCGTGCCAATCGCTCGCGCGCCAATACGTTTGACCATTTGGATCAGCAATAGTCCGACGCCGCCCGCAGCCGCATGAACCAACGCCGTTTCGCCGGTTTTCAACGGATAGACCGAAGTCGTCAGGTAATGCGCCGTCATGCCCTGCAGCATTGCGGCGGCGGCTTGCTGGGCGCTCACGCCTTCCGGGATTTTGACCAGCTTCCACGCGGGGACGACGGCGTATTCGGCGTAGGCGCCCGGCTGCATCGCATAAGCCACGCGGTCACCGACCGCGACTTCGGTGACATCGGGGCCGGCGGCTTCAACAACTCCGGCGGCTTCCATTCCAGGAATGAACGGGCGTGGCTGTGGATAAAGACCCGTGCGATGATAAACGTCAATATAGTTCAGTCCGACCGCCTCAAGCTTGACCAGGGCTTCGCCCGATTTTGGCGCGGGCTTTTCCGCCTCCCGATAGACCAAGACTTCCGGGCCGCCGCTGTTTTCGACAACGATTGCTTTCATAATCCTCCTCGCTCCAACGTAATGAAAGTTTGAACAGAGGCGAGATTCTACTTGGGGAGTTCGTTTTTGACCACTTCGCCGCCCTTCATCACGAACTTGACCCGTTTGAGTTCGTTGATGTCTTTGAGCGGATCGCCCGCGACCGCGATCAGATCGGCGAATTTGCCAGCCTCGACGCTGCCCGTTCGATCCTGCCAGCCGAGCAATTCAGCGGCGTTGATTGTAGCCGCGCGAATGGTTTCGGGAGGCGCCAGGCCGGCGTCAACCATGGCTTCAAACATCACCATCGTCGCTTCGCCGCGTTTCTTGCCCGGATAGCGCATCCACATATCGGAGCCGGCGGCCAGTTTGACGCCCGCTTTGAGAGCCCGCCGCAGCTTCTCTTTCGAGAGGTCGATGTACGCCTTGATCTCTTTTTCAAACTGCGTGGTTTCTTCCGGGGAAAAGTAGAGCGATTTGAGGTAGATGTCGCGGAGGGCTTGCGTCGTCCAGAGCGTCGGGTCGAGGAAGATGCCTTTGTCGCGCATCGCTTTGAACTGCTCCTCGGTGGCCTCGTTGGCATGTTCGATGGAATCAACGCCGCCATCAATCGCGGCTTGGATACCGGCCTGCGTGGTGGCGTGGGCCGCGACTTTGATTTTGACGCGATGCGCTTCCTCGACGATGGCGCGCATCTCGGCGGAATTGAGGATGCGATTGTTGTCGTCAACCACGACTTTGATTACGTCGGCGCCATCGGCCAGCGCCTGTCGCACGGCGCGGCGCGCCTCTTCCACATTGCCGATGGTCAGGAACTCTTCCGCGATGATCGTGGCGGCGTTCTCGGATCGAAGCTCGACAGCCTGGCCGCCGATTGGTGTGAGCTTTCTGCAAGCGGCTTGAACGCGCGGGCCGGGGATCAGACCTTCATTGATCGCATCGCGCAGCGCGGCGTCGCCGTTGACGCCGGAATGGCCGACGTTGCGCACGGCGGTGAAGCCGGCTTCGAGCATATTGCGAGCGTTGGCCGCGCCAATGAGCGCGCGCTTCGTTGGGCCAACACGTGTGACTGTCATGGCGATGGCTTCGCCAGCGGGAAACCATCGGCCTTCCATCGCGCAGAGCAGATGGCCATGACAATCAATCAGTCCGGGCAGCAGCGTGGCCTGGCTGAGATCAATGATCGTGGCGTCCCGCGGAGCGCGGGATTTGACTGAGTCGAACGCGCCGACCTCTTTTATGCGATCGCCCTCGACGAGCACGCCCTGGTTGGGCGCGTAGACGCCGGCTCTGACATCAAGCAGACGGCCAGCCTTGATCAATGTAGTTTTGGTCGGAGTGGTTTGCGCGAGCGTGGAAGCGGATAAGGCGGCGAGCAGCATCAAGACTCGTTTGAGCATGGAATCCTCCGGGTTGGCAGGTTGATTTGATCGAAACCTGGAAGACGATACCATCCTCGCCGCGCGCCGTCATCCCGATATGTTATTTCGCCCCTGTCATCATCTGTTCAATTACTGAGCCGATTGCGTGCTCATGCGCCGGATTAGCCATTGACCATCAGGTTGGCGACTCCACTCCGCTTCAAACTTACCTTGAACCCGGATTTCCCGCTTATCAGACAAGAGCAAAGCTTTCTGCCGATACGTCCCGGTCAGGATGGCTGTCGCGCCGGTAAGGGTTACTGACTCGATTGAACTGGCATTTTCTTCCACGCGAACTTTGCCATCGAAGGAACCGAGAAAGGCTCGGATGGAAGCCGGAGTGCTGGCGATTGTCTTGCCAGCGTCAACCAAGGCGCCATCCGGAGTGAACATCGCCGCAATACTCGCTGCGTTCATGGCCAATACGAATTGGTCGTAGCGCCGCATGGCGGCTTTCACCTGGTCCTCCGCGTCCGACGTGGAATCTGGAAGCGCGTCCGATGAGCCGGTGGCCGCGGTCTTCTTGCGAATATACAAACCATCGAACACCGAGCTCCACGTCTTGCCGTCGTCCTGTGACGACTCCCAGAGCTGGCGCACGCGGGCGCCTTCGAGCGGGAAGAAGGTGAGTCTGTCAATGATCTTGCCACCGTTCGGACCAGGCTTTTCGCCGACCAGCCGCATCGCGCCGTCTTTGAACTCGCCGTACAACTCGAGCACATTGCCGGCGCTGTCCACCCACGTCTGCTGCCATTTGCCTTTGGCGGCGTTGTAGATGTTGAAGCTCTTGCCGGTCATCCCACGCGCGCCCGTCCAGTTTTCGAAGATGACGCAGCCGCCCAGGATCAATTGCACGTTGTTCGTTCCGGCCTGCTTGCCGCCCGCTTGCACGTCCCATTCGCCGATCCAGAAATCGAACTGACGATATTCGGGCCTCGCGCCGCAAGGTTTCGCTGAGGGTTGCGAAGCGGATTGTGAAGAACTCGGTTGATTTTGCGCAAAAATGTTGAACGTGAAACAGAGAGTGAAGAGCAGCGTATGGCATAATCTTTTCGGCCAGTCAGACATGGTTCCATCTCCTTCGATTGACAATTGGCGATTCTGGCGAGCCTGCGGCGCATAGTAATCGAAAGCTGTGAAAATGTCTTCAACGTGATGTAAAAAGAAGTAAAACCACAACTCAGAAAGTTGGGTAGCTCCACACTCAACCGTGGCGCCTGACTAATGAGGGAAAAGAGAGAGTACGGAACAAACGGAAATAACGGAACAGACGGAAAAAAACCAGAAAATCTTCCGTCTGTTCCGTACGTTCATATCTGTGGCTGCCTGTCGAACACCCACTTGTTTTCGTGATTGTGTTCTCCACTGCGTAACCGCTCTTCGGCTATGAAGGTTTGGCCCTCGTCCGTGACCCCGTACCGGACTACGTTAGTTATCTGCTCGCCCTCTCGAACCAGTACGGAGTCACACACCAGCGTTTCGCCCTCCCAGTGCAGGCGGGCGCGCATCTCGATACCTCGATGATTGCATACCACAACCTCACCGTCCGTCGTCAGGACGATGGCGAAAGTGTCGCTGCTTTCGCCATAGACATGGGTCCTTTCCAGATAGAAGCAAGGCTCGCGGTGCTCGATCACGAAGGTGCTAGACTCAGGAGCTGGGATCTGCAGCGAACTCCTGCTCGAGTTGAACTCCCACACTCCAGTGAAGTCAGGCTTTGCCATAGGTTACTCCGAACAGTACGGCCAATCAGACAATTTCGATGGCGGATTCCGCCTGCACGCGGCTGTGCTTGCGACTGTATCCGAAATAGATCGCAAATCCAATCACCAGCCACGCGATCAACCGAAGCCAGGTGTCGAGCGGCAGGCTCGCCATCAACAACAGCGAAATCAATATACCCATCAGCGGCGTGAATGGAACCCAAGGGGCTTTGAAAGGCCTGTCCATATCGGGACGTTTGATCCGCAACATCCACACGCCCGCGCAAACAATGACGAACGCCAGCAGAGTGCCGATGCTGACCAGTTCGCCGAGCACGCTGATCGGGAACAGGCCTGAAAAAATCGCGACAAACAGTCCGACCACGACGGATGAAATCCACGGCGTGCGGAAGCGCGGATGAATTGCGCGCGCCCAGGGCGGCAACAACCCGTCGCGCGACATCGCGTAAAAGATTCGCGACTGCCCCATCAGCGTCACCAGCATGACGGTGCTCAATCCAGCCAGCGACCCCAATTTGACCAGCAGGCTGCCCCACTTCACTCCCGTCGCGTCAATCGCCAGAGCAACGGGCGCGGCGACGTTCAGTTGTGAGTAGTGAAGGACGCCCGTCAACATGGCTGTCACTGCCAGAAAGAGAATTGTGCAGATGGCGAGCGAACCCAGAAGACCGATGGGCATGTCGCGCTGCGGATTCTTGGACTCCTGAGCGGCGGTCGTGACGGCGTCGAAGCCGATGTAGGCGAAGAAGATCACCGAGGCGCCGCGCGCGATGCCCGACCATCCGAACTGTCCGAATTCGCCTTTGTTTTCGGGTATGAACTCGCGCCAGTTGTTCGTGAACACGCCGGGGTTTTGCCAGAGATAGGCGCCAGCGATGGCGATGAAGATGATGACCGTGGCGACTTTGATGAAGACCGCGACTGTGTTGAATCGCGCCGATTCTTTGACGCCGATGACCAGAATGGCTGTAACGATCAGGATAGAAATGAAGGCGGGTAGATTGAACAGGGCGGTCGCGCGCGGCAGCCCTGAGGGACTGATCCCCGCGGCGTTGATCGCGGGAAGAACCGACGTCAGCAGCGTCCAGCGGCCTTGAAAGAGCACAAGCTCGCTTCCGGGCGTTTCGATCAACTGCGGCGGTAAATTGACGCCGAAATCCTGCAATAGGCTGACGAGTGTGCCGCTCCACCCCGAGGCCACCGTGGCCGCGCTGAACGCATATTCCAACACCAGGTCCCACCCGATGATCCAGGCGAATATTTCGCCGAGCGTCGCGTAACCATATGTGTACGCCGAACCCGAAATCGGAATCATCGCGGCGAATTCGGCGTAACAAAGTCCGGCGAATGCGCAGCCGAGACCCGCGAGCAGAAACGAAATTATGATTGCGGGGCCGGCGAATCGCGCCGCCGCTGTCCCCGTGATCACGAAGATGCCCGCTCCGATGACCGCGCCGATTCCCAACGAAACCATGTTGTACGGCCCCAGCGCGCGAACCAGGCCGTGCGCGCCGTCCGTGCGCGATTCGGCGATCAATTGATCGAGCGGCTTCGTGGCAAGCAGCTTTGACATATTTTTTTCTCCTGTGTTGATGATGTATGGTCAGGCGCGCGATCTTAGGCGGGATTAGCGAGGCGGCGAAGAACTATGTGATCAGAGTGAAAGATCGAGTGATGAGTTGGTCAAATGGCGTGGCGCCGCGGCTTGAGCGCGATCAGTTCGCTCCCCCGTCCCGTGGCAAACAGAGCGCAATGGTGAGCAATGCCGCCGCCGCAAGGGCCGCAGCCGTCCGCACATGGTTCCAGGCCGTCCAACTGACGACATAGTCGGCCCATAAGCTGGCGCCTTCGGCGCTCGCCGGGGCGACGGCCGCCAGGGCGTCGTTCCGCGGCACGTTGAACACGAGAGTCACCAGAACAGTACCGACGAGGTAGAGCAGGCTGCCGGCGAGAAGGTAGGCGGCGCCGGGTTGGCGCCATCTCAACAGTGAGGAGACAACCAGAAGGACGCAAGCCGCAGCCGTTCCTAAAAACGCCACCCCACACAATGGATTGATCACCGCGACGTTGATGGATTGCATCGCGGCAATGCCCTGCGCCGCCGGGAGGCGGGCAAGGGCATTCATTACGAAGGTCGAAAAAGCGAAAAAGGCTCCGGCCACCAGCCCGGAACCGAGCGCCGAGAAAAGCGTCAACGCGTATAGTAAGTTGTCGATCATGAGCGCGCCACCGTGGTTTAAGGAGCATTGGAAAGATGGGGGGCGACGTTCCCAAGCGGATCGGGCCACGTCCAACGCGAGGCAGGGTCTGCGCTAAACGCCAGCGCCAGGACATCAATGACGGGCGCTTCATCAGATGCCGTGGCGGTCTTGACTATTGGCTTTGTCATGGTTTTTCCTCCAAATGAAATTGGCCGGTTTTTTGGGAAGTCTAACGCCGCGTTTTCTCCTTTTGTGAAATCCGTCCGCGCCTTCCTAACCGACAAAGAGAGGGCGTAAAACGGCGCTACTCCACTCGCGCAGCGTGGTCGGCGTCGTCGTTTGCTGCGTCCGCAATTCCGCGATTGCCCCTGGCTGTGCGAGAGTCTGATACATTTCCACTAACGCCTTCGCAAATCCAGGACTGGCTCCCATACTGAGAAAGGTTTGATAGGCTTGATCCGGCGTGATCTGAACATACTCGACCTGCTTGCCGATCGAATCGCTCAAGATTTTCGTCGCGTCCGCGAAAGTCAAGTCAGCCGGGCCATGCAGACCGCGAATACTACGACCGCTCCATTTCGTATCGAGTAATAATTCCGCCGCTATGTCGCCAATGTCCTGGGTTGCAATAATCGGATACGGTGTGTCGCCGGGGATAAGGTCGTAGATTGCGCCGTCCCTCTTAATCGAATCGAGCTGCTGGAGGAAATTTTCCATAAAAAAGCCCGGCCGCAGATGGACGATGTTTTTCGCGGCCTCGTTTAATCGGCGCTCAAGCGTGCCGAGACCGGAGACCGGTCCGGCGTTATCGAGCTGCGCGCCCGCGCTCGAAATATTGACCACATGGGGAATTTTACTTTCCTTGATTGCCGTCGCAGCGACAGCGCCCAATTCGTTGTGATAAGCGGCGACATCCGGATGCGTGAAACCGGGCGGCGTTACCCAGAGCATGGCCTTGGCCCCTTGGAACGCCTTCGTCACTAAATCCACATCGGTCAGCGATCCTTGATGAACTTTGACCCGGCTGCGTATGGAATCAGAGAGTTTTTCCGGTTGGCGAACAATGATGGAAACGTCCGCTCCGGCCTGCAGAAGTTGCTTTAAAACGCGACTGCCGATATTCCCTGTCGGCGTTGTAATCACAATAGACATATCCTTCTCCTTTTATGTTTGTTGATTGACCAACGAAGAGGAGACTACAATCATCTAGCCGGATTTACTATGTGAGATACGCTCGATTTTATGTCAGATCGTCTAATTTGAATTCCCAATGGATGCTTTAACCGAAGTCTTGAATAGCGTTCGGGTCCGCAGCACGGTTTATTGCCCGATCGAGATTGGCGCGCCGTGGGGGCTTTATATTGCGGAAGAGAGCGGCGCGTCGTTTTTCATTCTGACCAAAGGGGCGGCTTTTCTTGTAATTGAAGAACTGAATATCCGCCGGTACCTGAAGGCAGGCGATTTCATCATCATCACGAAAAAGTGCGCATGTAAAGTTGCGGACTCGCCGCAGTCGGAAATCATGGACCTTCAGGAATGGCTGCGACGCAATCCTCCCAGACCGGACGGAACGTTCAAGGTTGAGGGCAAAGGCGAAATCACAAACTTTATCGGCGGCGCATTTTTCTTTGAGAACCACGAAAGCCATCCGCTGTTGAAAGTATTACCGACCTTCCTTCATTTTTCCGGAACGTCAGGAAGGACGGGGGAAGATGGCAAAGTGGTTGACTGGTTTGGAACAACCCTCGACTTCATCTCTACTGAAGCGGCCTCGCGCAAACCGGGCGCCGAGACGGTCATCACCAGACTCTCCGATATCCTCTTCATTCAAGCGGTTCGGGCATACGCGGGCGCCGTCTCCGACGAGCAACCGAACTGGTTCGCCGCCGCCACGGATCCACAGATCGGCGAGGCGATCGCCAATATCCATCGGACGCCACAAAGCCCCTGGACGGTAGATCGGTTGGCGACCCTCTCCGGAATGTCACGCTCGGCATTCGCAAGCCGGTTCACCAAACTCGTCGGGGAACCGCCGCTTCGATATCTGTCACGCTGGCGAATGCACAAGTCCATTGAAATGATCCGGGAAGGCAGACTGACAACCGCCGAGATCGCCTCCATCGTCGGGTACGAAAGTGAGGCGGCGTTCAGTAAAGCGTTTAAAAAGTGGAACGGACAGGGGCCGGGGGCCTATCGCCGCTCAGTGGCGACAAGTTAAGGAGAAGACAGGGAATATGCCATATGCCATATTTAATATGGTATATGGCATATGGAAAGCGATTGCGCCTCAGATTTTTTGCCTGCGCGCTTACAGCTTGCCCAGGAGTTGATGTAGCTGATCGCGGTAATTACGGCTCAGACGCAATTCGGCGCCGCTGCGGAGGATGATCCGCCAGTCGCGATGCGACCACGGCTGCAATTCCTGGATGCGATCGATGTTGACCAGCCGCGAACGGTGAATGCGCGGGAATTTACGCGGGTCGAGCTGCGCGGCAAGACGGCTGAGAGTTTCGCGTATCAGCGACGATTGTTTGCCGAAATGGACACGGACGTAATTGCCCTCGGCCTCGATCCAGTCAATCTCGTCGGTTTTGAGCACGAAGACCCGGTCGTTGTTTTTGATGACCAGACGGTCGAGGTATTGCGGCTTGTCTTTGATTTCGGAGAGCAAATCCAGGATTTGCCTGTTCACGTCGTCACGATGTTTTTCTCGAAGCCGCTCTTTCGCCCGCTGCAGGGCTTGCGTGAATCGCGCGCGGTCGAACGGCTTGAGCAGGTAGTCAACCGCCTGCACATCGAACGCCCGCACGGCGTATTGCTCATAAGCCGTGACGAAGATGACCAGCGGACTTTGCTTGCCATCGAAGGTCTCGGAAACAGCCAGGCCATCTATTCCCGGCATCTGCACGTCAAGGAAGATCAGGTCGGGAGTAAGCTCCTGAGTGGCGGATATGGTTTCGGCTCCGTTAGCGCATTCGCCGATGATGGCGATTTCGGAATCGTCCTTGAGCAGTTCGCGCAGACGTTTGCGGGCGAACGGCTCGTCGTCAACGATCAGGACTCGAATCGGTTTGAAATCAGTCATCGGTTTTCCGGTTGAAAAGGAATTTCCAGAGTCACGACAAAGCCGCCTTCCGCCGCGTTCATCATCCCGAAGTAATGTTCGTCGCCGTAAAGGCGCTGCAAACGTGATCGGGTGTTGGCAAGCCCAACCCCATCGGCGACGTCATTTTTCAAGATCAATCCGGGGCCGCTATCCCGTACTTCGATATGCAGGCGTCCGTTGTCGCGGCGCGCGCTGATCGTAACGACGCCCGTGTTTGTTTGCTGAGCTATGCCGTGGCGGATGGCGTTTTCGACTATCGGTTGCAGAAAAAGGTTTGGCACCCGCGCCTCCATTGCGGATGGCTCAGCTTCTACCCGGGTCGTCAGGCGATCTTGAAACCGCAGCTTCTCGATCTCCAGGTAACATTCCAGAAACTTCAGCTCCTGCTCCAATGTCGTTTCCTGCTCGCCGGAATTGCGCAGAGTCATCCGCAGAAATTCTCCCAGGCGGGCGATCATCTGGTCGGCGGCCTCCACGTCTTCGCGCATCAACGCCGAGATCGAATGCAGCGTGTTGAAGAGAAAATGCGGATGGAGTTGCATCTTCAGCGCCTGCAACTGTGATTGCGCCAGTTGTGTCTCGAGCTGCGAGGCTTTGAGCTGGCCTTCCTGATAACGCTGGTAATAATCGAAAGCATAGCTGGCGAGAAGAATCGTCCAGTAGATCAGGCTCCACCAGGCGAAGCTCGACAGGAAGATGGGTTGAAATTCGGCTAGCAATGCTGAAACCGAATCCGGCCATGCGCCGGAGCCAAGCCGCGATGAAATGACGACATAAAACAACAGATGAGCGAAGGAAAAGATAAACCCGGCGGGCACATGAAACAGCAGCCCATCCAGCCACTCCCTGCGCGGGATCGGAAATGTGCGGGCAAGCCATAGAATCAACGGAGACGAAACGACCCATAACAGCCAGAAGACAACTCCTCGCAGGAACGCCTGAGTCATAGAGATCGGACGATCTTCGTAAGCGTGTTGCAAGTAGACCTGAATAGCGAAATAGAGTCCGGGCAGCGTCCACGCGCCGAAGATGAATAGCCACTGTGTTGACCGTCTTTGCCACATATAGGCATTGTGGGGGTATCTTGCCCCAATCCTCAAGCTCCCATCAAGTTTCGCATCAGCAAAACGATAGGGTAGAATCAGAGGCGCATCGAAACCCAATTTGTGAAGGAGTAATAGCTGTGAGGAATTTTCTTGAAAGCCGCCTGGGTAAAGAAGTCGAAGTTTGCTGCCAGGGAATTACGGTCGGCGGCAAAGTGACCAAAGTTGAAGGCAATGTCCTTCACCTGGAAAAAGACGGCGTGACGGCCCACGTCAATATCGAAAAGGTCATCATTGTTTGGGATTCACAGGAGAAGAAAGCGCATTCTCCGGGCTTCATTTCACAATCGAAGTAACGATTCCGTCGCGGAATGTGAGTGAAGCCGTCGGCTTCACTCACATTCCCTCAGGCGGGGCGCTTTCTTCTCGGCGTCGCTCTTCTTCTGATCGGCGCGAAAATGCGCTTGTGACCAATCACCCGGCTCTTCCAATATTTATCGAAGTACGAACGCACGATGCCCTGCGAGGCTGACGCGTGGTAAAACGAATGCGCATCCCGCACGATGCCGACATGGTTCAAGCCCTTGAAAAATACCAGCGTGCCGAACTGTGTAGACTCTTCTTTGGTGGCTCCGGGCAAAGTTTGCCAGAGATTACGTGTGGAGCTTCGATCAAAATCAACACCCGCATCCCGAAACACTCTCCAAACAAACCCGGAACAATCGTAACCACGATCATCAGTCCCTCGTGGGCGGTAAGGCAAACCGAGACGGCTGATGATCGCTTCGTACAAAGACGACTCGACCTTTTCGCTATACACCGGACTGTATTCGATGAAATTGGTGGGAGAGATCCGGATTGAGTTTGATCCGAAATTCGGATGGCCGTAAAGACCGTGGGTGGGAAAACATAGCGTGCACACAAAAAGATACACTACCGGCCGATATGCTCGTCGCATATATCCAGTCTCCTCAGCTTTCTTTTAATGAACTTTAGTTGTAAAGGGGCGCGCCTTCGATGTGAGGTTGGCAACGAAGGGGTTCGGGTTGGGAGGGGCTAGAAAAGGGGTCAAAAAGCGGGCGTATATTAGCCGCAAATTTCTAATAAGTCACTTGGAAAATTAAAAGACGAGCCAAAAAAGTCTATTCGCTCGACCTGATGGAATCAGGAGGAGGTGGAAAGACAGGCGTCGGCGAGCGGCGGAAGCCGGTGATGCGTTTTTGCCAATAACGGGAAAAGCGAGAGAGTTTCACTCCATGCGAGCGCGATGAGTGGTAGAACGAATCCGCGTCACGGACAATCCCGACATGCTTTAGCCCATTGAAAAATACCAGCGTGCCGAATTGTCTGATCTCCGAGCCCACAGCTTCAGGCAGTTGATACCAGAGAGCGCGCGCGGCGCCTCGCTCAAAATCGGCGCCGGCTTCTCTGAAAACGCTCCAGACAAAACCGGAGCAGTCATAACCACGATCATTCGCGCCGTAGTAACGGTAACGAACACCGAGTCGCTTTGCGATCGCGTTCTCCAGCATGGTGGCTACGTCAGTCGGCAAGATGGCCGGCGCTTGTAAAAGATCGTAACGAAATATTGGCAAAACCAGCGATCTGAAATCGCCAGTGTTGATTTCGGGCAGCTCGGTCGCCTTTGCATGTCCGTCGTTTGCGACGCGCAGAGACGCATTCGATCTGACTTGCGCTTTGGAGGTCACACTTGAATGCGTCAGCAGCCCTGCAAACAGGCAGAAGCAAAGCGAGCGCCGAAAAGCTTTGATCATATATCAAACTCTCCCTTGGTCTATCGTTGTCCGTTGTTTGTTTTGCTGAGAAGGGTCAAAACTGGCGCCATCTTAGCCGCAAAGACACGAATTGTCACGGGCGGTAAAGACCTGGAAAATCAGCGAATGGGATGGCCAATTCCATTTGGCGATTGTATACTTTGACGCCGCGCGGAGCATTGCAGTTTCGATTTTTTGATTCACGGCGCCAATCAGACAGGGCGAACTACGTGAAGCTCCTGGCCCCCAGAACAAAAAACACAAACGAAAGAGAAAAAACAGCATTCTATGAAGATAGCCATTTTGGGGACTCGAGGGATTCCGGCAAACTATGGTGGTTTTGAAACATTCGCAGAACAACTCGGAACAAGGCTCGCGGCCAGAGGACACGATATAACAGTCTACGGACGCAAACATTACTCTACTACCGATGCACTTACATACAACGGCGTAAATCTGGTAATCCTTCCAACCATCCGCCATAAATATTTCGATACCGTCGTTCACACTTTCCTTTCTGTTATTCACGCCGCGCCGCGCAGGTATGATGTCATTCTGATCTGCAACGCGGCCAACAGCATCTTCGCTTTCATCCCACGCCTTTTCGGAACACCGACGCTGGTCAACGTTGACGGGCTGGAACGCAAACGTAAGAAGTGGAACTGGATCGGGCAGACATATTACCTGATCTCCGAATGGCTTTCGACCTTTCTGCCGGCGGCCATCGTGACCGACGCGCAGGTCATTCAGGATTACTACGCGACGCGTTACAAGAAAGAGTCGGAGATGATCGCTTACGGCGCCGAGGTCGCGCGTCGCGCCGCGCCGGAAAAGCTGCTGCGGTTTGGTTTGAAGCCGAACCAATACGTGCTTTACGTCAGCCGCCTGGAGCCTGAAAACAACGCGCACCTGGTCATTGAGGCGTATCAAAACGTAAAGACCGATCTGCCATTGGTGATTGTCGGCGGCGCCCCTTACGCCAGGGAGTACATCGCCGAGTTGAAGAGCACAAAAGACCCGCGGGTCAAATTTCTGGGCTTCGTCTTCGGGGAAGACTACCGGGCGTTGCAACAGAACGCTTATTGCTACGTCCACGCCACGGAAGTCGGAGGCACACATCCGGCGTTGATCGAAGCGATGGGCGCGGGCAATTGCGCGCTCACGCTCAACACCCCTGAAAATCTGGAAGTCATCGGCGACGCGGGCATCATCTACAAATCGGCTGGTGATCTGGCGGCGTATCTGCAACACGTCATCAACGATCCCACGATAATCGGCGAATACCGCCGGCGCGCGATGACGCGTGTGATTCAGTTTTACAACTGGGAACAGATCACTGATCAATA
>Ga0187894_10005150_pt1 | contig 13541 bp, 13 predicted proteins | sample GBC1701081metaG_FD_136650 | JGI IMG/M metagenome (GOLD analysis project Ga0187894, IMG submission 136650) | White microbial mat communities from a lava cave in the Kipuka Kanohina Cave System on the Island of Hawaii, USA - GBC170108-1 metaG ...
CACTTCGAAGCCGAGGTCGCGCGCCTTCTTCTCGGTGAGCCCGACACTGGCGATCTGCGGGCGGCAATAGGTGCAGCCGGGCACGCGCGTCGTGTCGAGTGGCTGCACGTGCAAGCCGGCGATCTTCTCGACGCAGATCACTCCCTCGTGGCTCGCCTTGTGCGCCAGCCAAGGCGGGCCGACGAGATCGCCGATGGCGTAGACACCGGCCTCGCCGGTCTCGAGCCATTCGTTGACCTCGACGTGGCCCTTCTCGACCTTCACGCCGGTGCCCTCGAGTCCGAGATTCTCGGTGTTGCCGACGATGCCCACGGCGAGAATGACGCGGTCAACCGCTACTTCCTTCGTCTTGCCGCCGCCGAGGTCGATGGTCGTGGCCACGCCGTCGGAGGACTTCTTCAGCACCGTTGCCGTAGCGCCCGTGTGTATCGCGATGCCCTGCTTCTCGAACGCCTTGCGAGCCAGGCCGGCGATCTCCTCATCCTCGACTGGCAGGATCTGCGGCAGCAACTCGACCACCGTCACCTCGGCACCCATGTCACGATAGAAGCTCGCGAACTCGATGCCGATCGCGCCGGAGCCGATGACCAACAGCGACTTCGGCATCAGCGGCGGGATCATCGCTTCCTTGTAGGTCCAGACCAACTTGCCGTCGGGCTCGAGCCCCGGCAGCGATCGCGCCCGCGCGCCGGTGGCGAGGATGATGTGCTTGGCGGCCAGCTCGGCGACGACCTTGCCCTCCTTCTCCACCACCACCTTGCCGCGGCCGGCGAGGCGACCCTGTCCGTCGACGACCGCGATTTTGTTCTTCTTCATCAGGAAGGCGACGCCGGCGGAGAGGCGCTTGGCGACATCGCGCGAGCGCTTCACCACTTTGGCGATGTCGAAGCTCACCGGCCCGACGTTGAAGCCGAAGTCGCCGGCGTTTTTGATCAGGTGGTGAATCTCCGAGGTGCGCAGCAGCTCCTTGGTCGGGATGCATCCCCAGTTGAGGCAGACGCCGCCGAGCGCGTCGCGCTCGACGATGGCGGTCTTGTAGCCGAGTTGGCTGGCGCGGATGGCGGTCACGTATCCGCCCGGCCCGCTGCCGATGATCGCGACGTCGTAGGAGGTCTCAGACATGCCGCGGTCGTACCAGCTTTGGCGCGGTGACAGAAGGCAGAAGCCAGCCAGGAGCCAGAAGCCCGGCTCCTGTTCCGCAACAACCGTCGAATCGCTTTCGCTTGAGGCGTGTAGCGGTCAGCGACTAAGGTGCCCGATTCACTCGGCCTCAGCTCTAAGGTTCGAGCCGCAGGCCTGAGCTGTCCTGAAGCGCAGCGATGACTCGCACCGAGCGGACATACTACGTCGTCGTCAGTCTCTACTCAGGGGCCGGGTGGTTCCTCGGACCGGTGTATCCGCTGTTCCTGCTGAGCCGCGGTCTCGATCTGCTCCAGATGAATCTGGTGCTGGCGACGTACCTGCTCTCCATCTTTCTTTTCGAGGTGCCGACCGGCGCCGTCGCCGATGTCTTCGGGCGCAAAGTCTCCTTCATGCTCAGCTGCGCCCTGCGCACGGTCGCCTTCGGCATGTACTCCGTCGCCGACAGCTTCACTGACTGCCTGCTCGCCGAGTTCGTCGACGCCATCGGCACGACTCTCGCCACCGGCGCGCTCGACGCCTGGGCCGTCGACGGCATGCGCGCCGAGGGACACGACGGTCCCGCCGATCGCCTCTTCGCGCGCGCCCAGATGATCACGCGCGCTCTGATGGTCGTCGGCGGCGTCGTCGGCGGCTATCTCGCCTCGTACGACTTCAGCTACGCCTGGTGGGCCGGCGCGGCCGGCTTCGCCGTGACCGGCATTCTCGGCTGGCAGATGATGTACGACGACAGGCCGGCGCGCTCGGCGGCGCGCTCCACCGCGTCGCGCCCTTCCGTGCGCCAGACGATCGCACAGGGGCTCGGGATCGTTCACGCCGCGCCCGTGCTGATGCTCCTCTGTGGCGTCAGCTTCGGCTTCGTCTTTGCCGGCGCTCCGGCGCACATGCTCTGGCAACCGCGGTTACAGGAGTTGAGCGGCCAGGGCGTGTGGCTGATGGGTTGGGTGTGGGCGCTGATCAATCTGGCCACGCTGCTCGGCAGCTGGCTGCTGCCGCGCCTGCTCGAACGCGCGCCGCGCGAGTACGTGCTCCTCGGCTCGACCGTATGGCGGGCGGTGTGCCTCGGCTTCGCTGCCGCCGCGACGGACTTCGGCCCGGCGCTCACCGGCTATCTCCTGACCGAGGTCGGCTTCGGTCTCACCGAGCCGATGCTGCAAGCGTGGATGAATGACCACGTCGGCGACGAGCAGCGCGCGACCGTGCTCTCGGTGCGCTCCATGTTCGCCACGCTCGGCGGTGCCATCGGTCTCGCCTGCATCGGGTTCATCGCGCGCGGCTACGGCATTCCACTCGCGTGGGCCGCCGCCGCCGGCGTATTCGCCCTGGTGGCGCCGGCGTTTCTGCTCTTCGGGCGTCACTCGCTCGCGACCTCGCGCAAGTCGTTGCAGCCCTCCGCCTAGCTCGCCTCCGCGACCAGCATCCGTCGTCGCGCCGGTGTGTGCGACCCTGGCGGCGTGCGACGGGCTGCGATAACGTCCGCGCGTGCTCATCGAGGCCCGCTCTGTCTGCAAGCGTTTCGGAGGTCGCTTGGCGGTCGACGGCCTCGATCTCGACGTCGTCGCCGGGTGCTGCTTCGGCCTGCTCGGCCCGAACGGCGCCGGCAAGACGACGACCCTGCGGATGCTCTACGGGGTGACGCGTCCGACCAGTGGCACGATCCGCGTCTTCGGCCTCGATGTTGCGCACGAAGCGCGCGCCGTGCGGGCGCGTCTCGGCGTGACCTTGCAGCAGAACGTCTTCATCGAGCCGCTCTCGCCGGTGGAGAACCTGCGCGTCTTCGGCCGCTACCATCTTCTGCACGGCGCCGAGCTCGAGAGCCGCATCGAGCAGCTCATCGACTTCCTCGAGCTGCGCTCGCACGCGGACGTGCCGGTGCGCTTCCTCTCCGGCGGTTTTCAGAGGCGGCTCGCGATCGCACAGTCCTTGATGAACCGGCCCGACCTTCTCGTTCTCGACGAGCCGACGACCGGCCTCGACCCGGCCGTGCGCCTCGCCTTGTGGTCGCGCGTGCGCGCCCTACGCGCGGCGGGCACGACGGTGCTCTTGACGACTCACTACATGGACGAGGCGCAGCGGCTCTGCGACCGCGTCGCGATCATGTGCAATGGCCGCATCATTCGCGAGGGAGCTCCGGAGGAGTTGATCCGCAGTCAGCTCGCCTCCGAGGCGGTGGAGCTCGACTGCGAGCCAGCCGAGGAGTCGCGCCTGCTCGAAGGCATCCGGGTCGTGCATCGTCTGCGCTCCGGCACGCGCTTGATGCTGTACGTCGACGACGGGGCACACCTGGCCGAGCGCTTTCGCAACCGCGGCGATCGCCGCGCCGTTGTCGTGCGCCCGACCAATCTGGAAGACGTCTTCCTCGCCCTCACCGGCACCAGTCTCGAAGGCGAGGCTGAACCGCGGCCGAGCACGACCGGCGACGGTGAGACGGTGAAGGACGAGGTCGCCTTCGGCGCCGACGACGCTGAGGCCGACGTCGCCGGCGGCGAGGAGAGAGGGCGTCTGTGATCTCGGTGCCGCATGCGGTCTCGGTCTGGCGGCGCAACGCGACCATGTACCGCCGCACCTGGATGTGGAACATCCTGCCGAACTTCTTCGAGCCGGTTCTCTATCTCGCCTCGATCGGCATCGGCGTCGGCGCCTACGTTGCGAACATGGGCGGCATGCCCTACGTCGAGTTCCTGGCGCCGGGACTGCTCTGCGTCGCGGCCATGAACGGCGCCAGCTTCGAGGTGACGTACAACATGTACGTCCGCCTCAACTTCGAGAAGGCGTACGACGTGATGCTGACGACGCCCGTGGACGCGGGCGACATCCTTGTCGGCGAGATGATGTGGGCGATGACGCGCGCCTGCATCTACGGCGGCTGTTTCTACATCGTCCTCGCGATCTTCGGGCTCGCGCCGCTGCCGGCCTCGCTGCTGGCCCTGCCGATCATTCCGCTCGCCGGGCTGCTCTTCGCCGCGATCGGTACGAGCGTGTCGCTCCGCATCCCGACGATCGACATGTTCAGCTTCTACTTCACCCTCTTCATCACGCCGCTCTTTCTCTTCTCCGATGTCTTCTTCCCGCTGCGCGAGCGCTTGTCGGGGAACTGGCTCTGGGTGGCGGAGGCGCTGCCGCTGCTCCATCCGGTGCGCCTCGCGCGCTACGCGTTCCGCAGCGAGTGGTCGCCCTTGTTGCTCTGGGACGTCGCTTACACGTTGGGCCTTTCGGCCCTGCTGCTGGCCTGGACCAGCCGTGGCATCCGCCGCCGCCTGACGAGCTGAGGACGCCCGCTCGAGCTGGAGCGTCGATCTTCGCGCGTCTCGTCGCCGCAATCCCGCGCGGCGCGAGACGCGGCGACGACACGGATCAGCTCGGCGGTTTGGCGGGCCCGTTCACGAACGCGGGCTTGTCGCAGGTCCAGCACTTGGTGAGCGGCCAGAATTCGTCCATCGGCATTCTCAGGCCGCGGCAAACGTAGATCCGTGTCACACGCCGATCGGGCATGCAGAGATCGCAGGTGACTTCTCCGGCGAGCTGCACGCTCTCGAACCACGGCGCCAGCGCTTTCTCGCTGATGGCGACGGCGATGACGACGTCGCCGCTCAGATGCTCGGGGCGCCAGTAGTAGTAGTTTTGGTGACCGCTGATCGCGGTCGGCAAGCCGTAGGCGCGCCCGAGGTAGTCGACAGCGCCGGCGGGGCCGTAGTAGCCGCCCCAGATGATCGCGCGCCGGCGGTCTTCGGGCGGGAGACCGCGATAGACGCGCGCCACCCCGGCGACGAGCTCGTCCCAGCCGAGCATGTCGGCGAAGATCTGCGGCACGTTGCCCATTGGCCGCGTCTCCGAGCGCACCTCCTTCATGCCGAGCTTTTCGAGGTACGCCGGCAGGTCCTGCACCGGCAGGATGGGCAATACGTACGGCGCGAGGACGACGAAGCCGAGGAGAATCCAGGCGAGCACCGCAGCCGTCACCCACGCGCGTCGCGGCTCGATGGCGACCGCGCCGGCGGCGAGCAGCAGCGCATAGATCGGCGCGAGGTAGTAGTTCTTCGCCTCGATCCAGAGGAAGACGCCGAATTGGAGCACGAAGGTCCAGCCGAGGAAGCGGTAGCGCTCGGCGCGCGGGCTGAAGAGCAGGAACCAGACGCCGGCGAGCCAGAGCGGTGCGAGGGCAGGGTGAGCGATCTGCACCTGTCCCCAGATGAACTCGAGGGGCGTCACCGGCTGATGCTGAAAGCGCTTGGCGTTGGCGAGCAGCTCCACCGTCGGAAAGCCATGGGCGAGCTCCCAGAGAAGGTTGGGCAGCGCGATAGCCAGTGCCACCAGCGCCCCGAGACAGAGCCAGCGCGTGCGCAGCAGGCGGCGTTGCGGCGACACGAGCAGGCCGATGATCAGCGCCGCGGCGAAGAAAGCCATCGAGTGCTTGTTCAGCATCCCGACCCCGGCGATCGCGCCGAAGGCGAGCCACAGGCGCGGGCTCGCGCCGTTCGCCATGTGGATCAGCGTTAGCGCGCAGCCCATCCAGAAGAGCGGCTCGAAGGAGTTCATGGTGAGGACGTTGCCGAAGAGGGCGTAGGTCGGCACCGCGCACGTGGCGACCGCGGCGATGATCTGCGCCGCGCGTCCCCCGCCGAACGCGCGCGCGATGCGCGCGGTGAGGAACACCAGGCCCGCGGCGGCGAGGGCGGGGAAGAGGCGCAGGGCGAAGAGCGAGTCGCCGAACAGAAGGCGAGACAGCCGCGCCGCCACCCCTATAACTGGTGGGTGATCAACATATCCCCAATCGAGATGTTCACCGCAGGCGATGAAATAGAGCTCGTCGATCCAGTACCCGTAGCGTCCGATCAGCGCGAGGTGCAGGGCCAGGTCGAGCCCGGCGACGAGAGCGACGAGCACCAGAGTGCTGCGTTCGTCGGCATTTCTCGACGTTCGTAGGAAACGAGCCGGCGACTCGGCGAGCGCCACGATCCCCCTGCCGTCGCAGGCCATAGCGCATTCGGCCGCGGCCCGGAAGGGAGTAAGGGACGATCCTGATCAGGACAATTCCTAACTTGTCACATGCGAATCTCGCGCACTAAGTTGGCCATACCTTTACGGCGAGGTGGAGAGAGGGAACTCGAACAGGAGGATCGCTCTCCGCTCCTCGGCAAGGATGCGGAGCGGAGGGCCATCTCGCCGAGAGGCAAACGAGAGGCGTCGCGAGGATCGCGACGCCTCTTGTCGTTTCTGCGCGCGATCAGGCGAAGCGCTCCCACGCCGCTTGGCGCGAGATGCTCAGCACATCGCCGATGCGTGCCCAGCTGAGACCGCGCGTGCGCAGGAGATCGACGTGCTCCTGCAGTACTTCGCGTACCGAGTCGACCACGCGTGCGGCGGGGGCGAGCGTCGACAGCAAGGTATCGTCGCTCAAGCTCTCGAAACCGGCGAAGCTGGGGGCGGGCTTCCCCGCCAGGATCCGATTGCACGCGCCGACGCATGCGTCGCAGATGTAGATCCCGGGGCCGGCGATGAGCTTGTCGACCTCGTCTTGGTGCTTGCGGCAGAACGAGCAGTGCAGCGGCGGTTTGTGTCGGGCCATGGGTTGTCCTCCGTCGATCCGTGGCGTCAAGGTTGCCTTGACAGAATCTGGTTGTCAAGTAGATCTTGACGCGCCTGTCTTGTCACTGAGGAGGGCGGACGGGCATCGAAGCGGAATGGGCAAGTATCACGAGGGCGAGCTGGCGGTGCAGGAGCGCGCGGGTGTGCGCGCGATGGCGGAGAAGATCGGCGGCGGGATCCACGACTCGATCTCGCCGGGTGTCGCCGCGTTCCTTGCCGAACAGAGAGTGGCGGTGGTGGCGAGCGCCGCCGGCTCTGGGCCTCGCTGCTGACCGGCGAGCCGGGCTTCATCGAAGCGATCGACGAAATCACGGTCCGCATCCACGCCCGCCCGCTCGCGAGTGATCCGCTGGCGCGCAACCTCGAGCACGAAACCGACGTCGGCATCGTCGTGATCGATTTCACGACCCGGCGGCGGGTTCGCCTGAACGGCCGCGCGCACCGCATCGACGGCGGCCTGCGGCTACGGGCGCAGCAGGTCTACGGCAATTGCCCCAAGTACATCCAGAAGCGCTCGATCCTCGGCGGTGAGCCCAGAGGGGAAGAGGCGGCGAGCGTGGCCTCGGCCGCGCTGAGCGCGCGGCAGCAGAGCTGGATCCGCTCCGCCGATACGTTCTTCATCGCTACCGCGCACCGCGAGGCCGGTGCCGACGCCTCGCACCGAGGCGGCGAGCCGGGCTTCGTGCAAGTTGAAAGCGAGGCGGAGCTGATCTTCCCCGACTACACGGGCAACACGATGTTCAACACCCTCGGCAACATCGCCGCCAACCCGCACGCCGGACTGCTCTTCATCGACTTCGAGCGTGGCGCCACCCTCCAGCTTACCGGTACACCGCAGATCGATTGGAGCGCGACTCCGGCCGCTTCCTTCGCCGGCGCCGAGCGGGCGATTCGCTACCGCGTCGAGCAGGTCATCGAGGCCCGCGGAGTGACTTCACTCCGTTGGCGCCTCGAGGAGCCTTCGCCGCACAACCCGCGCAGGTGACTTCAGATCGAAGCGCGGTGATAGCGCGCGTCGTACTGCACGAGCGCGCTCTCGACAGGAAACTTTTCGCGCGCGCGGAATCGGCGTTCGAGCGCGTACGCCTGCTCTTCGAGCGAGATCGCCTGATACGCGGCAGCTGGGTCGCCGAGCCGCTCGGCGGCGGCGAAGAACTCGCGCACGTAGATGTCCATGAAACGCTCGACTCCGAGAAGCCGGTACTGGGTCACGTGTACGCATTCGTGAAAGATCAGGCCCAGGTCTCTCGAGCAGTCTTCCGAGAGGGCGATGACGTCGTCGAAGGTGATGCCTTCCATCTGGCTGAAGTCGAGCGGGATCTCGAACCCCTCGCGCTGCAGCTCCGCGTAGAAGGCCGGATTGGGCACCGAGGGTACCTCGGCGACGACCACGAACTCGAGAACCGTGGCGGGGAAGTAGGGGGAGAGCAGGCGACGTACCTCCGGCGGCAACGGCTGCCCGCGCGAGCGCAACGCTCTCCTCTGAGCGTTGACCCACTGTGCACCGGCCCCGATCAGGTACCCGATAGGCGGCATCCGTGTCATGAGCGGAGCCTAGGACGGCGCGGCTTTCCGGGGCAAGGGAAAGTGCAAAGTGCAGTCACTTGTTGCCGAAATCGACCTTCGGCACCTGCTGCGCCGCGGCGGGCACCTCGAAGTACTTCTGGGTCTCGAAGCCGAAGATGCGCGCGTAGATTGCCTGCGGCAGTTGGCGGACGTACGTGTTGTACTCCTGCACGGTCTCGTTGTAGCGCTTGCGCTCGACCGCGATGCGGTTCTCGGTGCCGGCGAGCTCGTCGGAGAGACGGTTGAACTGCTCGTTGGCCTTGAGGTCCGGGTAGCGCTCGCCGAGCGCGAGCAGTCTGCCGAGTGCGCCGCTCACCTGATTCGCGGCGTCGATCTGCTGGTCGCGCGTGCCGGCGGCGAGCAGGCGCGAGCGCGCGTCAGCCACCGCTTCGAAGACTTCCTTCTCGTGCGCGGCATAGCCCTTCGCCACCTCGACCAGGTTGGGGATGAGGTCGTTGCGGCGCTGCAGTTGGTTCTGCACCTGCGCCCAGGCCGCGTCGACCTTCTCCTTCATCGTCACCATCTCGTTGTAACCGCAGCCGCTGAGCGCGGCGGTCGCGATGAGGATCACCAATGCGCGTCGCATGTCTCCCTCCTCTCTGGTCCCGGGTCCCAAGTCCCCGGGTCTTCTACCAACGCGTCGCGTGCTTTTGCACAAGGTCTCTGGGTCTCTTTGCTACCAGCTACGGCCGGCGCCGCCGCCGCCGAAGCTGCCGCCGCCGAAGCCGCCGAAGCCACCGCCGCCGCCGCCGAAGCCGCCGTGAAAGCCACCGCCGCCGGAAATCACCACCGGACCACGCCAGCCAGGGCGGCGCGCGTATCTCGACATCACCACGAACAGGAGCAGCACCAGGAGCAAGACCCACACCGGCGTAGCGCCGTCGCTGCCCTGGACACGGCGGCGCTCGGGTAAACCGGTGAGAGTCACGCCCTTCTCCGCCGCGATACGGTTCGCGATCTCGGCGACGCCGCGCCAGAGCGCCTCGTCGACGTTCCCCTGGCGCAACGCCGGCAGCATCTCGCGATCCTGGATCTCGCCGACGAGTCCGTCGGGCAGGATTCCCTCGACGCCATAGCCGGTCAGAATGCGCAGCTTGCGGTCCTTCAGCGCCAGCAGGACGACGACGCCGTTGTCCTCGCCCTTCTTCCCCGGCTTCCAATCCTCGGCCACCTGCAGCGCGTAGTCGAAGCCGTCGAGCGGCGCGGTCGTATCGACCACCAGCACGGCGATCTCGGCGCCGGTCTTCTGCTGCAGCTCTTGGATCAGGCGGGTCATCCGCTGGCGCGCCTCGGTGCTGACGGTTCCGGTCGTGTCGGTGACGAAGCCCTGCGACGCGGGCACGCGCGGTGTGGCCGCCGAGGCCGCGAGCGCGGCGGCGGCGAGCAGGAAGGCGATGCTACGCACGCAAATCCGCCACGGCCGCGACGATGCGTTCGGCTTCGGCCACGTATTCGCGCGCCAGCTCGCGGGCGCCGCGGGTGATACGCGCGCCGCGGCGGTGCGAGAGCAGCAGCGCCATGGCCGGGAGCGGCCCGAGCAACATCTCGCCCCCGGCGAGCACCCCGCCGTAGCCGTTCGGCGCCGGCGCCCCTCGCAGCCGCAGCAGATGTCGCAACAAGACGAGAAAACTCTTCAGCGAGTCGAGCATCAGTTGTTCGAGCGCTTTGCTCGAGTCGGCGTGCTCCAGGTACAGGGCGCGCAGGCGCAGGAGCTTGCCGTACGCTTCCTGCTCGCACTCACGCCGCAGCGTCGCCTCGTCGGGCTCGAGCCCGGTGAACGGGTCGGCCCCGGCGATGACGCGGTGCTGCCGCCGAATGTCCTCGATCTCCATGGGAAAGGTGTCGCGCGCACGCTCGAGGTATTCGCGGTCGACGACGAGCGGCAGGGCGAGACCCTTGCGGCGCCAGCGCGCTACCAAGGGGGCGAGCGTATCGAGGGCTGCGACGTTCAAATGCTCGACCACGATGGCCGTGTTGAGATCCGAGCTGCCCGCGATCCAGTCCTCGCCGGCGGCACTGCCGTAGAGCACGACGCCGACCAGCGCCGGCCCAAGGGCGCCGCTCACCTGCTCGGCGAAGCTGCGGAGCTCCGCTTCGGTGCGGTTGTCGAGCCCGGCCACACCTACCCCATACCACAAGAAGAAGAAAGGACTGAGCTTGAGGACCGAGGACTGAGTCGCCGCCACCCGTCGGCGCATTTGTGGCGCGATTCAACGACCGCGATCGCGGTGCGCCTGGCCACATCAGCACGACAGCCGACGCCGCGGGCGGAGAGAGCGGTCAATGGCGCTGGCCGCCGCAATCAGCTCGAGGGGCCCGGCTTCTCAGTCGATCGTGAATTGCAGCGGCGGCCCGCTGGGATCGACGGCGTCGATCCAATGAGCCGGAGCGGTGAGCGGCAGCGAGGGCACGAGGGACACGTAGTGCCGCCTCCAGAGGATGAGCTCGCCTTGCGACACCGAAGCCACCGCGTTGCGGCGGACCTGCAAAACCCGCCAGCGGAAGCGGCGCTGCTGCGGTGGGTCATCGGGCAGCACAGCGCTCGGCGATACCCACTGTACCGGCGGTGCGCAGAGGATCGCGACCGGCGGGGTCGCCGGCCAGCGGCCGTCGCGCAGGAAAAGCGCCGCGCGACGAGCCGCGTGGCGACCGCCGAGCGCGGCGACGTCGGCCGTCTCTGCGGCGTGCAGTAAGTTACCGGCGCCGAAGACGCCGCGAACCGACGTGCGCAAGGCGCCGTCGACGCGCGGGGCGTGCGTCGACGCGTCCATCGCCATGCCGCTGCGGCGCGCCAACTCGTGATCCGGGATCCAGTCGCCGGTGAAGACGACGGTGTCGCACTCGAGCCGACGTGCTGCACCGCTGCGCAGGTCGATGAGATCCACGGCGCTCACGCGTGCCCGTCCTTCGATGCGCGCGAGCCGATGCGCGGTCAGGATCGGCACGCGCAGGCGTGTCGCACTGAGCCACTTGAAAGGCGCGTAGGTCTGATGCCGCGGATGCTCGGTGATCATCGCCTCGGTGCGAACGCCGGCGTGCGCCAGGGTCAGCACGGCGGAGAAGCTCACGTGCTCGGCGCCGACGACGACGGCGCGGCGGCCGACGCCGCGCCCGTGGAGGTGCACGAGCTGCTGGAGCGAGCCAGTGGTCAAGATGCCCGCGGCGCGATCACCGGGAACGAGGCGCGCCGAGCGCGGCCGCTCGCGGCAGCCGGTGGCGAGGATGATCGCGCGTGCTTCGACGTCCTCGACGCCGCGCGGGCTGGCGAGGCGCACCGCCGTCGCTCCCAGCCATTCCGCTGCGGTGGTCTCGCTGAGCAGCTCGGCGCCTGCTGCCCGCGCCCCGTCGGCGTAGCGCCGCGCATAGGCGGGCCCGGTCAGCAGCCGGCGCAGGTCGCGCAGGCCGAAGCCGATGTGGTCGGCATGGCGCGGAATTCCGCCGAGCTCGCGTTCGCGCTCGACCACAGTCACGCGCGCGACGCCAAGGCGGCGCAGCTCGATCGCGGCGGCGAGGCCGGCCGGGCCGCCGCCGATGACGAGAACGTCCGTCGTCGCCGGCATCACTCGTCCATACGCGGAACGCGGAGCAGCGCCTCGACGCTCTCCCCCGTCGTCGTCGCCACCATCTCGGCGACCTGGGCGAGGCAGAAAAAGCCCTGGCAGCGGCCGAGCAGCGCGCGTGTGCGCCGGCGCACGCCGTCGAGCGTGCGCGCCGGAACCGGGCTCGCGAGCGCGGCGAGGATCTCACCGCGCGAGACCCGCTCGCAGTGGCAGACGACGCGGCCGTATTCCGGGTCGACGCCGATGCGCTCCCGGTCGCACCACGGCCGCGGCGAGGCCTCGCCGAGCGCCGGCATGTGCACCGTGCGGAACTCCGAGGCCGGCTCGAGGCGCAAGCCCATATCGGAGAGCCCGGCGACCACCTCTTCGGCGATCGCCATGGACGCGGTCAGACCGGTCGAGCGAATGCCGCCGGCGCAGACGTAGCGCTGCTCCGCCTCGAAGCGGAGCTGGTAGTCGCCGTGTTCGGTGGCGGCACGCAGACCGACGTAGATCGCCGTCACCTCCTCCTCGAGCAGACGTGGCATGATGGCGCGACCCCGGCGCAGCAGCGCCTCGATGCCGGCAGCGGTGGAGCCGGTGGCGCTCTTGTCGTCGATGTCGTCGGCCGTCGGGCCGAGCATGACGTTGCCGAACACCGTCGGGCTGACGAGCACGCCTTTGCTGACCTTCGTCGGCACTTGCAGCACGATGTGGCTCACTAACGGCCGCGCCAGCTTGTCGAAGACGATCAGCTCGCCGCGGCGCGGAGTGACGGTGAAGAGAGTGTGGCCGAAGAGGCGGTCGACCTCGTCGGCGCGCAAGCCGGCGGCGTTGACGACGTGTCGCGCCAGCAACGTCGCGCGCGGCGTGTGCAGTCGCCAGAGCCCGCCGTCGATCCGTGCCGCCACTGTGAGGGGCGCGTCGAGGAACAGGGCGACGCCGTTGATCACTGCCTGTGTCGCGAACGCGAGCGGTGTCGTGAACGGGCAGATGATGCTCTCGTCCGGGATCTCGAGCGCGGCGCGCGCGCCGGGGCAGAGTGCCGGCTCGCGGCGATAGAGCTCCTCGGCGCAGACATCGCGGATGGCGTCATAGCCGTTGCGGCGCGCGTCGTGGGCGATGCGCGGCAACTCGGCCAGCTGCGCGTCGTCCCAGGCGACGAGCAGGGCGCCGGTGCGCTCGAGGGCGATCCCCGCGTTCTCGGCGTACGCGCCGAGCAGAGCGTGGCCGCGGCGGACGAGGCGCGCCTCCGTCGTGCCCGGCTTGGCATCGAAGCCGGTGTGCAGGATCGCCGTATTCGCCTTGCTGGTGCCGGTGCCGACGTCGTCGGCCGCGTCGAGCAGCGCGCAGCGGAGGCGGTAGCGCGCCAGCTCGCGTGCGATCGCGCACCCGACGACGCCGGCGCCGATCACGACGACGTCGTAGATCTCGCTCGCGTCGTTCATCGCGGCTGCGTCACTCGAGCCCGGCGGCGGCTTCGGCGGCGCGCCGCCAGCTGACGAGCCGTTCTTCCGCCTGGCTGGGCGAGATGCGCGGCTCGTAGACTGCGACCGGTTCCCAGGTCCCGATCGCGCCGCTCGGATCTGCGGCCGCGCCGGCGCCAAGGCGTGCCAGGGCGGCGGCGCCGAATGCGGTCGCGTGCGGCGAGGGATAGATCTCGACCGGCGCCTGTAGGAGATCGGCCTGCAACTGCATCAGCTGCCGCGA
>Ga0187894_10005151_pt1 | contig 13538 bp, 7 predicted proteins | sample GBC1701081metaG_FD_136650 | JGI IMG/M metagenome (GOLD analysis project Ga0187894, IMG submission 136650) | White microbial mat communities from a lava cave in the Kipuka Kanohina Cave System on the Island of Hawaii, USA - GBC170108-1 metaG ...
GTCCAGACGGGTGGGTTTAGCACCAGGGTCTGAACGGGCATAACCTCAGTAGCGCAAGGCACCGAGGAGAAAAAACAAGATCGACACCGAATTATAGTGGGCAACCGTCCAAGGCAAGCTGGTTGCGGGAAGAAAAATTTGCGGGTAAAAATTTGGGCCTGTCGACCCGGAGAGCGGCCTCCCGGCCGAGCTAAGCTTCAACCCGATCGGAACTTGTCGGCATGCCAGCGACATCCCACAAAACGCTCTTCGAGGTCCTGGGCGTCCGCCCCGAGGCCACCAACGACGAAGTGGAGCGGGCGTTCGCGGGGTTTCATTTTGGCTTGAACCCCGTTATCCCGCAGGATGTCGAAGACGCATATCGATTCCTTCAGACGGCGGAACGCCGGGCGTGGTATCGCGAGATCCTCCGCGCCTGCAACGAACGCGAGTTGCTTAACATCCCGCCTGACAAACTTGCGGAATTCAAGTGGTTTTGTGCACAGGCGAACATTACGGTTTATCCCCACCCGAAGGCTGCGGATGCTTATGTCGTCCGGCTTCCGGGGCAGGCCCAACCCCGCTGGACGGCGGATGCCCGGCCGGTCGGAGAACCGGGACCACGGATACCGCCGCTTCGAGAAAGGCTGTGGGGCCTTTTCGAGTCGGTGGTCCTTCTCGGCGCCATCCGACGCGCTTCATTGGCCCAGAAATTCGGGTTCGTCCTGCTCTATTGTGTCGTCATCGCGGCGGGTGCCTACGGTCTGCGCTGGGCTGGTCGGGAGTGGGCCAGCGTCCGTGCCGCGAATCTCGCGGCGATGGTCAAATCCCGACACGTCGAGGCGATTGAAAAGCTCACCAAACTCGAAGCCCGCGCCAAGGCCGTCGACGATGAGTTCACCGCTGCGACCGGGGCGACATTCGACCCTGCCACTGGCAAATCGACCAAACCCCGCCCCGAGGTGGACGAGACCATCTTCCGACACGAGACCGTCCGCGAAGCGTGGGCGGCGATTGAATCTGGGCGCGTCAAGCCGGCCGACCTTCAGAATGCCACCGATACCCTGGCCGCGATCGGCGACCGAATTCGCAACCACACTTTCATCCCGGATGACCGGGATCGAATCGAAGACATTCTCGGCTGGATTGACCGAAGCGCCTCCAAGCAGGCTGGCCAGTCCCGCTACATCAAGCACATCAAGACGATGGTCGAGACAGACCAGTTTGAGAAAGTCGGCCAGTCGGCTGAAAGGAGCGGATCGTAGATGCACGCTTCAACTATCTTGGTTTCACGGTACAGGCAGCCCGCGATCATCCTTGCGATGGCCTCGATTGCGTGCTTGCTCGGTAGTGCTAGCCGCGCCGCGGGGCAAGACCGCGAGTCAGAACTGGAAGAGGAGACCCGCGATCGAATTCTCCAAGAGCGTGTCCGTCAGGCCGAGAACCTCCACACGCGGCAGCAAGTCGAGCAATTTGCCGCCTCCGTGGGTGATGCGGGCAAGCTCCTCATGGAACTTGAGTCCAAGGGGTCAGCTTTCCAAGCCCGTTTCGACAGCCTTCTCACCAACGATGACGGCAAACGTCTTGCCCAAGACCCGATAGCCTTCATGACGTACATTCGTTTCAAAGACGATCCAGTCGTCTCGCTGAGCGAGGTCGCAGCCAGGAAGAAGGCCCTCGACTCGCTACTCACCCAACTTCAATCAGAGTTGAAAAGCCAAAACGTCGGCTACCAACCGCCTGAAAGCCAGAGACGCGACACCGACGAGCACCGTTTCTGGGCACGTGAGCGGCTCGCCCGGGTCAAGGAAAGAGGCGAATGGCTTGAATCGGCGTTGGCACGGGCGCCCACGGTCGCTGACCCCAAGAGTGCCAAGACGCTCGACGCCGTCGTTCGCGCCTACGACATTGAGCGCCAGGAATTCTGGGACCGGGCTCACCAAAAAGGGGAGGCGGCCGCCAAAGCAGAATCGGAATCCATCCTCATCGAGAAGGCCAGGCTCGCGGAGTTGGAGCGCCGGCTGAATGAGGCCGAGGTCCTCATCGACAAGATGAAGGCCGAACAGGAAATCGAGCTGAAGCGAATCAGAACCGAGACGCAACAGAAGCTCGCCGACGCCGACATCCGCGAGAAAAACCTTTTGGCCGAGCTTGAGCGATCCAAGAAGCTCGCCGACGCGGAACGGCACTCCAAAGACGTGGAGGCCGAACTGAAGAGCGGCCAAATCGTCTCGGAGGCCGAGAAGAAGCGGCTCATCGCCAAGTGCAGCGACCCCGAGGTAAAGACGATCCTCGCCCCGTTTCTCGACAAGGGGTACTTCCGGCCCTCCGACAACATGCACGGCTCGCGAAGATACGATACCGTCAAGCCCGTGCCGATCTCCTACGCCGACCTTCAGAAGCTCGGCGCCCTAAACCCGACCGGGACCGGCTTATCCATGCTTCACAAGATCGCCACAGTTCCAAATGATACCCGTACTCGCTGGCCCGGATATCGAAAGAAATGGCAGGACGACAAGGCCCTTCAAGAATTGCTCCCAAAGGCCCAGGAACTTCTCATCGAGCTGGGGCCGACAATGGTTGAGCTTGGGATGCTCCAGCCGTGAAGACAGTTGCTGTCGGTAGGGAAACACTTCTGAATGCGAGCGCCCCCGCACCGGGTGCCGAAGGCCTGAGCCGGACTTCGGGGAGGCTAGTGTTTCAAAGTCCCTCAAGCGTGCTATCATCGCATCCGTATCGGCCAAGAGACTGCATTCACATTGCCCCACACTCCTGGGGCCTGGGGGGCATGAAGGGCCGGTTACACTTAGCGACGGTTAGGAAACCGCTTGTAACGACATGCACGTTGCTCCACTACGGATCGCCACCGGCAGTCGGATGGGGGCGCGTCATAGTATCCAAGATTCCGTCGCGAAGCAGATGACCGAAGGCTATGTGACAGTTCAATGGGCTATCAGATTCACGTGAATTTCTTGTCGCTCGTTGGCGATCCGCCGCCATTCATGGTTTACAGGCGTCAGCGCGTCCAGCCGGATGAGACGCGGCCGAGCAGCGACTGTATGGCACACTCGCTGCCAATAACATCAGGGAATCTCGAAGCTCGCGCGAAGTATTGGGTCAGTTTTTCCCAACTTGAGTCATTTGAACCGTTCGAGGTGCAAGCTGCATTCAATCGCGACTTGGCACGGCACATGTTGTTCCTCGCGATCTACAACGCGACGCAGGCCGCGAAGTCGTCGGCTGAGGTAATCGTGCCCGAACGGGGATTTCTCCACGAGATTCGGTTTGTGACGGCTCAGCATCCGGAGGGCCAAGATCTGATCGTCGTTCAACCGTACTATCTGCGGGCCGTTGACCGATTCGGATTCTTAGTGGATTTCCATTTCCGACTTGCATTGGGTGTTCCTTTCTCCCGCCGCGTGCAGCAACTAAGCCTGAGTCTCGATCGCAACTTTAGGAGGAATCTTGATTATTACGTTGATCGAATAGCGCGGATTAGGTCGTTCACGCAGAGTCACCGAAACCTCTTCGCTTCGCTAAAGGCTCCCGGATCATCGGACGCCATCAAGCTTTGTGATGACTTTGTTGCGTTGCCGGCATTCCGCCTCCGATCCCGAATGTATGTGTTTGGCGACGGTCGCCAACCAAGGAGCCAATTCGTCGGCCTGAAGGATCACGGCCCAATGAAGGCGCTTCGCGGGTCGCCCCGTTTGTTGTTCACTTTTCGAGAGCAAGACCGAGTGGCGGCACGGAGGCTCGCCATGGCCCTTCGTGGCTCGGCCAGTCGAGAACGCTTTGCGTTTCCAGGATTCCAAGCCTTGTTTAAGACCGAGTTAGAAATCGACGCAAATCCTATCGTTCTCCCTGACTTCTCGCAGGAGTCGATGAACCGTGCTCTTGAGCGGGTCAAGCATGAGCAGGGCATAGTCGTGCCGGTGCTTGTATTACCTGAAGATGATGAGGTTGCTTATCTGACACACAAGGCAACGTTCGTCCATGAGGGTATTCCTTCGCAAGTCTGTACCTTACCGGTTATCCAAGACGATAGCGTGCTTAAGTACTCCGTCGCCAACATTGCCCTTCAGATCTTCTGCAAGGCCGGTGGGCAACCGTGGAAGGTGCAACCTACGGGCGAGCAATCGCTGATTATTGGGATCAGCCAGTCCCACAAAGTGCGTCGCACGAACGGCCAGAGTTCGGTTGAGAAATACTTTGCCTTTTCCGTGATGACCGACAGCAGCGGCCTATTCCAGCGTATCCAAGTGCTTGGTGAAGCCGATGAGGAGGGACCGTACTTGGATCAGCTCAGGGCGAAGCTGGGTGATCTGCTTCGTGAGTCTGCGCAGCAGTTTGCCCGTGTCGTGATTCATACGTCCTTCAAACTACGCTGGCGGGAGATGGATGCTATTCAGGAAACCGTTACAAATGCGGCCGGCCAGGCCAATTCAACACAGTGCCGCTTCGCTGTAGTAAAGGTCAACCATCGCCACAGATTCTTCGGCGTAAATCGCGGCGTCAACAGCTTGGTCCCGTTCGAGGCAACCAAAGTCAAGCTCGGCGCGGGTGAGTACCTCGTTTGGTTCGAGGGCATTTACCCTGACAAGCCTACTGTCTCAAAGGCATTTCCAGGTCCAACGCACCTCCAATTCTTGCGAGTGAGCGACGCCGACGGCATCAGCGACGACGTGTTGCTACAGGACTTGGTCAATCTGTCGGGCGCGAATTGGCGAGGCTTTAACGCACGAAGCGCGCCTGTCTCGGTCTTTTATTGCCATTTGGTCGCAGATCTTGTTCATGATTTTCATGAACGAGGGCTACCAATGCCCGCAGTTCAAGACTTACGGCCATGGTTTCTATAGGCAGAGCGATGACGACTCGATCAAAGGATATCATTTTCCTTTTTGGAGCCGGAGCTAGCGCGGAGGCGGGCATCCCCACGTCCGCTCAGATGATCGAGCGAATCGAACGGTTATTTGAGACTCATGACCAATGGAATGGCCATTTGCGACTCTATAACCACGTGAAGAGTGCAATCCACTACGCGTTTGGACTCAAAGGGCGCTTCAATGCCGACGTTGAGTACAACATTGAGACGCTCGTCAACACGCTATACGAGCTGGAAAGGAATGAGGATCATCCTTTATATCCGTTCATCGCGTCGTGGAACTCTCGCCTTGTCGCGCTTGCAGGAGCCGATTTTTCTGGAGTGCAGACTGTTCGAAGCCTGATTCTTGGCGAGTTAAAAAAGTGGGTATGTCCCGACGACACGTCACCCGCAGAATACTATCGTGGTCTGCTGCAATTGCAAAGCGACTTGAACTACCCTTTGCGCATTTTCTCTTTGAATTACGATTTACTCGTTGAGCGCCTTGAGTCAGCCGACTTTCGAGTGGAGTCTGGATTCCCGGGTTTTGGACCCAATCATGTCTGGGATTGGGAGCGATTCGAAGATAGCGAGTCTGCGCCAACCCCGCTTCCGCAGATGTTTCTGTACAAGCTGCACGGATCGATCAACTGGAAGCGCGACGATGCGACCAAGAACCTCTACCGTGTCGAACAAGTTGCAACCGTTGAGCCCGAGAGCATGGAAGTGATCTTTGGCCGAGCCTTTAAGCTGGAGGCAGCAGATCCGTATCTGTTTTACGCATACGAGTTTCGAAAGTTCACTCTAATAGCGAAGCTCATCGTGACCGTAGGCTATGGTTTCGGCGATGCTCACATAAACAAGATGCTCATGCAGAGCCTACGGGATGACCCTAGTCGTAAACTGGTTGCAGTTGTGCGTTGCGGTGACGAGCGGCAGCGAGAACAACGATTATGCCTTATTCAGCAGAAGCTCGAATTGACGGAAGCACAGCGACCGCAAATCGATGTGAGGGGCGAATCTGCGAGCGGGTTTTTCCGTACTGAAAGGCTCAGCGAGAACCTGCTTGCCACTATGCCGCCGACTAATGATGCACCGTTCTGAGTAGCAGATTGACCCCGTCGCTCGGCTTGCAGAATTCGACGCGATTAATCATGTTGAAGACCCTGTCCCAATGATGTATCATAAAGGACGTTATGATACGCCGACTTGATCGGCAGGGGATCACCGCTCCCAACGCTGTTTGAGACTGAAACCCGCACGCCGTTTGCCCCATCAGCTAAAAGAGCATGAACGACGAGACTGCCCTCACATCACGAAAGCACCTTGTCCGCATCGGGCTTGAGACGCTTCCTTCCGTCATTGTTCGGGCCGGAGAAAAAGCTACCCGCCGATTCATCGAATTCTATACGGCGAACATTCGCAACAAGAACACGCGACTCGCGTACGCTCACGCACACCGGCTTTTCTTCGACTGGTGTGACGATCATGGCTTGCCACTGGAGGCCATTCAACCTGCCTTCGTGGGCGCATATATTGAGGAGCTTCAAAAGACGCACGCGGCTCCATCCGTTAAGCAGCACCTTGCTGCGATCGGGATGCTCTTCGACTGGCTCGTAGTCGGTCAGATTGTCCCTTTTAATCCGGCAGCGTCTGTTCGAGGCCCCAAGCACGTCGTGAAGCGCGGCAAGACACCCGTCTTGACCGCCGACCAAGCCAGGAAGCTCCTCGACTCCATCGACACGACGACTATCGTCGGCCTCCGCGACCGGGCGCTCATCGGCGTCATGGTCTATTCATTTGCCCGCGTCGGCGCCGTCGTCGCCATGCGGGTCGAGGACTATTTCCAGAGTGGCAAACGCTGGCAGTTCCGGCTTCACGAGAAGGGCGGCAAGCGCCACGAGGTTCCGGCCCACCATAACGCCGAAGCGTATCTTGACGCCTACATTGAGGCCGCGGGCATCGACCGGGACAAGAAAACGCCCCTATTCCGCAGCGTGGACCGCCAACGCCGAGTCACCGAAAGGCCCATGCATCGGCTGGACGTTCTCCGTATGATAAAACGCCGCGCCAGGGCCGCAGGCTTGCCCCAAACTACGTGTTGTCATACGTTTAGGGCCACCGGAATCACGGCGTACATGAAGAACGGCGGGACTCTGGCAAACGCGCAGCGAATCGCGGCCCACGAGTCGCCGCGGACGACGAAGCTCTACGACCGGACGAGCGACGAGATCACGCTGGATGAGGTGGAGCGGATCGCAATTTAGGCTATGGGGCAAGCGACACCTGAGAGCGTCGGGCACATATGACAAATCAGTTCTTCGAAAAGCCGATTCTCAACTCCCCTTACGCCTACCCCGCCCGGCACTGGGAGCTTGACCCCTCCGGTCAACCAACCAACCGAATTCTTGAGCAGCGCCGCCGAGCGGAGTTCATCACTCCCATACCCAAGCCAAGGAAGAGAACCAAGGGGGCGACCCAGGAAGAGCTAGTCTTCAATGAAGCCACGGAAGTCTCCAGCGACAAACAACGCTACGAAACCATGTCGATGGTCAACGAGGTCCGCCAGCGTGTCGATGCTTGGCGGAAAATCCCGAGCCCGGCCGATTGGCACGTCTCCCCGGAAACCGCCCGACTTCTCCAACACTGGCGACACCATCAGTTCAGCGACATCCGTCCGTTCTTCTGCCAGGTCGAAGCTGTAGAAACGGCAATTTGGATCAGTGAAGTTGCTCCCCAATTGAAAGAAGGTGCCCGCATATTGGAGCACCTTGAAAAGGCCAATAACGACGCAAACCCCGGCCTACTCCGACTTGCCCTAAAACTCGCCACCGGAGCAGGCAAGACAACTGTCATGGCAATGCTTATCGCATGGCAGACGATCAACGCCGTCCGTCGCCCCAACAGCAAGAAGTTCACCCGAGGCTTTCTCGTCGCTACTCCCGGACTGACCATCAAGGATCGACTCCGTGTCCTTCAGCCTCATGACCCAGATAGCTATTTTAAGAACCGTGAAATCGTTCCCGGCGATATGCTCGGGGATCTCGATCGGGCCAAGATAGTCATCACCAATTATCACGCCTTCAAGCTTCGCGAGACGCTGGAACTCTCGGCCGGAGGCCGTGCACTCCTCGAAGGCCGCGTTCATCGCGAAGGCGACGAAATCAAGACCGTGGAGACCGAAGGCCAGATGCTTCAACGCGTCATGCCAGATCTTATGGGCATGAAAAGCATTCTCGTCTTAAACGACGAAGCCCATCATTGCTATCGCACCAAGCCCGGCGACGAAGAGGAAGGCGACCTATCCGGAGACGAGGAAAAGGAAGCCAAGAAAAATCGAGAGGCCGCGCGACTTTGGATTTCCGGGCTTGAGTCGGTCAGCCAAAAGCTCGGTGTTCATCGCATCTTCGATCTCTCAGCAACGCCGTTTTTCCTTAGCGGCTCCGGTTACGCTGAGGGCACCCTCTTCCCCTGGACTATGAGCGACTTCTCGCTCATGGATGCCATTGAGTGTGGAATCGTGAAGCTGCCGCGCGTCCCAGTCGCTGACAACATCCCCGGTAAAGATGTTCCTACGTTTCGCGAGCTTTGGAAGCACATTGGCAAGAAGATGCCCAAGAAAGGTCGCGGCCGAGGTGAAGTACTCGACCCCCTCAAAATTCCAGTTGAACTCCAGACTGCACTCGAAGCGCTCTATGGGCACTACGAGAAGACGTACGAACTTTGGGAAAAAGAGGGCATCGACGTTCCCCCATGCTTCATCGTCGTGTGCCAGAACACGTCGATTTCAAAGTTGATTTACGACTATATCTCTGGCTTCGTCCGCCAGGACGACGACGGCACCGGCCAGCTTGTCGAAGGCCGCCTCCGACTATTCCGCAATTTCGACGAGCACGGCAATCCACTGGGCCGGCCGCACACGCTCCTTATCGATAGCGAGCAACTCGAATCTGGTGAAGCCCTCGACGACAACTTCCGAGGCATGGCCTCAGACGAAATTGAACGCTTCCGCCGCGAAATCATTGAGCGTACCGGCGACCGTAAGCAGGCGGAGAACTTGACCGACCAGGACTTACTCCGCGAGGTCATGAACACGGTCGGAAAGAAAGGCAGGCTCGGCGACTCGATTCGTTGTGTCGTTTCAGTGGCGATGCTTACTGAAGGCTGGGACGCAAGGACAGTAACCCACGTCCTTGGCGTGCGAGCGTTCGGCACGCAGCTTCTATGCGAGCAAGTCATCGGACGCGCCCTTCGCCGCCAGTCGTACGACCTGAACGAAGAAGGCTTGTTCAACGTCGAATATGCAGACGTGCTTGGCATTCCATTCGACTTCACCGCCAAGCCGGTCGTCTCCAAACCGCAGCCGCCGCGAGACACGATTAACGTCAAAGCCATCCGGCCCGACCGAGATACCTGCGAAATCCGCTTCCCGCGCGTCGAAGGTTACCGCGTCGAGCTTCCAGAAGAGCGGCTCATGGCCAAGTTTGACGCCGATTCAACGCTTGAACTGACACCCGAATTGGTCGGCCCATCCGTCACTCGAAACGAAGGGATTATTGGTGAGGGCGTTGATCTCACGCTCGTTCACACAGGCGACCTCCGCCGCTCAACCCTACTCTTCCACTTAACGCATCGCCTCCTCTACACCAAATGGCGCGACCCCGGCGAAGAACCCAAGCTCCACCTCTTCGGCCAGCTAAAACGGATCACCCGCGAATGGCTCGATAACCACCTTGTCTGCAAAGGCGGCACCTACCCTGCCCAGCTTATGTACTTGACCCTTGCCGATATGGCGTGCGAACGGATTACGCGAGGAATTGTGAGCCAACATGTTGGCGAATGCCCGATTAAGGCAGTGCTGGACGCCTACAACCCGACTGGCTCGACGATGTTCGTCAACTTCAATACGTCAAAGAAGGAACGATGGCAAACCGATGCTCGTCGGTGCCATATCAATTGGGTAATTCTCGATAGCGACTGGGAGGCTGAATTCTGCCGCGTTGCTGAGGCTCACTCCAAAGTCGTGGCCTACGCCAAGAACCACAATCTCGGCCTCGAAGTGCCTTACAAATACGCCTCCGAATCGCGAAAGTATCGGCCCGACTTCATCGTGCTCATCGATGATGGTTGCGAACCGAAAGCCGACGGCACTCCGGATCTGCTACACCTTGTAGTCGAGATCAAGGGCTATCGTCGCGAAGACGCTAAAGAGAAGAAGGCCACGATGCAAACCTACTGGGTTCCCGGCGTAAACAATTTGGGCAGCTACGGCCGCTGGGCCTTCGCCGAGTTTTGCGACGTGTACGAGATGGAGGCGGACTTCGAGGCGAAGGTGGAAGAACACTTCAACAAGATGATTGAGGAGCAACTCGCCGCGCTACGCCAACCGGAGAGGGTAAGCTGAGTCATGTTTGATTCAACCAAAGAAGACCTCAAGGACATCCTCCGCAAAGCGGATGAGGGAAAGCTCCAGCTTCCAGACTTTCAACGCGATTACGTTTGGAACGACGACGACGTGAGAAGTCTTATCGCTTCCATCGCCAAAGGCTTTCCCGTTGGGGCACTTCTCACGCTGGAGACCGGCGGTGCAATTGAGTTCAAACCCCGTGTCTTGGCGGGAGTCAAAGAGAACGGGATTAAGCCAGAGGAACTGTTACTTGACGGGCAACAGCGTATCACTTCCCTCTTCCAATCGGCGTTCTCCAAGGAGCCAGTCCGCACCCGCCTCCGCAAGAAGGTCGAAGTCGAGCGGTACTACTACCTCGATATGAAAAAGGCCGCTAATAGCGAGGCCGACCTAATCGATGCAATCGTCGGTGTGCCAGCGGACCGCATCGTCCGAACGAATTTCGGTAAGGACATCGTGCTTGATTTGTCTTCCCGAGATCGGGAATACGAGCACGACATGTTTCCGCTCAATCTCTCCTACGACAGCAAGAACTGGTTTTACGGTTGGCGCGACTACTGGAAGCCTCTTGGCCGTGACGTGAGCGACCTTGAACGAGACTTCGATCTACAAGTCTTGGAGCAAGTCCAACGCTACAAGATGCCTATCATCCGGCTCGACAAGAAAAACAGTCGCGAGGCAATTTGCCTCGTCTTTGAAAAGGTCAACGTCGGCGGGAAAAAACTGGACCCATTCGAGTTGCTCACTGCCATCTACGCGGCCGATGCGTTTGATCTGCGCGAGGCGTGGAACGGAAATGGCAGCAAGTCTCCCGGACTCAAAGATCGACTCGTCGGCAAAGACAATCCGCGCAAAGTCCTGAAGGCCATCGAAAGCACGGATTATCTTCAGGCCTGCACGTTGCTCCACACGCGTGAAGTACGGCTCCAGCGAGAAAACGAAGGACGAAAAGGCAAGGAACTTCCTCAGATAAGTTGCAACCGTGAAGCCTTGCTCGGCTTGCCGCTTTCGGCTTACCGCAAGTTCACCCCGTCCGTGGAAGATGCCTTCGTTAGTGCAGCCGCCTTCCTAAATGAGCAGAAGATCATTGCCCCGCGTGATGTCCCCTATCCTTCTCAGGTCGTCGCACTCGCTGCGGTGCTTGCTGTCACGGATAAGCAGGCAAACTCCATTCCGGCGAAAGAAAAGATCGCTCGCTGGTTTTGGTGCACGGCCCTCGGAGAACTATACGGCTCGAGCGCCGAGACGTTGATGGCACGCGATGTGCCACAACTCGCTAATTGGATTTGCAATGACGGTCCCACGCCGAAATCCGTCGATGAGGCCATTTTCCAGCAGGCTCGCTTTCGCACGCTCCGGGGCAGAATATCCGCCGCCTATAAGTCGATTCATGCCCTTCTCATGCGTCACGGTTGCCGAGACTTCATACACGGCGATGGCGTGGAACTAATGACATTTTATCAGCGACGTATTGATGTCCATCACGTCTTCCCGAAAGATTGGTGCAAGAAGCACGACATCAAGCCCGCTGTGTTCAACAGCATTATCAACAAAACGCCGCTGTCCAAGCAGTCCAACATCGCCATCGGCGGTGTAGCCCCATCCATTTACCTCAAACGCATCGAGGAAAAGACCCGTGTATCGCCGACTGCGCTTGATGACATTCTTCGTACGCACTTGATTGACCCCGAACTTTTGCGTACCGACGATTTCGAGGGCTTCTTCAACGCGAGGATGAAAGCCCTTTCGCAACTCGTCAGTGGGGCGATGGGTAAGCCCGTCTTCGAGGGTGAATCGTTGGATGAACCAGAGACCGAGGTGGAGGACGACTTGGATCTGGACGGGAGCGAAGAAGAGGCGGAAGAATAAGAATTAGATATGGCCAAGAACAACAACACCAAATCTAAATTAAAAGCCAGTAAAACCGTGGCGACGCTTACGCACGACGAGGCCACGCGGAAGAACATTCCCACGGCCGAGTTTCAGTCGGTCATGGCCAAGGAGCACCAGACGCCGATTCGCGTCGCATACGACCGTCGAAACCGCGACCTCGACCCACAGCTTGTTTGGCGCGGCAAGGATGAGCAGGACTGGTCGGACCTTGTCGTTCACGCCCCGCCCCTCTTCATTCAAGAAAAGGTCCACCCCAAGGTGCTGATCGACGATTTGGTCCGCCGCACAAAGGCGGACGAGAAGGCGGCCGAATCGCAGTTGGATCTCTTCGCCGACTTCAACGGTTTGCCCACCGGAGACGCCAAGACCGAGTTCTATCAGCACGAGGCCAACTGGGCGAATCGAATGATTCTCGGCGACAGTCTTCAGGTGATGGCGTCGCTCGCAGAACGCGAGGGACTTCGCGGCCAGGTGCAGTGCATCTACATCGACCCGCCGTACGGCATCAAATTCAACTCGAACTTCCAGTGGTCAACAACAAGCCGAGCTGTCAAAGATGGCGATCCGAATCAAATAACGCGCGAGCCCGAACAGGTCCGAGCTTTCCGTGATACGTGGCGCGATGGCGTTCACTCTTACTTAACATATCTTCGAGATCGTCTATCAGTATGTCGTGACTTGCTCCATGAGTGCGGCTCAATCTTCGTGCAAATCGGGGATGAAAATGTGCACCGCGTCAGAGCGCTCATGGACGAGTGCTTCGGAGACACGAATTTTCTAAGCCTCATCACTTTTAAGAAAACAGGCGGAGAGTCCGCGGGTTTTCTCGGTTCCACAGTTGATTACATTCTTTGGTATGCAAAGAACAAAGACCGCACCAAAGGCAGAAACCTGCTCGCCGAAAAGCTTCCCGGAGAAGAAGGCGCGATAGAATACACGAACGTGGAACTCCCCGATGGGACAGCGCGGAAGCTCACGGACCATGAGTTAGGCAATGCTTCCACCATTCCTGACGACGCCAAGGTGTTCGCGACCTGGCCGATCGTCTCACCTGGATATAGTGAGGAAAACTCGAAGCCAATCGAAGTTGTCTATCACAATCGGAATCTCACGCTGCAATGTCCTAACAATAGACATTGGTCGGTCGGGGTCAACGGCACAAAGAAGCTCTGGAAATTCGGCCGTCTCCTCCCAAAAGAAGGCAATCGAATCTATAAGCGCTATCTGGACGACTTCGCCTTTACTCCCTTAAACAACACATGGCTCGACTCGCGCGGGGAATTGGGGATGACCTACATTGTCCAGACTTCTACCAGAATCGTTCAGCGGTGTATCCTGATGACCTCCGATCCAGGCGATTTGGTCCTCGATCCTACATGCGGATCAGGTACAACA
>Ga0187894_10005152_pt1 | contig 13537 bp, 15 predicted proteins | sample GBC1701081metaG_FD_136650 | JGI IMG/M metagenome (GOLD analysis project Ga0187894, IMG submission 136650) | White microbial mat communities from a lava cave in the Kipuka Kanohina Cave System on the Island of Hawaii, USA - GBC170108-1 metaG ...
TAATAAAACCGAGCAGCTCTTCGAAGTCCGCTTCAGTCTCGCCCGGAAACCCGGTGATGAACGTCGTACGCACGGCGAGGCCGGGAACACGCTGTCGCACGCGTTGAATCAAGCGCTCGAGACTCTTGCGGTTGCCGCCGCGTTTCATCAGTTTGAGCACGTTCTGTGACGCGTGTTGCAGCGGCATATCGAGATACTTGACCGCGCGCGGTTCTTCGGCGAGCACGTCGAGAAACGCGTCGCTGATATGCGTCGGATAGGTGTACATCCCTCGCACCCACTCGATGCCATCAACGCGCGCTAGTTCGCGCAGCAGGCGCGCGAGCGCGTCCTGCTTGCCGAGGTCTTCGCCGTATCGGGATGAATCCTGGGCCACGAGGATGATCTCTTTGACCCCTTCTTCCGCGAGCTGATGCGCCTCGGCGACGATCGACCCGAAGCGACGGCTGCGAAAGTGACCACGCATCTGCGGAATGAAACAGAAAGCACAGGGCCGATCACAACCTTCAGCGATCTTCACGAATGCGTAATGCGAAGGTGTCGCGAGCACGCGTGGCGTCGATTCGTCGTACAAATAGGTCGCACTCTGGTTTCCGAGCTGGACCACGGGCAGGCTGCGTGTGTTCGTGCGCGGATCGCAAACTTTAAGGATGTCGTTGATCTGGTTGGTGCCGATAAAGGCGTCGACTTCCGGCATCTCTGCCTTCAATTCGTCCCTGTAGCGCTCAACCAGACAGCCGGCCACGACGAGTCGCTTGGCATGGCCCTCGGTCTTGAGCCGCGCGGCTTCGAGGATCGCCTCGATCGATTCCTTCTTGGCTGAGTCGATGAAACCGCAAGTGTTTACGACTACAGTTTCCGCGTCCGCCGCGTCGGCAGTGATTTCGTAACCGTTCTGCTTCAGGTGGCCCATCATCACCTCGCTATCGACGAGGTTTTTGGGACATCCCAGACTAACAAATCCGACTTTCTTCATTCCGTGTTCTATCCGTGTTTCTCCGCGGCTTCCAAAGCCACCAACGCGCGCTCGACTTCACGCTGTTCCGAACTCGACAGACGCTCGCCGCCGTAGCGCACGCGATTGTAGGCACGCGTGATAATCATTGCCTCGCTTGACTTCAGATGGCCCGCGAACTCGAGCGGCGTTTGCGCCTTGTCGCGCAAGACACCGCGCTGCTCCATCAGCCCCAACAGCTTTTCGTAAAACTGAACGTCTGAATACGCGCGTCCGTCTTCGATTGCGCGCCCGGCGCCGCGCCGCCAAATCAACGGCCACAATCGCTTACCAAACAAGACGAAACTCAAACCCAGCAGCAGGAGCATCACACCCAACGCGATCGTCAGCACCTTCGCCGTCAGGTAACTGCGAATCGTCGTCAGCAGGTTCGATAACATGCGCGTGTAGTCGAACACCTGATTGTGCAACGACACTGCGAGCGAGCGCTGCTCTTGTTTGTCGTAACCGACCACATATTGAAACCACAGCAGCTCCAGCGCCTCGGCGTATTTTTGCAACTGCGCCGTCAAACCGGTGTGGACCGGCTCGACGCGCCCCGACGAAGGCGTTGGGTCAAACGTCACCCACGAGCCAGTCTCCGGAAAGTAGACTTCGACCCACGAGTGCGCGTCGCTTTGCCTGACCGTGTAGGCTCCCGCAGTTTCGTTGTACTCGCCCGGCAAGAACCCATTCACGACGCGCGCGGCGACGCCGTGCGTTCGCAGCATCACGGTCATCGCGGTCGAGAAGTATTCGCAGTGACCGCTCCTGACGTTGAAGAGAAAGTCGGCCAAAGGATCTGCACCACCTGCTTTCATCTCCAGCGAGTAGCCGTAGTCTCTTTGCAGTTGCCACTCGATCGCCTTCGCCGCGTCGTAACGGTTGCGCGCGTTCGCTTCGATGATCATCCGTCGCGCGAGCGTGACGATGCGCGGATCGAGCGTTTCCGGAAGTTGTAGATAACGTTGATACGACGGCGGGTACGCACGCATATCCCGGCGCAACTGTTCTGCGGGCGGTTCATCCGTGTCGGAGATCGCCTTGTACATGATGCGCTCAAAATCATGCCGGCGTGACTGGATCGACCCTTCGGCGTCGACGCGAATAAACGGTAGATCTCCCTGAAGAGCAACGACGCGCGGCGCCGCAAACAACACGGGCGACTCCAGTGGTTCAAGAAAAAACGTCTGCGTCGTGAGATGGTGCAGAGCTTCGGCAGTGCCTAGCTGAAAGAAGCCGGCGCGCTCGGTAACGCCCGGGTCCGGGCGCCGCGCTTCCGGGGATTTGCGCCAGGCATTTCCCGTGAACTCATCGAGTGCGACGCCACGCCAACGCAATCCGCGCGGCGGCTCGGCGTCTTCGACGCGAACGCGCATCACCAGACCGTCGTCTCGTTTGAGCGTACCGATCTGTCCGAGCGTGACGGTTTCAGAAAATCCGATGAAGTTTGACAGGCCGCCACCGCTGCGCGTGAGGGCCGCGGCGCCGGAACGTGGCGCGATTAAAAACAACGGCAGAGCAAATGTGAAGATCAGCAGCAGCAGCGCGAGCGCGACCAACGGCAAGCGCGCGGCTTCAGTGTTACGCCACGAGCGTCGTCCTTTCTTGAAGACGCGAGAATCAGGCGGCACGAGCAAGCGTGTCTCTACGTGGCGCAGCGAACGGCGCGCCTTTTGGATCTCGAAGGCGGTCACGGCTGAGAGACCGCACAATAGATAGAGCGTTAGTGTGCCGAGGAAGACTGGACTGAAGCTCAATCCCGCCGCGAGTAGGACTTCGAAAAATGAGATCAGATAAAGAAACACCCAGTCGCGATCTTTTTTGACCTGCAACAGCTTCACTGCTGAGAGAAAAACGATCAGGTGCGCGAGGGCTGTGACGCCGAGGCGTTCAGCAGGTTCGCCGAGTGTTTTCTGGTAATGCCAGTCGAGATAGAAAAGCGGGATCGAAAGCAACACGATCGCGAGTCCGAATCGTTCTGGCAGTTGCCAGCGCGTGCCTTCGAGTTTCCAACTGACAATCATCACGACGAGGAACGCCAGCGCAAGGCCGTAGTCCAAGCCCCCTGCCAGCACGAGTGCCAGCATGGCGACGCCGATCATGGCGTAGGAGAAGGTTCGGAAGTACGTCAGAAAGTTCATTCGTCGTTGATGATTTACCGGACAGGATTACAGAAATTACAGGATGTTCTCAGCAAGATGTGACGTCTTATTGCTCTTAGCATCTTGTAAGTCGTGTTAATCATGTCCAGGGACTACGACTGGCGCTTGATCTTTATCTCGAATAGTTGCGGCCAAAGTTTTCCCGTGACAAACAGCCGGTTGTTGGCTTGATCGTACGCGATTCCGTTCAGCACGGCTTCTTCGTCCTGGACGGCGCCGGGCTGGAGCAAACCGGTCAAATCTATCCAACCGGTCACGCGGCCGTTTTGCGGATCGATCGTCACTATGCGTTGATCGTGCCAGATGTTGGCGTAGATTTCACCGTTGACGTACTCGAGCTCGTTAAGCTGGTCAACGGAGGCTGGGCCGTCGGTTACTGCGATGGTTTTTGTGACGCGAAAGCTGTCTGGGTCGAGAAATTTGATGCGGTTGCTGCCGTCGCTGATGATGAGCGAACGGCCATCGTTAGTGATGCCCCAACCTTCGCCGGTGTACGCAAACTGTCCGATCTTTTCCAGTGTCTGGGCGTTGTAAATGAAGCCCATTTTGTTTTTCCATGTGAGCTGGTAGATCTTGCCGTTGAGGAGTGTGATGCCTTCAGCGAAGAACGGCTCGGGAACGTCGGTCTTTTTCAGCACCCGGCCGGTCTGAAGGTCCACTTCGCGCAGGCTCGACCGTCCCTCCTGTCCGGTGCCTTCGTAGAGTTTACCGTCGACGAAGATCAGGCCCTGGGTGAACGCCCCGGAGTCGTGGGGATAGATGTTTACGATTTGATAACTGTGTTTCACAACCACTGCATTCGCTGAAGCGTTGTTCGAAGGCGGGCTGGAATTCGCGCCTGCGTTGCATTGAAGCCCGACAACGGAGAGAGCCAGTATCAGCACCAGTCGTGCCTTGATAATCATTGACATACAGGCATTTTGCGCGACAGCCGGGGAAAACACAATTTCGGGTTCCTATGCTCCTCCGTTCTTCCGCAACCTTCACGGTATAATGAGTCCGCTATGAAAGCCGATGGCCAGCAGAGTAAATCAAGAGGCGGCCTTGACCCCGTAATTGAAGCCTACCGAAAGGATGTCGACGTCACGCTAATTCGCGAGAATCTGCGCCTCACAGTGGATCAACGCTTCCAGCAACTAATGAAGCTTCAGGAGTTCGCGGAAGACCTTCAGCGCGCTGGCAGAAAGGCACGTTCACAAAAGTGACTGACTTTGGTGCATTGCTGCGGTTGCTCACCGAAAATGACGTGGAGTTCATCATCGTCGGTGGTGCCGCAGCAACAGCACACGGTTCGGCACGTTTAACTCTCGACTTAGCCATAGTCTACAAACGAGGTAGCACCAACATTGCCCGACTTGTTAACGCCCTCCGCCCTGTTCAGCCCTATCTGCGCGGAGCACCACCTGGATTACCGTTTGATTGGAGTGCTCAGACGATCGAGAAGGGACTGAACTTCACTCTGATAACCAATCTGGGGGCGTTGGACTTGTTAGGTGAGATCGTTGGCGGCGGCGGTTACGAACAGTTATCTCTTGACACAATCACAATAGAAGTTGCTGGCGTGAGCTGTCAGTGCATAAGCCTTGAGCGTTTGATCCAGGTGAAGCGTGCGGCAGGACGACTGAAGGACCTTGAAGCAGTCGCCGAGCTACAGCAGATTTTGAGTGAAACACAGGGAGAAAGCTGAAGACGGGGCTCAGTCAGACATCATGTTGAAACGTGTTCTCACAACGTGCTTACTTCTGCTTACGGCGACGTCGCTAGTCAGCGCAATGCAACGAGCCGCCAAGCAAAGTGTCGGTCTGACTCGCGTGCAGATTAAAGAGGCTGAGCGACGGCTCGGGGAGCTTGGTTATTGGACCGGTTCGGTTGATGGAGTGTTCGACGCCGGCTCACGTTCCGCATTGATCGCCTTTCAGAAGTGGGAACGACGACCTATCACGGCGAGGCTTACGCTCGATGAACTCGAAGCGATTCGCGCAAGTGAAAGTCCGAAAGCAAGAGAGACTGGGTATGCTCACGTCGAAGTAGACATCGATCGTCAGGTGCTACTTATCGTCAACGAAGACGGCAGCGCCCGAGTGCTTCCCGTTTCGACCGGCAGCGATAAACCGTTCGTGGTCGACGGCCAGACCAGCATCGCCTACACACCGCGCGGCCGGTTCGTCGTTTACGACAAAACGTTCGGTTGGGAGGACGGCGTCCTCGGTTCGGTGTACTTCGCCAACTACATCACCGGTGGCGTGGCGATTCACGGCTACGAAATCGTTCCGACAACGCCGGCGAGTCACGGTTGCATTCGCATTCCCATGTTCACCGCGCGTGAAGTAAGCAAGCTTCTCAGTTTGGGAACAATCGTGCTGGTCTACGACAAGGTTTCGTTTGTTTCGGCAAAAGAGTGGGTCGCGAATCCGAAATTGAAAGAAGCCGCCATGCTAAACGGCGCCGCCAAGGATTACATAAACCAGTAGAGAGGTAGCTGATATACTGCAACCCATGAGCACCGATCTCGAAGACTACTTCCTGAATCCACCCGCCGGTTCGGCAGCCGCACGCGCCGTGGAGTTGGGCACAGATCTAACGCTCACATTGGAAAACCTCCGACTTACTCCAGAGGAGCGAATCCGTAAGCTGGATAATTTTATCGCGGATGTCGCCAAGCTTAAGGCGTCAATCCGCATAATCGGTCCCACCAATGCCAGCACTAAGCAACCTCATTGAGGCGCCACTCCGGCGAACCCGTAATTGAACCCGCACAGATCTTTTGTCGTAAAGTTTCACCGGTGGCAGGTGTCATGGAAACGCTTAACCTACTCGGCTCCACGATGGGTCTCGGTTTAGTCTCCGGACTAAATCTCTACGCGACGGTGCTCACCGTTGGACTCGGGATTCGGTTGGGCCTCATTTCGCTTAACGCTGAGATGGCTGGGCTGGAGGTGCTCGCCAGTCCCTACGTTCTGATTGCCGCCGGCATACTTTTCCTCATCGAGTTCCTCGCCGACAAAATACCCTGGGTCGATAGCATCTGGGATACGGTCCATACAGTGATCAGGCCGCTGGGCGCTGCTGTAGTTGCCGCCACAGCGATTGGCGCAGTCAATCCGGAAACGGCAATCATCGCCGCTCTCTGCGCCGGCGTGTCCCTATCAGGTCATTCAGTCAAGGCAGGAACTCGGCTGCTCGCGAACCATAGTCCAGAGCCTTTCTCCAACATCGTGCTTAGTTTGATCGAGGATGTGCTGGTCGTGTTCGGTTCGTGGTTGGCCCTGAAATATCCAGCGGTAATGCTGACGCTGGTCGTAGTTTTTTTGCTCGCGTTCGCTTGGTTTGCTCCAAAGATCTTTCGCTTAGTGCGCGTCGAATTCCTTGCGACCCTCGCGTTACTGAAATGGTTCTTTCAACTGGCCAAAAAGTATCTGTTCGGTGAACGACGCCGAATGGCAACTGTTGATGGAGTCTCGGTTCCTCTCGAGATCATCGAAACATCGAACGGAGGGGTCGCTGATAAAGATCTAAATGACGATGTTCCCGAGCAGTTGCTATATCACCTTGATAACAAGAGTGGGGTTCGCGGCCAGCGATCGCTTGTTCGCTGCATTGCCGGGAAAGGCGTAAAAAACCTGCGGCATTCCGTGGGCTATCTCCAGATCAGCGACGACTCTTTGATATTCGTGACAAAACGTCTCTTCCGTCTGCGCGAGCATCAAATCGATCGCGACACGATCGAAGACATTCAGTTCAAGAAGCGTCCACTGCTCGATCGTTTAATACTAAGGACGAGCGGCAAGCAACAACAGTTCTTTTTCTTCAAGGACATCGCAAATCGCAGCCAGCACGTTTACGAACTCTTGCAAGTCCACAAGAAGCAAAGATGAGAATCGATCATTCCGCGCTGCGAACACCGACCTCGTCCAGGTGGCGCAGGAGGTCGGCGGGATCGTTGTAGACGCGGTAGGCGCCCGCGCGCTCGAGTTCTTCACGGCCGTAGCCGCCGGAGAGCAGGCCCACGCTGAGTGCACGCGCGCGACGAGCGGCGAGCAGATCCCAGATACTGTCACCCACGACCACCGAATCACTGATCGAGACTCCGAGTTTCTCAGCCGCCGCCAGAAAAAGATCCGGATCGGGTTTGGCGTGGTGGACCATGTCGCGCGTGATGATCGGAACTTCCTCATCGATTCCGAGTAAATGAAGTGAAAGACTCGCGCTCTCCAATCGCCCGCTGGTGGCGATGGCCCACGGCACGCCGGCTTTGGTCAGATACGACAGCAGCTCTGAGGCTCCCGGAAGTGGCCGCACCTGCGACGCATAACGCTTGAACGCTTCGCCGTGCACCTGGTGTATTCGCTCGGCTTCTTCCGGTGAAATGGTTTTTCCCGTCTCGCGAGCCAACGCGTTAACGAATAGACCGCCACTCATTCCGATCTGCCGGTGAATGCGCCAGACCGCAAGGTGAATTCCACCGGTCTCCAGGGCCTCACGCCACGCGAGTACGTGCTGATATACGCTGTCGATGAGAGTGCCGTCGAGATCAAAGAGAAAGGCTTGTTGCGTTGAGCCGGCACAGTCGTTGGCGCTGTCGTTAGCCATGTCAGAAACCACTCACGCTTAAACGCGCCCGGTCGCCGCTCGCTCGCGAGCCACGGCGTATTCAATCGCCCGCGACGCCAGCCTGGTTGCCACATCCGTGAGGTGCTGTTCGTCCGGCTTTGGACCACGTGGTTCGCGGTAATACATCGCAAACGAACCAAGCACCTTCCCTTTGCTCGACATGATTAGCGTAGACCAACAAGCAGCCATATCAATAATGCGCGCGAACTCGCGATAGTCGTCCCAGACTCTCCTTGGCCGGCAATTCTACGCCCGGCGTCCCGGCAACGCCATAGATTGTGCTGGCGTGAACCACCGGCGCGGGTTAGGATAGGCGCCCACTAAGGCCATGATGAAAACCCTTACCATCGCCCTCAGCGCGATCGCGCTCTTTTCGATTGGCGCGGCCAGGCAGCCTAAACCACAAGTTCTCTTCGACGATTTCAGTTACGACAATGCGCAACAGATGAAGAAGAACGGCTGGATCCTGCGCACTGAGGCGGGCTGGCCGGGCGTGCCAGGAGCAGTCTGGAAGGAAGTAGGAGTCTCAATCCTCAAAGACCCTGACCAAGCCAACAACCGCATTCTGCGCATGACTTCGGCCACCGATGGCACAGCAGCGAATACGACGCAGACGCAGATCTGTCATCAACGTAAGTATCTTGAAGGCACGTACGCTGCTCGCGTTCGTTTCACCGATCAACCGCTTTCCGGTCCGGGCGGCGATCAGCTCGTGCAAAGCTTTTACACCATCAGTCCTTTGAAAGCGCCGTGGGATCCGGATTACAGCGAGCTGGATTGGGAGTATTTGCCGAATGGCGGCTGGGGCATTGATGGACCAACACTCTATGCTACGACCTGGGAAACTTTTTATCCGGAACCGAACTGGAAGAAAGACAACGTATTCCAAACTGCGAACGGCAGTCAGGCGGGCTGGCACGTGCTGGTCACACAAGTGATGGACCAGAAGGTTCGTTACTTCGTCGATGGCAAACTATTTGTCGAACACGGCGGGAACTACTATCCCGAAGACACGATGTCGATTAACTTCAATCTCTGGTTTATCCGCGACGGAATGATCAAGTCGGGAGAACGGCGCCAGTATCACGAAGACATCGATTGGGTTTTCTTTCAGGCAAACACCGCACTGACGCCGGAACAAGTGGAAGCGGCCGTGGCCGCTCAGCGGCGAACAGCAACGAAGTTTCGCGATACAGTTCCAGCGAAAGTGCCGGCGCTGAAGAGTCCTTGTAACTTCTAAGCCGCAAAGAAGCACAAAAGGCACAAATATTGTTCGCGAAATCCTTTGTGCTTCTTGTGCCTCTTTGTGGCGCTACTGCTGGCTACTCTCGGTCGGGCCTTTTTCCGTATGAGCAGTTTCCTTTTTGCGGCGTAACCATTCGTCGATGCTCTCGCGAATAAACTCGCCCAGATCCTCAAACTCGCGCGCTGATTTTTCCCAGAACTCGCGGAACGACCGCGGATCCACCGCAAAACCGTAGCCGCGAGCAAAACCTTTTGTTGGTCCAAGCTCGTCTTCGTAATAAGCGGCGAGTTGACGGGCAGCCATCGCGACCACGGTCAACGAGCTTCCAGCCGGCAGCGGTTCGAATACCGCATCCACTCCCGGATCGATTTCCTTCAACCGCGCCAGCACGCGATTGTATTGGTCAGTGCAGAAAGTAGCGGCGTCTTCTTTGCCGCCGGTCCACTCCGATTGCAGCGCCATGCGCGACGTGCGCCGCAACACATTGATCAACTTGGCTAATTCTTTCTCTCGTTCCATACGCACTCCTGTTCGAAGTTAGTCGCACCTGCCCTTATTCACACCTGATCGCATGACGTTTAATAGTTTCACCACTTCTTGTTCCATTTGCTTCTCCTTGCTACGGGGTATTGTCGTCGGTTCTGAGTTCAAGCTTTAGCTTGTGTTGCGAAGGCAACCGAAAGGTTGACCAGTTGAACTCAAAGCGGGCCGCTAATTCATCGGTTCCAATTTTGCGCGTAACATCTTCTTGCCGTGGTGAATTCTCCATTTCACCGTCGACAACGGCACACCCATAAACGCGGCAATTCTGTTCAGCGGCAGCTCGTCCAGAAAGCGCAACCTCAACGGCATCGCGTAATCGTCGGTTAGAGTGTCGATCGCCGCCACCATCGCTTCGTCTCGTTCTTTCTCGGCAAGCGCTCTGTCGTGCAGCGGTTTGGCCAAGGCTTCGATCTTTTCAAGCAGCGCTTCGTCCAACGGCACGCGTTTGCTCGAGTGCACCGTTTCACTTTTACTGAACCGCAGTGCTCGATGACGCGTAATCGCCGAGAGCCACGCCGCAAACTTTCGCGGCTCTTCAATCGAAGGCAGTGCCTTAAAAGCAAGCAGTAGCGAGTCTTGCGCTACATCTTCCGCGTAGTCGGCGCCGACAATGCTTCGCGCCAACCTCACGACCGCCGGCCGGTACCGCACCACAAGCTGTTCGAACGCCTCCAGATTCCCAAGAATCGCCGCCATTACGAGCAGTTCGTCAGGCGATTCAGGCGGTGTCATCAGGGCTCCGGGTTCGATTTCGACGTCTACGTTGATATAGAGACAACTTACGAGCGGAAAGTTAGTTGAGTTTTTATTTAAATCAACCAGTCAGGTCGAGTGCTCTCGGTTGATTACGACAAGTTGCTGGAGCTGTTGAGTGAATTGACGAGCGGATCGCAGACGCGCGTTTGAAGTTCAGGAGTTAGCGAGAATCGCGATCAGAGCGGGAACGAGCAGCCACAGCAGGCCCTTCACAAGGAAGAACATGAATCCCCAAAAGCCGAGCCGTTTGATCCATGTGGCGAGTTTCATAATAGTCAACGCGAGATCTTAGGTTCATTTGGTTCAGATCTCCAAACGCAGTCTCGCAACTACTTCAGTTCTACCTTCCGGTCCTCTCTAAAATAGGGTTGTTTGCCAGTGACAGTGGGGAAACAAAAGTCAACGCGTCGTAGCCGATAGTGCTCGACGGAGTGTAAAAGGTCTTTTTAATTAAGGCCTCATCGTGAATGTGAGTTCCGCCTCGACCGGCTCGTTGCCATGCATGCCGCTGAGTCGAACCTTGCGTGGGACTTTCACTCCGTTGACATCCTGATAGTCGATATGGAAGTCCAACGTTGTCTTGATACCGTCGCCAATCGGTTCAAAGACTCCCCGGTAGTCTGTCATCAGCAAACCATCGATTGTTTTCTCAAACCGAGGCTTCACCGTTCGCTTCACTGTGGGCGTGGAAAGACTCCATTCCGTAATCAGAAAATCATTGTTCATTGTGCTCGTCACGTCGCCAGACTGCGAAAGGTAGGAAAGGCGGTATTGCTTGCCCGGGTTTTCGATTTTGAGTTGACTTTCTGTCTCCGGGAACGGTGAGGCCACCACAAAGGTCCGCCATGTATTAAAAAAGCCCGTTACGAGTCGCTGCACGTCGCGGTGAATCCGGTCAACAACTTCGGCGCCGGCTGCGTTGGCGCTTACTTCGTGGCTGACTGTGACGGCGCCGTTTTCATCAACCACCATCGAGAACCTTACAGCGCGAAATATTTTCAGGTTCGCCGCGGTTGCAGTTTGCGCGAGTATCACCTCCCAATTCGGCTCTATTGTAGCGGTGAATCCTTTAAAGCCCTTTCTTGCGAGACTGTAATAGGTGGTCCGTGCGCGGCTAATAATTTCCTGATTAGTAGCTGACTGATGGCGCGGATACGCTGGCACCGTGAGGACCAGAACGATCAGAAGCGAACAAACTACACGAGTCGGTTTCACGGCGGAAATACTACAACGAAAAAGCCCGCCCGAATACTCGAACGGGGCCAAGGCGACGAAGTACGTTTGGGCCAACAGTAGTGTGCTAATCCGAACGCCGAAGGCGTTTTCTAGTTTGAGCCCAGGGTTGGTACAACCCTGGGGTCACAGGGGCGAGAAGGGTTACTACGCTGAAAGCGTTCGCGAGGAAGGCGCCCACTTGCCAATGCTTTCAGCATTGGTACCCAAATAACCGTTTGGTCCCAGGGTTGGCGGGACCGCCACCCTGGGCTGAAATTGGTAAACGCCTTCGGCGTTCAGATTAGACACTACCTGGGCCGACTCTCGCCGAAGGGCTACTTAATAGATGCGTGCTAAGATCCGCCGAAACGTGTCGTCAGAAGGATGTATGAGTGTTCCTGATTCTTTCCCCGTAACAAGGGATCCCACGCTTCCGCCGGAGGTTGAAGATCGGTCCGCGTGGTACGGAGCAAAGCTGGCGAAGAGCGATGAGTGGATAACGCTCCTGTCCGATGCGGAGATCGCGGAAATCGAGCTCGTAATTGAGCGGTTAAAGAAATCGCCGGTTGAGCTCACAACGATTACCGGCGAGCACGTTCAACTGCCAACTCTCGGCCTGCGTTTGCACGACATGCTTGGCGAGGTGCTCAATGGGCGTGGGTTTGTCTTGATCAAGGGTCTGCCGGTTCAACGTTGGACCAGGCGAGAGGCCGCGATTGCCTTTCTCGCGATTGGCGTGCACCTCGGTAACCTGCGAATGCAGAATGCCGCCGGACACCTGCTCGGACATGTCACAGACTTGGGCCGTTCGAGCAAAGATCCTAATACGAGAATCTACCAGACGCGTGAACGGCAAACTCACCACACTGACTCCTGTGATGTCGTCGGCCTGATGTGTCTACAAACCGCGAAGGCCGGTGGCTTGTCGAGTCTGGTATCGTCAACAACGATCTTTAATGAAATGCGACGGCGCAGGCCCGATCTGCTCAGAGTCTTGATGCGACCCATCGAAACGGATCGACGTGGCGAGGTGCCGGGCAGCAGTAAACCGTACTTCAGCATTCCCGTTTTCAACTATCATGAGGGATTAGTGTCGACGATCTATCAGCGGCAGTACATCGAATCAGCCCGCCGCTTTCCCGATGTCGCGCCACTCACACCGCTGCAAATCGAAGCACTCGATCTACTGGACCAACTGGCAAACGATCCGAATCTGAACCTGATGATGGAGTTGCAACCCGGCGACATCCAGCTCGTGCACAACCACACGATCCTGCACGATCGGACTCGGTTCGAGGATTACCCTGAGCCGGAACGCAAGCGTCACTTGCTGCGCCTCTGGTTGGCGCCGGCGGGTGCGCGTAGGCTGCCTGAGGTTTACGCGGAGCGTTTCGGTTTCACGACACCGGGTGATCGTGGTGGGGTTACTGTACCGGGAGCGAAACCCACTATCCCGTTTGAATGAACACTGAAGACTCTACCAAAAAGTCGAAAGCCCGCTCGAAATAAACTCTCGAGCGGGCTTTTGAATTAATCCCGGCGACTTCCTACTCTCCCACGCAGTTTCCCGCGCAGTACCATCGGCTCCAGCAGGCTTAACTTCCGTGTTCGGGATGGGAACGGGTGTGACCCTGCCGACAAAATCACCGGAAAACTTGTTTGAGATCTCCGTACCGGAGATCTCAGAAAATCGAATAGCAAACTGATCAGGCAAGCTTCACGCGCAAGCGTGAGCTTGTTGCTTGAGTAAATTTTATGGTCAAGCCAAGGGACTGATTAGTAGTGGTCAACTGAACGCATTACTGCGCTTACATATCCACCCTATTACCTCGTGGTCTACAAGGAGTCTCACTGGCAGGTCTAATCTTGGGTCTGGCTTCACGCTTAGATGCATTCAGCGTTTATCCATGCTCCACTTAGCTACCGAGCGCTACGGCTGGCGCCATAACTCGTACACTAGAGGTGGATCCATCCCGGTCCTCTCGTACTAAGGACAGATTCCCTCAA
>Ga0187894_10005153_pt1 | contig 13536 bp, 11 predicted proteins | sample GBC1701081metaG_FD_136650 | JGI IMG/M metagenome (GOLD analysis project Ga0187894, IMG submission 136650) | White microbial mat communities from a lava cave in the Kipuka Kanohina Cave System on the Island of Hawaii, USA - GBC170108-1 metaG ...
AGGCACTTCCTGCTCCCTGGCCTGCTTGTTCTCGTTCACGATCTGCTGAAGGTCGTCAATGTTATAGAGATACAGGTTGTAAATATCCGCCGCCGCGGGCTCGACGTTGCGCGGCACGCCCAGGTCAATCACGAACAGGGAACGGCCGCCGCGCGACTCCATGGCGCCGGCCAGCTTCTGGCGAGTCAGCGGGGGGCTCGCGCTGCTGACGGAGGTAACGACGATATCCGGCGAAGGCAGAGACCGGGTCAGATCCTCCCACTCAACAATCTCACCGGAAATGCGCTGGGCCAGCTCCTCGCTCCGCTCGCGGGAACGGTTGGTCACCAGGATGCGAGAGATGCCGCGGTGGCGCATGTGTTCGGCAACCTGTTCCCCCATCGCTCCGGCGCCGACGATCAACGATGAGTGACCCTTCAGCCGCCCGAAGATCTGCTCGGCCAGCTTCACCGCCGCATAGGCGGCAGACATGGGGCGCGTTCCCAGGTCCGTTTCCGTGCGGACCCTCTTTCCCACCTCCAGCGCACTTTGAAAGAGTTTGTTCAGCAACGGGCCGGTGGCGCCGTGTTCCAGCGCGAGCATGTAGGCCTGCCGCACCTGTCCTAGTATCTCCGCCTCGCCCAGCAGCATGGAGTCCAGGCCGGCAGCGACGCGAAACAAGTGGCGGGCCGCGTCCAGATCATGGTGATGGTACAGGCTCGCTGCCGTGCCGGAGCCGCCAATCTCGTGGAAGGAGAGAAAAAAGCGCTCGAGTTCGTGCCGCAAATCCTCTGCGCCGGCGCCTACCACCCCGTAGAGTTCGCTGCGGTTGCAGGTGGAGAGCACCACAGCCTGCTCCAGCACGCCTCTGGCGCGCACCTCCTGCCCTGCGCGCAGCGCCTGTTCGGCATTGAATGAAGCGCGCTCCCGCAGCTCCACTGGCGCAGTGCGGTGGTTCAGCCCGACAAGAACAATCCGTGGCGCCACCTTCTGTTGTTTCCTTTCCATGCGTGCCAGCGACCTAGAAATACCTGTGAAACCGTGACAGGAAAATGTTCACCACCGTATAGCTGAAAATGACGGTGCTGAAACTCAGGACACAAAGCACGGCCGCGCGAGCTCCCCGCCAGCCCGGCCGCAACGACAGCCAGACGTAAACGGCGTAAACGACGAAAATGATGATCGAGGCAATCTCCTTCGCGTCAAGGGTGAAGTACCGGCCCTGCAAGCGCTCCAACCACACCAGCCCGAAAGCCGTTCCGGCGGCAAGCCCGATCAGGCCGATGATCACGCTGCTGCGCATCATGCGCTCTACTACCTCCAGCGCCGGAAACTGCCAGATGACCAGCCCCGGCTTGCGCTCGCGCAGCAGCCTGTTTTGCCCGATGTACACGGCGCCCATCACGAACGACAAGGCAAACGCGGCGTAGGCCAGAATGTTGGTGGTGATATGCAGGGCGAACACCGGCCCCCTGGCCGGCGAAGGCGTGGGCGCAAGCGGCGCGAGCAGCATCCCCAGCAGTTCAAAAACGATGACGAATGGAAGCACGAACGGAGCGAGGGAGCGTTGCCGGTGGAACCTCTCCATCCCCAGGTAGGTGACCGCCAGAAACCATGCAAACAGCGACATGGAACCGTACAGATCGTGATACGGAACCGAGCCGGAGAGCCTGGCGCGCTCCAGCAACCCGCAAAAGTGCAGAACGATGCTGGCCGCCAAGGCTGCGGTCGCAATGCGGCCGCCGGCCCTGTTGCCTTTGACCAGCCACCACACGTAGAGCAACAGGCTTGTCACGTAGAGCGCAAGCGAAAGGTAAGAGAGCATCGTTCCTATGGCGGAATGACCTGCTGCAGGCGCCGATCCCGCGGCCGGAATTGCAGGGCGCTGGCTCCGGTTATCTTCCCCCTCCGGATAGCGCCGACATTATAGGCCAATCGAGGCCGGCCGCGCACCCGAACATCGCCCGCAGCTTCCGCGCGCCGGTTTCTGCTATTATTGGGGCGCCGCCGCATCCTCACGGAAGGTCAAGTCCAGGGTGAATCGCAAGGAACTCTTTCTCCGCGCCTGCCGAATGGAACCCACCGAGCGTGTGCCGGTGTGGATGATGCGTCAGGCCGGTCGTTACCTGCCAGAGTATCGCGCCCTTCGCGCCAAGCATGATTTCCTCACCGTCTGCGGCACTCCGGAGCTTGCCGCCGAAGTTTCACTCCAGCCATATCGCCGGCTGGACGTGGACGCCGTCATTGTGTTCTCCGACATTCTGATTCCGGCCCGGGCCATGGGGATGGACTTGCACATCTCCGATGCGGGGCCGGTTCTGCAAAATCCAATTCGTGACGTGGCAGACCTGGCCAGGCTGAAGTCGTTTGACCCCGAGCAGGAGACCGGGTTCCTGAACGATGCCATCCGCCTGCTTTGCCGCGAGCTCGGCCCGGAGATCCCCGTGCTGGGATTTGCGGGCGCGCCCTGGACTCTGGCGTGTTACATGGTGCAAGGCCAGACCAAATCCGGCTTCGATGCCGTGAAGCGAATGATGTATTCATCGCCCACCGGGCTTCGCCGGCTGCTGAACAAGATCGCCGGCGTGACCGTCTCCTATTTGCGTGCGCAAATCTCCGCGGGGGCAGCGGCGGTTCAGCTCTTTGATACCTGGGCCGGCGAGCTTTCCACCGCCGATTATGATGCGTTCGCTCTTCCAGCCGTGAGGGAGATCGTTGCGGGAGTGGCGGACCTTTCGGCTCCCCTGATTTACTATCTCAAGGGAAGCCACCACTTGTTCGCAAGCGCAGCGACTGCCGGGGCGGACGTCTTGAGCGTGGACTGGCGCGAGGATCTGGCGGCAACACGCGCGGCTTTCCCGCATCTGGCGCTGCAGGGCAACATTGACCCCTGCATCTTGCTCGGTCCCGAAGATTACATTGCCCGATCCGCGCGCAGCGCAGTGGCCCAAACCGGCGGACGAGGACACATTCTCAACCTGGGTCACGGCATACTTCCCTCCACTCCCGTCGAAAGTGCTCGTGTGTTCGTGGAGGCGGGAAAGAGCTTCGCCCTGGCTGCGGGAGCCGTGCGATGAGCAGCGCCGCTCAGAACCGTGACGCGGGCATGCCGGCCAGATCGTCGTTCGATCCGCCTGCGGCGCTCGACGTCAGCCCGGAGTTCCTGGATAAGTACAACCGCCCCGGCCCGCGCTACACCAGTTATCCGACGGCGCCGGCCTGGCAGGAGAGCTTCGGCCCCAGCGAACTGGAAGCGGAGTTCGAACAAGCCGAGCGGCGCGGCTCGCCGGTTTCGCTCTATATGCATCTTCCGTTTTGCGAGAGCCTGTGCCTTTTCTGCGCGTGCAACGTGGTTATTCAGAAAGACAAATCGGTTGCGCGACCGTACCTCGATACCCTGAAACGGGAAATTGATTTCGTATCCAACAGGATTTCCCGCTCGCGGCCGGTGATTCAATTTCACTGGGGCGGCGGCACGCCCACGTACCTGGAGCCGGAACAACTGGACGAATTATTCGGGCACGTCAGGGAGCGGTTCACCCTATCCGATGATGCTGAAATCGGCGTAGAGGTGGATCCGCGGGTCACCAGGCGCGAGCACCTGCAAACATTGCGCCGCCTGGGTTTCAATCGCCTGAGCATGGGCATTCAGGATTTCCGCCCGGAGGTTCAGCGGCTGGTGCATCGCGTCCAGCCGTTCGAGATGACGCGCGATTTGATTCTGCTGGCGCGCTCCCTGGGCTTTACCAGCATCAACGTGGATCTGATTTACGGTCTGCCGCTGCAAACCGAAGCCAGCTTCACGGCTACGGTGGAACAGGTGATCGCGCTGGCGCCGGATCGGGTTGCCATGTTCAGCTATGCGCACGTGCCGTGGCTCAAGAAACAGCAAGGCTCCTTCGCCGCACACCTGCCGGCCGGAATGGAAAAATTCCGTATCTTTCGCGCGGGATTGCGGGCCTTCCTCGCTGCCGGCTATGCGTATATCGGGCTGGACCACTTTGCCCGCCCCGACGATGAACTGGCCCGCGCGCAGCGCAACCGCACCCTGCATCGAAACTTTCAGGGATATACGACCAAGGCCGGCGCCGATCTCTATGGCATGGGAGTCAGCGCCATCAGCGGCATTGGTCAGGCCTACGCGCAGAATCATCGGGGAGTGGCGGAGTACAGCGACGCCGTAGGCCGCTGCGGCCTGGCCACCATGCGCGGATACCGCCTGACTCGCGATGACGTCATTCGCCGTGCGGTAATCAGCCGGCTGCTTTGCCACACGGTGATTTACCAGGATGAGATCGAAGCGGAATTTCGCATCCCTTTTTCGGAGTACTTTGCCGGCGAGCTGAAGCGGCTGGGTGAATTCGTGACGGACGGGCTGGTACGTACGGAGAAAAACCGCATTTCCGTTACGCCTCTGGGCCAGATTTTCATTCGCAATGTAGCCATGGTGTTCGACGCGTTCCTTGCCGGGCAGAGCGCGGCCAGCCATCCCCTTTTTTCCAAAACCCTCTGACCGTGCCGGCGAAATCCAACTTGGACTGCATTGTTGTCGGCGGCGGAATCTCGGGGCTGGTGTGCGCGCACCGCCTGCGGCAAGCGGGAGTTGAAGCCGGGCTGCTCGAACAATCCTCGCGGCTGGGCGGGATGATTGAGACGGTTCGGCAGGACGGGTTTCAGTTCGAATGCGGCCCGCAGAGCTTCCTGCTGACTGACGATGCCCTCGACGTAGTGCGATCACTGGGCATCGAGGGGCGCTTGCAGCTCGCGGACCCCAAGGCGCCCCGGTTCGTTGTTCATCGCGGAGCGTTGTGCCCTGTTCCGATGTCGCCTCCCGCGCTTTTCGCCACGCCATTGCTGAGCCGTGCCACAAAGCTCCGCTTGCTCGCTGAACCCTTTCGACGCGCGGTCCCTCCGGACGGAGACGAATCGGTGGCGTCATTCATCAGGCGAAAGTTCGGGGAGGATCTCCTACAGAATCTTGTGGGGCCTTTTGTTTCGGGTGTTCACGCCGGCGACCCGGAGAAGCTCAGCGTCGCCAGTGCTTTCCCGTTCCTTGCCGAATGGGAGCGGCAGCACGGGAGCGTGATTCGTGGCGCCATGCGTTCCCGTCCCGCAAAGGGCGCGCGGCGAGCCGGGCTGGCCTCCTTCGGCGGCGGGCTGAGCGATCTGGTGAAGGCTCTTTCCGATGCGCTGGGGGATGCGGCCACCGTGGACGCCAGCGTCACCGGGATCGCAGCGCGCCGGGCGAACGGCGGACGATTCTTTGACGTCAACGTCAGTTTCGCCGGCCGGACGCAGACGACTCTGGCCGCGCGCAGCGTCGTGGTTGCCACCGACGCGGGCGCGTGCGCAACGGTACTCGGCAGCCTGGCGCCGCAATTGAAGACCGTCGCGGCGGCGCTCACTTACGCCCCCGTTGCCGTCGTTGCCGCTGGGTATCGCCGCGAGCAGGTGACGGCAAGCGTGAATGGATTCGGTTTCCTTGTGCCTCGAACCGAAGCGATTCGCTCACTGGGCACCATCTTCACTTCGGCGCTATTCCCGAACCGTGCGCCGGAGGGGACGGTCAGCCTTGCGACATTTCTCGGCGGCGCCACCGACCCGGATGTGACTCGTTGCGACGAAGCAGAGCTGGCCGAAACCGCAGAGCGCGACAATGCGAGAATCCTCGGGATCACAGGAGGGCCGCGGACGCGATTTGTCCGCGTATTGCCCCGGGCGCTTCCACAATACAACCTCGGTCATGCCTCCCAGATCGCGGAAATCAACCGCGAGTTGGCGGCGATTCCGGGGCTGTTCCTGGCGGGCAATTATTTGAGCGGCGCGTCCATCGGTGCGTGCTGCACGCAAGCCGGCAGGACTGCGGAAGCGGTACGCGCCTATCTGCGGTCCGGCCCGCCCTAGCTCAATCGTCCAGCGCGCGACCGTAGCGGTTGGCGAGCCGGAACTTGCGGCGTAGTGCGGCGTTGCGGAAACGGCGGCGCTGGTCGGCCGTTTCCACCTTCAGGGGCGGGACGGGGTGGGGCTTTCGATTCTCATCCACAGCGACGAACGTCAGGTACGCCGTGCTGGTGTGGCTGCGTTTTCCGGTCAGCACATTCTCAGAAAACACTTTGACGCCGATTTCCATCGAACTGTGAAAAACGCGGTTGATGCTGGATTTCAAAATCACCAGGTCGCCGACGCGAACCGGGCTGCGGAAGTCCAGGTAGTCCACGCTGGCCGTGACCACGTGGCTGTTGCTGTGACGGTGCGCCGCAAGCGCCCCGGCCAGGTCAATCCAGTGCATGATGCGGCCGCCCAGCAGGAACCCCAGCGGATTCGCGTCGTTGGGAAGGACCACCTCCGTCATTTCCGACGCCGATTCCCCGACGCGCTTGGCCGCAAGTTTCGCGGGTGTTGAAGGTGGGCGCTTGCTCAATTGTCCGGGCATTCCGCTCTCCGCGCCGCGTGGTCACCGCGGCTGACCGGCTATGATACTGTTTCCTGCGGTGGATGCCACATCGGAGTCGAGCGGGCATGTCTGAGGTAAAGCAGTCGCGGCGTGAATCGCTGCAGGGCTTTGTGGAGGCCAATCCGAACGACGCCTTTGCGCGATACGGGCTGGCCCTGGAGTTCATGAATGCCGGCGAGTTTCAGCCTGCTGCCGCGCACTTCCGCGCGCTGATCGAAAAGAATCCCGAGTACGTGCCCGGGTATCTGATGTTCGGCCAGTTGCTGGCCCGCATGGGCCAGAAGGAAGACGCCAGGGACACGCTGCGCCGCGGCATCGCCGCCGCCCGGCGCGCCGGAAATGTGCACGCCCTGAATGAAATGGAGAGTTTTCTGCTGGACCTGGGGTCATAGCGGAATAAGCGCGGCGGCGGGCACCGCATTCAAATGCCGAGCAGGATTCCCATCTTCCCATTGAACGTTGTCCTCTTCCCCGAGATGCAGCTCCCGCTGCATATCTTCGAGCCGCGCTACAAGCAAATGATCGCCCACTGTATGGCGGAGCGCGCAGAGTTCGGCGTGGTTCTGGCCGGCAGCGAAGGGATCGCCCAGACCGGCTGCACCGCCGAAATTCAGCGGATGGTGCGGAAGTACGACGACGGCCGGATGGATATCCTCACCATCGGAAGGCTCGTGTTCCGCATCAGCGAGGTACTGCAGGAGCAGGCCTACCTGGAAGCACTCGTGGATCTCTTGCCGCCGCAGCCTGCCGAGCCCACCGCCGAGGAGCGCGAAATGCTCCAAAGCCTCTTTGCGGAATGTTTTGCGCTTCTGCACGGAACCATGCACCGCCCGGGCGGCCTCACCGCCGGCCAGGACCTGGCGTTTTTCGCCGCGCAGCACTTGCCTTTCGACCTCGAGTTCCGGCAGCGGCTGCTGGAGTGTGCAGCGAATGAGCGTGCGGCGGCAGTCATCCGGCAGATGGAGATGCTCCGCCCGCTGCTTGCGCGAGTCCATGGGTTGCGCACCACCGCCGGCGGAAATGGGCACGCGCGAAACGGATGAGCCCTTCGCGCTCGGCCCGATTTGGGCGCCACATGACCTTCCTCTATAATCGGATCAGGCAGGTTGCGCGCCATGGTTGGTGCAACGGTGCGCAGGCTGCGTGGTTACCATGAGCGCACAACCAACTCGGCTCGGCGATCTGGCCCGCAGTGAATGGCGCGCCGATCGCATGGCCCTGCGAAGCGTCAAGCAGGAGCTGCGGGAAAACCTGTTGGCGCGCATTTCCGGCGATGCGCCGCTCTTCCCCGGCATCCACGGATACGATGACACGGTGGTGCCGCAAATCGTCAACGCCATCCTCTCCCGCCACAATTTCATCCTGCTGGGGCTGCGCGGACAGGCTAAGAGCCGCATCCTCCGCGCCTTGACCCGCCTGCTGGATCCGGTCATCCCAGTGATCGCCGGTTGCGAGATTAACGACAACCCGTATCAGCCGATCTGCCGTCGCTGCCGGGAATTGATTGCGGAACGCGGCGACGACACGCCGATCGCCTGGCTGCCACGGGAGCGCCGGTATGTGGAGAAGCTGGCGACACCGGATGTGACCATTGCCGACATGATTGGCGACGTCGACCCCATCAAGGCCGCGCGCGGCGGGCGCGACCTTGCGGACGAACTGACCATCCACTACGGGCTCCTGCCGCGGGCCAATCGCGGGATCTTTGCCATCAACGAACTGCCGGACCTGGCCGGCAAGATCCAGGTGGGACTGTTCAACATCATGCAGGAAGGTGATGTGCAGATTAAGGGCTACCCGCTGCGCCTTCCGCTGGATGTGCTGCTGGTGTTCACCGCAAACCCCGATGATTACACCGCGCGCGGGAAAATTGTTACGCCACTCAAAGACCGGATTGGCTCGGAGATACGGACCCATTACCCGGCCACAGTCGAAGAGGCCATGGCCATCACCTCGCAGGAAGCGTGGCTCCATCGCGACGGCGGGCGGCGCGCCGAGGTCCCGCCGTACCTCTGCGAGGTGATCGAGGAGATCGCCTTCCATGCGCGCAGCGATAAGCGCGTGGATCGCCGCTCCGGCGTCAGCCAGCGGCTCCCCATCACCTGCCTCGAGAATGTGCTGAGCAGCGCCGAGCAGCGGGCCACCCGAAATCGCGAGCCGGTGGCCGTGGCTCGCGTCGCCGATCTCTACGCGGCCATTCCCTCGCTTACCGGCAAGATCGAATTGGAGTACGAGGGCGAGCAGCGCGGGGCGGAGAACATTGCCGTGGAGCTGATCCGCGCGGCGATTGCCAAGGTTTACGGGAAGCATTTCAACTCCACCGCCGTCCAGCCCACCATGCAGAAGGTGGTGCAGCACTTTGAACTGGGCGGCGAGCTGAAGCTGGCCGAGAGCGCCACCGCCGCTGAGTCGCTGAGTCAGCTCCGAAAGATTGATGGGCTGCTGACGCATGTTGACCGCTTGGACGTTTCGCCCAAATCGGACGCCGCTGCCCTGGCCGCTGCTGCAGAGTTCATCCTCGAAGGGCTTTGCGCGCAGAAGCGGATTAACCGCAGTGAGGAGCGCGGCTTTTTTGCAGAACGGAAGCGGCCGCCGGAATCGCCCGAAGCCGCCGGGCGGCCTCCGCGCCGCCAGTTCAACTGACTCCGATGAAATACATCCGCTATTCACGCTACATCGCACAGCTTGCGGATGAGATTGACTTGAACGACCTGCTGAGCCGGCTCTCGGATTTCTTCCTCCAGAGCGGCTTCGAATCGCAGTGGTATGGAATCCAGGAAATGGACGCGCAGCGCTCCCTGCAAGAGCTGCGCCAGGCCATCCTCCGCGCCTTGCAGGAGGGCCAGTTGCTCCCGCCCGAAGCCACGGAAGATCTGCTGCAGAATCCCGACCTCGAACAGAACCAGGCGTTGCGCGACTTGATTGATCAGATTATCGAACGCATGCAGGAGGAGGGATATTTGAATCAGGAGCGCGCCGAGATCGGCGATCCCCCGCAACGCTCCTCTCTGGGGAACGTGGAAGACGCCGCCGAATCGCACGCGCGTTTCGAAATTACCGACAAGACGCTCGACTTCCTCGGCTTCAAGACCTTGAAGGACCTCCTGGCTTCGCTCGGCAGGAGCAGCTTCGGCCGGCACGACACGCGCGATCTGTCCACAGGCATTGAGTCCGGGGGCGCATCGAAGAAATATGAGTTCGGAGACACACTGAACCTGGACATCAGCGGAACGCTCTTCAATGCGGTTCAGCGCGACGGCGCCAGGGTTCCCATTGATATCCAGCCGGGCGACCTGATGGTGCATCAATGTGAGTATCAGAGTTCCTGCGCCACGGTCCTGCTGCTGGACTGCAGCCACAGCATGATCCTGTACGGCGAAGATCGGTTTACCCCCGCCAAGCGCGTGGCCCTGGCGCTTTCGCACCTGATTCGAACCCAGTATCCCGGCGATTCGCTGCATCTCGTTCTGTTCCACGACAGCGCCGAGGAAGTGCCCCTGCCGCAGCTCGCCCGCGTGCAGGTGGGTCCCTACTACACCAACACCCGCGAAGGATTGCGCATGGCTCAGCGCATCCTGGCGCGCCAGAAAAAGGACATGCGTCAAATCATCATGATCACGGACGGCAAGCCATCCGCCTTGACTCTGGAAGACGGGCGCATCTACAAGAACGCCTTTGGCCTCGATCCGCTGGTGGTTTCGGAAACCCTGCACGAAGTCGCCAAGTGCAAGCGCGCTGGAATCCTGATTAACACCTTCATGCTGGCCACCGACTACAGCCTGGTGCGGTTTGTGCAGAAGGTGACGGAGATGTGCCGGGGCAAGGCCTACTTCACGACGCCTTACACGCTCGGCCAGTACCTGCTGATGGACTATGTGGACAGGAAGACGCGGACAATTCACTGACGGCACCGGCTCATACTTCAGGCGTTGGTGACGGTGGCGTCCTGCGATAAGCTCACGATGGGAATACTCAGTTTTCTCTTTCGGAAGTCCAGAGGAACAGGCATGAGCACACTGACGGCCGGCGATCCGGCTCCGGCTTTCGAGCTGTCAACAACCGACGGCAGTCGCCTCTCACTGCCGAGCCAACTGAAGAAGGGACCCGTCCTGCTCGCCTTCTACAAGAGCAGTTGCCCGGTGTGCCAATTCACATTTCCCTTCCTGGAGCGAATCCACAAAGCCTATCCCGCGGACCAAGTGACCGTGCTCGGGATATCGCAGGACGATGACCGCGATACGAAAGACTTCATGCAGGAGTACGGGCTGACGTTTCCTTTGGCCATTGACGATCGCGGCTATCCGGCCTCCAATGCCTATGGCCTGACCAATGTTCCCAGCCTTTTCCTGGTCACGCCGGATCAGAAGATACGCCTCAGTTCCGTTGGATTCTCGAAAAAGGATATAGAGCGGGTCTCGCGGGAACTGGCAGAGCACGTTGGCAAACCCATCCTGCAGGTGTTCCGCACGGATGAAGTGATTCCCGAATACAAACCCGGTTGAGGGTCAAAAAACTAGGTTCGGTCCGAACCTGATTCGCCGCGCGTCAATCCAGTTCAAGCAGAGACGTTTTGTGCTTCGGCGGCTTCTTGCGCTTGTCCGGCACCACGCGGGCGGCCGGCGGCGGGCCCAGCCGTTCGCGGGCCGCACGTCGCGCTTCCGCTCCGGCGTCCAGGGCCTTCCGCTTGCGAGTCCGCTTCATGGGTAACAGATTCCCTCTCTCAGCGGGGCGGCTCGTCTCGCCGTTGTTTGGCCTCGTCCGGCCAGGCTCTCTTACTCTGCTTTCGTTTGCCGCGCCTGGCAGGGACCGCAATCCCTGCTCGTCAACGAACTACGGCGCTTTGGTGCTTGCGGCGAGCGGCTTGAAGCACGACCACTCGCCATTGACTGCTCCACATGTTTCGCCAAACACCGTGCCGGCCAATCCGGCTCCTGGCGCACCAACGTTAGCGCCAACATCGGTGCCATCGGTCGCTGCCTTGTACCCTTTGCTCTTTGGCGTCAGCCTGAAATCACCTTTTTCAAAATCCACGAACCCCACGTCAGCCAGCGCGCTCACACAAGCCGCGCGGTTCTCCGCCCACGGCGAGAAATCGCTGCCCGCGCGGCACCATGTCCCGAACGGAGCGCTGAAGTAAACCAGGTTCCTGTACCAGGATTTTGCCGAGTAGCAGCCAAAACCGCCGCGCGGCTGCCCATCCACTTTGCAGCTCTCGTTCACGCCGCTTCCCTCTGATGGACTGCGGCCGGCGGCGAAGATGTTGTCGTGCACCGCGAACCCGCTGCCCACTCCACCGCCGGCGGTCGCAAATGGCTTCTGTCCGGCGGGCCAGTCCGCATCAATGGCTACCGTGGCCGAAACCCTGGGAAAACTCGACGACACAATCAGTGTATTGTGCTGAACGATGAAGTCCGCAAATCCACCTTCATCGCCGGGAACAATGGTCTTGCGGCTTTGCCCCCAGAGAAAGTACCTGCCGCTCGACCCGCCCTGGTTCGTGAACAAGTTGTTCTGAACAGTAATTCGCTTGGTGACGCGGCTGGCGTACACGCCATTCGTCGAGCCGATTTCGATGGGTCCCCCGGCTGCTCGTTCCACGCGATTCAGCCGAAAGGTCACGTCGGCAACTTCCGACCACGGCGAACGATTATTCGCATTTGACGTATTGAAAAGGAGCGCGGAGCCGGCCTGGGCATCCGGCCACGTGTTCTCCAGCACGTTGCCTTCGATGAGCACTCGAACGCCCAATTTCAGCTCGATGTGATTCTTTACGGCCCATCTCACCCCGGCATACGATGGGTCCCTTCGGTTCCATGTGAGCGGCTTGAAACAGTGATTCCGCCGGAAGGTGATATCCGCAGGCACCGCGTTGGCAACCCGCGGGTCCGCGCCGCCGATCAATATGCACATCGCGGCGGCCTCGATGTAGTTGTTCTGAATGAGCCAGGGACCATTCGAATTCCAGCCGCGAATTCCCTGCGCTTCAAATCCCACTCGATGGATTTGATCAATGTGGCTGTCCACCAGCGCACAGTTCTGGCATTGGAATTCGGCGCCTCCCACCACTTCATGCCGGAGCGCCGTATTGCCGCGGAGGATCACCCGGTCGAGCACGATGCTGTCCGGAATTTGCTCCCTGCTCGTCTGCAGGTCCGGCCCCCCGTCTCCCATGACGACCAGCGACTCACTGGTGTTGAAGGCGCCCCGCTCCGGCGTCTCGACACGAATGCCAATTAGCCGGTAACGGCGAGCCGACGGCATCACTTGAATACCGGGCACATTCACGGTGACGTCACGGATGACCGGCATCAGGTTCAGGTGGCTCAAAGTAACGCGCGTGCCCGGCGGTGGAAGTTGGCCCACCGCATCGGTCTGAATGATGACCCACTGCCCGGGCGCGCATTCCTTCGCCGGAAGCTGGAAATTCCCTGCCCGCTGGTAAGCCGCACGGTGGTCAATGGAAATCACAGTGCCGTTCGGCGAGCAGGACGCGCGCTCGATTGCCGACTTGAGGCTGGCGCCATTTCTGACTGGATCGCCGGTATCGCCGACGTACACTTGCGTGTAGCCAGTGGTGTCAGGCGTGCGCACATCCACTGACAACCTCGGAAGCTCGGCCTGTTTCGGCTTGGTGGCCTGCGCCAACGCCGGCCCGCTCACCAGTGCCAAGACCAGCGCAACCCGCATCGTTAGACGCGCACCGGGCATTCGAGTGACCTCGTTGCTTGGCGGAAGCGTGTGGGAGTCGAACCCACCATTCCGCCCGCGAAGGGCGGAATCGCCGGCTTTGAAGACCGGGAGAGTCACCGGACCCTTTTCGCCTCCAATGGTGATTATAACAGCGCCGCGCTCTGCGCACGCCGCGCGACCGTCTGCAAGGCGCAGCACGGGCGAGGCCAAGCCGAATAGGCGTCGTCGCCACCACACACAGTACGAGAAGCACGGCTTTGAATCGAAGCGGTTACTTGCATGGTAAACTGCGCCCGGGTTCCTGCGACCGGCGCGGCGTGTACTCGGCTCGCCGCGCTGGCCTGCTTCTTTCCCGAGCGGAGGTCGCAGCGCATGAAACGAATCGTGTGGATACTCCTTCTGCCGCTCACCGC
>Ga0187894_10005154_pt1 | contig 13535 bp, 15 predicted proteins | sample GBC1701081metaG_FD_136650 | JGI IMG/M metagenome (GOLD analysis project Ga0187894, IMG submission 136650) | White microbial mat communities from a lava cave in the Kipuka Kanohina Cave System on the Island of Hawaii, USA - GBC170108-1 metaG ...
CGACGAGGATGGGACGCAGAAGTCGCTGCCGCGCGCATGGACGGACGCCGCCGATGTGGATCCGTTCGTGGCGCTGGCGGGCGGGCGCAGCCGCTTGCGAGTCGAGGACCTGTGCGTGCTGGTCGAGCTGTTCGACGGGCTGCGCGGGTCGGGTGACGGCGGCTGGGTGTAAGGAGGATTCTGCCGCTGATGTAATGGCGATTATGCCAGGCGAATGTCCGGTGACTCCATCCTCCGATGGCCGGGAGGGCGTTCAATCGAGTGCGAGAGGAGCCTGCAACGGTGGTTCGTGCGGCTGTCTGTCCGATGTGCTCGGCATAATTTATCTAACACTAGTCGGAGGGAACGTATGGCGCGAGGTGGCGAGGACCCAAAGGTCGAGGCGTTGCGGGCGGAGCGCAGCTTGAACCCGCGGCCCGAGTCGGTCAGCGACGAGCGGTTCGCGGCGTCGGAGTTCTTCGATGCGCGCGATCTGGTCCAGGTCAAGTATGAGATGGTCCGGCGGGTGCGCCTCGAAGGCGACGCGGTGACCCGCTCGGCCGCGGCGTTCGGCTTCTCGCGCCCGTCGTTCTATGAGGCCCAGGCCGCGCTCGACGCCGGCGGCCTAGCGGCGTTGGTGTCCGCCCGTCCCGGCCCGCGCCGCGCGCACAAGCTGACCGACGAGATCGTCGGCTTCGCCCGCCGCAGGCTCGCTGACGACCCGTCGCTGCGGCCGGCCGGTCTCGCGGAGGCGATCGCCGAGCGCTTCGGGGTGCGCGTGCATCCGCGCTCGGTCGAGCGCGCGCTTCAGCGCGCGGGGCGCCCCAAAAGTGGAGACGAGCGATGAACCCGGCGGCGACGGCGGCAGCGTCGAGCGCTATGAGCGCTTGCGCCGCGTGGCGCTCGCCGGCGAGCCGTCTGGCTGGCAGCTCGGACACGCGCTCTTGCAGCGCCAGGGGGTCGCGGCCTGGGTGCGCGCTTGGCGGGCGGCGCCGCCCGAGTCCCCCCCAGCGCGCGCTCGCCCGCCGGTCGAGCCGCCGGACAGCGCCGGCGAGATCGTCGGCGTGCTCGCGAGCATGGCGCTCGCCTGCCTCGCGGCGGGGTGATCGGCGGTGAGCGCGGGCGCCGCGTGGAAGGTCTCGGCCGCGCAGCTCGAGCGCAGCGCCTATCTCTATGTGCGCCAGTCGACGCTGCGCCAAGTCGTCAACAACACCGAGTCGGCGCAGCGCCAGTACGCGCTGCGCCAGCGCGCCGTCGCGCTCGGCTGGCCGGCCGAGCGGATCGTCGTGATCGACCAAGACCAGGGTCAGTCCGGCGCCTCGGCCGCCGACCGCGAGGGCTTCAAGCGCCTCGTCGCCGAGGTCGGGATGGGCCTCGCCGGGATCGTGCTCGGCCTCGAGGTCTCGCGCTTGGCGCGCAACAACGCCGACTGGCACCGGCTGCTCGAGATCTGCGCGCTCACCGACACGCTGATCCTGGACGAGGACGGCCTCTATGACCCCGGCGAGTTCAACGACCGCCTGCTGCTCGGCTTGAAGGGCACGATGTCCGAAGCCGAGCTGCACTTCATCCGGGCGCGCCTGCGCGGTGGCATCCTCTCCAAGGCCAGGCGCGGCGAGCTCCGGATGGCGCTGCCCGTCGGCCTTCGCTATGACCCCGCCGGCAAGGTCGCGCTCGACCCCGACGCGGGCGTGCAGCAGGCGCTGCGGCACCTGTTTCAGACGTTCGAGCGCAGCGGCTCGGCGCGCGCCGTCGTCCAGGCGTTCGACGACGAGGGACTGCTGTTCCCGGTGCGGGTTCGCACCGGCGAGCGCAAGGGCGAGCTGGCGTGGATGCCGTTGCGCCACTGGCGCGTGCTGCGCACGCTGCACAACCCGCGCTATGCCGGCGCGTTCGTCTATGGCCGGCGCCGCCAGCGCACGACCCCCGAGGGCAAGACCACCTTCGAGGAACTGCCGCGCGAGCAGTGGACGGCGCTGATCCCCGATGTTCACCCGGGCTACGTCAGCTGGGAGCAGTTCGAGCTCAACCAGCGCTTGCTCGCCGAGAACGCCCAGGCGCACGGAACCGAGCGCGCCGCCGGGCCCGCGCGCGAAGGGCCGGCGCTGCTGCAGGGCCTCGCCGTGTGTGGGCGTTGCGGGCGCCGCATGACCGTCCGCTATCACCGCCGCCGCGGCGTCGAGCTGCCCGACTATCAGTGCGTCGGCGAGTCGATCCAGGGCGGTGGCCCGCGCTGCCTCGCCGTCCCCGGCCAGGGCGTCGACCAAGCGATCGGCCAGCTGCTGCTCGACACGGTCACCCCGCTCGCGCTCGAGGTCGCGCTCAGCGTCCAAGCCGAGCTCGAGGCGAGAGCCGACGAGGCCGACCAGCTGCGCCGCAGCCACGTCGAGCGCGCGCGTCAGCGCGCCGAGCTCGCCCGTCGCCGCTACCTGTCCGTCGACCCCGATAACCGGCTCGTCGCCGACACGCTCGAGGCCGACTGGAACGATGGGCTGCGCGCGCTCCAAGCCGCGCAAGACGAGTACGACCGCGCCAGCCAACAGGCGAAGCTCGAGCTCACCGAACAGCACCGGGCGCGCGTCCGCGCCTTGGCCGCCGACTTCCCCGCGCTGTGGTCGGACGCCGCCACCCCACAGCGCGAGCGCAAGCGCATCGCGCGGCTGCTGATCGAGGACGTCACGCTCGCCAAGACCGACGAGATCCAGCTCCACATCCGCTTCCGCGGCGGCCAGAACCGCAGCCTCACCGTGCCGATCCTGTCTCGTGTCAAGGAAATGAGGCAGATCGGGTCGATATTGGTGTGTGGCGATCGGCACGTTGTCAGGCCGGGGTGGTGGTGTATCGGTCGCGCGGCAGCGCCCAGTCGATCGTCTCGTGAGGCCGCTCGTCGTTGTAGATGCGCTGGTAGTCGAGCACGTGTTCGGCCAGAGCGGGGCCGTCGTCGATCTCGTGTAGGTAGAGGTGCTCGTACTTGATCGCCTCATACCAGCGTTCGATCACGCCGTTGCTGCCGGGTGAGCGGTGGCGGGTGCGGACGTGCTCGAACTCGGGGCGCGACTTGATGTAGCTCGCGAACGCGCCGGCCTTGTAGCAGGGCCCGTTGTCGGGGGATGAGACTGCCGTCCGGCCCTGTCCGGAGCCTGTGGGCTTCGGGGACATGGGGCTTGTTGGGAGACGCGGTCGGGCAGGCCGATCTGACTGATGAGCTGCGAGCTCGACGTTGTTCGTGGCCGCCCCTGCGACTTGCCCCGGTGTGCTGAGAGCACGAATCCGTCTTTGTCGTGTGTCCCGCCGCGCTCCCGCTCATCGTCGACGAAGGGAGAGTTGTGCGCGGCTTCGGGCTGGATGTTCATCGCGACTTCTGCGAGGTTGCGATCGCTGAGGAGGGCCAAGTGCGCTCGGCCGGTCGGATTGCGAGCCGGGTGGAGGCGCTCGAGCTCTTCGCCGGGAGTCTGGCGCCCGATGATGTGGTGGCGCTGGAGGCGACGACCGGGACCGACAAGATCGTGTCGGTGTTGCAGCGCCACGGAATCGGGGTGGTGGTCGCCAACACCCGCAAGCTGAAGTCGATCACCGAGGCTAAGGCCAAGACCGACCGGCTCGACGCGCGGACGCTGGCGCGGCTGCTGGTGTCGGGGCTGCTCGACGAGGTCTGGACACCGGATGAGCGGACGCGGGCGCTGCGGCGGCTGACCAACCGCCGCGAGCGGGTCGTTCGGGCCCGGACACGCGCCAAGAACGAGGCGCATGGGGTGCTCTCGCGCAACCTCTGCGAGCGCCCACCGGTCACCGATGCCTTCGGCAAGGCTGGCCGGGACTGGTTGGCCGGGCTGGAGCTGCCGGTCGACGAGCGCCTGACTCTGGACGGCTGTTTGCGCCAGGTCGACTTCCTCGACGCCGAGGTCGCGGCGCTTGACCGCGAGATCGCCAAGCAGGCGCTGGCGTGGCCTGAGGTGCTGCGGCTGATGAGCGTCCCAGGAGTCAACGTCCAGACCGCCGCGACGTTCATGGCGTCGGTTGGTGAGGTCGGACGCTTCTCCTCGCCGCGCAAGCTGGTCAGCTATCTCGGGCTCGATCCCAGGATGCGCCAGTCAGGCAACGGGCCTGCCCGCCACGGCCGGATCTCCAAGGCGGGTGCCTCCGAGACCCGGCACATGCTCGGCGAGGTGGCTTGGAAGGTGATGCAGACCCCCGGCCCGATGCGGGCGTTCTTCGAGCGCGTCCGCGGCCGCCGCGGCCCACAGATCGCCGCGACCGCGACCGCGCGCAAGCTGGCGGTGCTGTTCTGGCGCCTTCTCACCCGCGAGCAGGACTATGCCTTCGCTCGTCCGGCGATGACGCGCAACAAGATCCGCCGGCTCGAGCTGCTCGTCGGCGCGCCGTCCCAAAAAGGCCGCAAGGGCGTCGCAGGCGGCAAGTCCAAGAAGGTGTTCGAGGCCGAGCGCGAACTCTCCCGCCAAGCCGAAGCCGCATATGCGCGGCTGGTCAACGACTGGAAGTCCACCGGCCCGGCGAAAGTGGGTGCGGGCGCGACACCGGGGCGCGCATCTTCTAGGCCGTCAAAGCGGCAAGCCGCGCGGCAGACTCGCTGAGCCCCAAAGGTCTGCTCTTCGCTCCGTCAGTCACCCGCACCCAACAAGGAGGATCGCACGAAACGAACTTGACTTTCATCCATCGGTCACAACGACGATCGGCTCGAGCTCTCCGGTGTCGCGGTCGACGAGATCGGCGATCAGCGGACGGCCCGAGCACCTCGCCGGCGCGTTCGCGGGCGCCCTCGAGCGCGCCCACGGCCTCGCGCCAGGTCTTCGTGGCGGTGACGGGGCAGGTGAGGCAGAACTTCGCGACGTAGTCGACCACGCCGCTCAGCTGCCACGTCCCGCCGGCGCTGGTCTCGAACTCCGAGAAATCGGTCTGCCACACACGGTTGCGCCTGGTGGGCGGCTCGTGGAAGGTCTGCCGGCGCGCTTTGGCGAGCTCGCGCCGCTCGGCGTGGTAGCCGCGGGAGTGCAGCAGGCCGCGCTCGTCGAGGATGCGGTGCACGGTGCGCATGCTGACCTGATGGCCGTCGGCGATCGTCAGCGCCCAGATCTTGCGATGCCCCCACACCGGGTACTTGAGCGCGTAGGCATGCACAACCGCCTCGACCCTGCGGCGCGCCGGCCGCGGCCACGGCCCCTTCGGCGGTCGGCCACTGAGCGCTCGCTGGCGCTGGCGGTACCAGGTGCTCCCGGGGATCCCGGCGAGCTCGATGAAGCGCGTGACCGACAGGCCCGCCTGCCGGCGGATCACTTCCAGCTCCTCGAAGCGAAACCCGCGCCCTCGCGCTTGAGCAGCCGCAGCTCGACGTGCGCCTCGCCCAACGCGCCATTGACGTCCTCGAGCTGGCGCTCGAGCTGCGCCTCCCGCGCCGACGGGCCGCGCTGGGCGCCGGCCTCCAAAGCGCCAACACCGGCTGCGACGAACTGGTCGCGCCACTTCGCGATCGAGGTCTCTGAGCATCTATTGCGCCGCGCTGCCTCCGCGACGCTGCACTCGCCGCGCAGCACCGAGAGCACGATCCGCTGCTTCTCCTGCACCTTGAACATCGGGGGACGAGCCATGGCCTTCTCCTTGCATTCGGGAAGACCCGATCCAAACAAACTCATCTCCCAAAAACGATGGCACGGGAGAATCCCGCCGAACTCGTGGCAGGCGCGCCAGACTCAGCCCGAGACGCTCGCGCTGCTCGATCGGCTGCTCGATGAGCACACCGACGCCGAAGTCGCCGAGCGGCTCAACGACGCCGGCCACCGATCCGGCGAGGGCAAGCCGTTCAGCGCGCGGATCGTGCTCGGACTACGCCGTGCCCACAGCCTCCCAAGCCACGCCGAGCGACTGCGCGCGCGGGGCCTGCTCACGCTCACCGAGATCGCCGACCGCCTCGGCGTGCACCCGACCACCGTGAAGGCCTGGCAGCGCGCCGACCTGCTCCAATCCCGCAAGGCCAACGACAAGAACGAGCGGCTCTTCGAGCCGCCCACCCCGGGCGATCCACGCCTCGTCAAACGCCTCGGCTGGCACCTCGCCAACCGGGGACCCACCGAACCGTGCCCAGGAGGTGCACTGTGAAACCAACGTCTTGGTCTGGGGCCGGTAGGGGCGCGTTTGGAGATGCCTTAGCCCCCGGGCCCGACAGGCCTCCGAGAAGCGACGGCGGTAACAGCTTCCGTTGTCGGAGAGCACCGCCCGGATCTCGACGCCCTGCTCGGCAAACCAGCCGAGCGCGCGCTCGAGGAAGCCGATCGCTGTCTGGGCGCACTCGTCGCCAAGCACCTCGACATAGGCAAGACGCGAGTTGTCGTCGACGCAGACGTGGACGAACTCCCAGCCGGCGACGCCACGGCCGCGGCCGTTGGCGGTCGTCTGGGTCGCCCGGCCGCCCCGCACGCCCGTCACGCGGTGACCGGCAGCGAGAATGCGCCCGAGCTTCTTGACGTCGACGTGCACGAGCTCGCCCGGGTGGCGGCGCTCGTAGCGGTTCGGCGGCTCGGGCGGGGTGAGCCGCGAGCGCTTGCCGAGCCCGATCCGCTCAAGCTACAAGGACACGGTCGAGAGCGCCAGTCCGAATGCCTCGGCGATCTCGGCCGCAGTCATGCGCAGGCGCCGCAGCGCCTCGATCGCCTGGATGAGGCGCTCGGACAGCCGCGTCGGGCTCGAGTGCGGCCGCGAGGAGCGGTCCTCGAGTGCATCGTCACCAGCGCGAAAGCGCGACAGCCACTTCGCAGCGGTGCGCTCGCTGCAGCCGGCGGCCGCGGCCGCCGCCTTCAGCGACCAGCCCTCTTCAGCACGCGCTGGCAGATCAGCAGGCGGCTATTCGGACAGGTCCGATGGTTACCGTGAAGCTTCATCCGGTGTCCTCCTTGGACTGAGTGGCCTAAGCACCTCTCAGCCTCCAAGGAGGCCCGGATGAACAACGTGATTAGGAACTACAGCTAGTCCACAGTCGTGAGCCCGCCCGCGCAACGGCTTTCGGCGTAACCGATGATCGCTCCTGCCGCGCTGGTCGGGCCGTCGTGCGCGTCGTATCCGCGCTGGGAGGGCGACGGTCGAGCCTCCACGACAGGCCGAGCCCCCTTACGGTGTCCGGGCCGCTCGGGATTGTTGTCCGAGCTTGGGAGCCCGGCGGCGTCGGTATGGCTGTTTGCCCCCTGTTGCTTGATGATCTGGGGGGTGTTGCCGCCGGTGTCGTCGGGTGCCCCGGACCGCTGATAGGGACCTGTCCTCTGGGGGCTCGTTCGTAAGGTGGCTGCGGCTGGGCGCCCCTCGGGCCCCCCGGGCGGCAACTGACACCGCGAGCAGCAAGGGAGGTCGGATGGACGAGACCGAGGTCGGCCGGATCGAGGCGTGGGTCGGACTCGACGTCGGCAAGGCGGAGCACCACGCGACGGTCGTGTCAGCGGCGGGCGAGCCGCTGTTCGAGCGCGGGGTGCGCAACGACGAGGCGGCGATCGAGCAGCTGCTCGATCGCGCGCTCGAGGTCGGCCGGTGCGCGCTGGTGATCGACCAGCCGGGCTCGATCGGGTCGCTGGCGGTCTGCGTCGCGCGTCGGCGTGGCGTGCCGATCGCCTACGTGCCGGGCTTGGTGATGCGCCGCGCTTCGGAGCTCTACCCGGGCGAGGCCAAGACCGACCGCCGCGACAGCTTCGTGCTGGCGGATACGGCGCGCACCCACGCGCGGCGGCTGCATTGGCTCGCGGTCGGCGACGAGACGCTCGAACGGCTGCGCGTGCTGGGCGGCTATGACGACGACCTCGCCCACGACGTCAACCGCGCCGCCAACCGGCTCAGGGACATGCTGCTCGCCGTCAGCCCGGCGCTCGAGCGGGTGCTCGGCCCCAGGCTCGACCACCCGGTCTCGCGAGCCCTGCTCGCCCGCTACCCGACCCCGACGGCGCTGCGGGCAGCCGGGCGGCGGCGGCTGGGGCCGCTTGCCAAGCGCCACGCGCCGAGAATGGGCGCACGGCTCATCGATGAGATCCAGGCCGCGCTCGCCGCCCAGACCGTCACCGCCCCGGCCGAGGAGACGGCCGGCCGGGTGATCCGCGAGCTCGCCGAAGAGCTCGACCGGCTCGCCGCCCGTCGTGACCGGCTCGCCGCCGAGATCGAGCAGACCTTCACCAGCCACCCTCAGGCGCCGGTCCTGCTCTCAATCCCGGGAATCGGGGCCAGGACCGGCGCCAGGATCCTCACCGAGATCGGTGACATCAACCGATTCCCGACCAGTGGCCACCTCGCTGCCTACGCCGGTCTCGCCCCGGTCACCCGCCAGTCCGGCAGCTCGATCCGCGGCGAGCACCGCTCCCGACGAGGCAACCACCGCCTCAAGAACGCGATGTGGCTCTCGGCGTTCTGCTCGCTGCACCACCACCGCTCGCGCGACTACTACGCCCGCAAACGCTCCGAGGGCAAGCTCCACAACGCCGCCGTCGTCTGCCTCGCCCGCCGCCGCTGCGACGTCATCCACGCCATGCTCCGCTCCGGTCTCACTTACGGCGAACTACCAAGGCCGGCAACACCGGCCCCCGAACCAGAGCTCGCCATCGCCGCCTGATTGACCCCTTGACAAATCCATAGGGACACCCCCCGCACTGCGGCGCCGCCGGCTGCAGCACCAGCCCAGCAACTAGAAGGGCAGAGCCTCGGCGCCGGCGGGGGTGGGGTGGCCGCCCGTCGGGTGTGCGGCGGGGCCTGCAGGCTCCTCTGTCGGCGGCGCGTTTGCCCTCGCGCCCTCGCCGTCGCCGCGGTCGAGGAACTGCAGCGTCTCGGCGCGCACAAACAGCTTCTCGCGCCTGCCTCCCTCGTGCTCCCATTCTCTCCATTCGAGCTTGCCGTCGACGCCTACGGCGCTGCCCTTGGCCAGGTAGCGGGCGGCGTTCTCGGCCGTCGCGCCCCACACCTCGACGTCGAGGTAATTGGGCTTGTCGACCCACTCTCCGTGCTGGTTCTTGCGCCGGGTGTTGCACGCCACCCGCAGGGTGGTCACCGGCGTGCCGTTCGGCGTGTGCCGCAGCTCGACGTCCCTCGTCAGGTTGCCCGTGACTATCGCGCGGTTGAGGTTGACTGTCGGCATCAGCTGACTCTCCCTTTGTTTGCTTGACTGACCATGGGTCGCACTGGTGGGACGGGTTGATGAGACACGGAGCCGCCCGCTGTGTGCCCTCGCCGACCGCCGCGGCACGCCCAGTGGCCCACGACCTGGCGGGCCTTGATGTGTCTCCAGGGGAATCGGAGGCCGGGCAGCGCGCGGACCTCGAGGCCGTCCCGTCTGCGCTCGACGACTTCGCAGTGCGCGCGCCAGCCGCGGACGTCGACCTCGACGATGTCGCCGGGCCTGATCGGTTTCAATCGCATGGGAATCTCCTCGGGTCGGTGCCGCCGCGCGCCCAGGCCCAGCTCACGGCGTGTCCCTCGCCGGCCCCGGTCTCCGAGAGGCTCGGCTCCTGGCATGCGCCCGACGTTCGTCGGTCTCGGCGAGGGTTCGCCGCGGCGCGTCGTCCATCGGACGGCCTGGAGCAGCCTGGCTTGGCGGTCGAGGGGCGTCGAGTTGCCGACTGTCGGTGCCGTCTTGGCATCAGGTCTCCTCCGCGTTTCTTCACGGCCCGTAGGCCGGCCGTTGTTGGTGGCGGTATCGGGCTCGGAGAGCTCGCTCCTCGATTGTCAGGGCCTCCTTCGCGCCCCTGGCCCTGCGCCTCACACCCGCGGGCAGTCCTCCCGAGTCGGTGCACGACTCGTGCTCGGCGCCCGGCGGTGGGGCAGCGTCCGCCCTCGGTCTGGGCACTCCAAGTCTCGGTGGAGTCGATGGTGTCCGTCCCTTGGCGTTGAATCAGTTGCGCGGCACGGCGCAGGCCGATGCGGGCCACCTCCCGACCACCTCTTCGCAGAGCCGCCCCGCGGCCACGGCCAACCTGGTGGCCTGGGGCCGTTTGCCCGCTTTCTGGTGCTCGATCGCTTGCTCGACGAGACGCCCGACCGCCTCCAGGTGCGCCTTCTCTAGCCGCCGCTCCGTGTCCGAGTCGACGCCGATGACGATGCTGCGGAAGGCGTGCCTGGTGCCATCCTCCTCGGACCAGTAGGGCCGCTCGGAAGTCGGCGGCTCCAGGGGCGTCCAGTGCGGCATGCTCGGCGAGCGAACGTTGATCGTCACGGCGTTCTCCGTTGCCTGGTTGTCGGCCGCTGGTCCGTCGCCGGCCCCCTTCAGGCGGCCCCGACGGGTTCGCGCCAGAAGTCGTGGTCTGGCTCCGCGCCGGCGAGCTCGAGAGCGGCCGCGGCCTGCTCGAGCGCGGCGATCCTCAGCCGAAGCCCTCCCGATTCACGGCCCATCCCGGCGCGTTCGCGGGCGGACAGCCATTCCGTGTCGAACTCGATCTCGTCCTGCATGAAGGCGAGGTACTGGCCCGTCGTGCGCGGCTTGGGTAGCCGCATCGCGCGTGCGGCCCGCCGGGCGTCGGTGAGCGCCCCTGCTGCGCGCTCGGCCCGCAACAGCGCCGCAAGCGCCGCTGCCGCGTCCATCAGAACGCCGCCCCGCGTGGGCAGCTCGCATAGAAATCGCAGTAGCGTGACGAGCACTTCGGGGTTTGGCCGAACTTGAGCCCTCGGCTGGCGAACGGCCACGGGCCCTCCGGGCCGCGCGTCGCGTGCAGGTCGCAGATCCCGCGCGCGACCGAGGCGTAGTCGACCAGCGTGCGCCGCAGGCGATAGTCGGCATAGCGCACGCGGTTCTGCTCGTAGCCGTACTGTTTGCGGCGGCTGCCCGGCTTGAGCACGCAGTCGAAGATGAACTCGCTGGCGGGCCGGCCGACGATGGCCCGTTCGGTCAGGTAGGTGTCGGCCTGCAGGTCGTGATTGGCGGTGGGCTGCCCGATTGGTGATCCCTTGATCTTGAGGTCGCGCACCCGCGTGCGTTCCTCAAGGTCGAGGTAACCGCGCACCGTCCATTCGGCGTTGCGAGTGATGCGGAACTCGACCGTGCGTTGGCATGCGATCGGTTCGTGGATGTCGGGCAGCACATGCTCGTACACGACCCGAACGGCGCCGGCGCCGAGCTCGAGCATCCGCTCCGGGCTCTCCTGTGCGGTGAATGCGTACTCCTCCTCTTCGAGCAGGTCCGTGTGCGCCTGCCGGTATCGATCCAGCAGGTCGGACAGGGGTGGGTGCGGCCGGCCCGCGATCATTAGCTCGAAGCAGTGGTTGGCCGCCTGGTCGACGGTCTTTCCGAGGAACATCACCGGCGCGGCGGGCAGCCGGTCGCGCGCGATGTAGTAGCGCCGCCATTCCTCGGGGCACGCGAGGAACCTCGCCGCCGAGGAGGGCGACAGGTTCGTGATCACCTTGCCGTTGAGTGCGGCCGGCAGTCGCAGTGGCACCTGAAGCCGTCGGCCGAGCGCGCGCGCCGTCTCTGACGGGCTTGCCTGAACCGCTGTCGTGGTCATCTCGTTCTCCTTTCCGGGTGCTGCTCAGGCGGCGCGGGCCGCCTCCGGTGCGCCGAAGCCGGGCGCCGCGCGCGCTGGTGCCTGCGCCACGGGGCCCCTTGGCGTTCCGGCGGTGATAGGCAGTGGTTTGCGTGGCGCAGGCCCTCCGCGAAGAAGGCGCGGGCTGCCGGGCTCGCGCCCCGCATCGGTGTGCTGGCTCCGATGCCGTCGTCGAGCGGCCGGGCTGCACGCACGCTTCGAGAGCGTCGTGCACAGCCACCCGCCCGCTCGTCGATGAGCAGGCCGCTCGACGCGTCCGCCGAAGCTCAGCTCCGTCCAGTACCTTGCCGGTGCCAGATCCGCGGCCCGCGATGGCGGCCTGGCCCGCGAGCCGCTCAACTTGGTCAAAGGCCTCGGCTAGATGTCGAGCGACTCGCTATCGCCGGGCCTCTCGGAGGCGGCCGGCTCCGGGGTCTGCCCGTTGCCGTGGACCGCAGGGGGAGGTGCGGGCGCCTGTTCGGCTGAGCGTCGCTTGAGCCGCTCGATCGCCTCGGACGCCACCTGCTTGGTCAGCCGCCGCAGCGCCTCGTCGTAGAGCGCCGCGGCCTGCTCGTCGGGGAGCGCCTCGCCGCCTGCAAGGTTGCAGAGCAGGTTGACGAGCTCACCGTTTGGGATGCCGTGCTCGCTCGCGAGCGCCTTGAGATAGTCGCGCTGGGCCCTGGTCGCCTGTCCCGATACCGCGCGCTGGCGCGCGCGCCGATCGGTCTGCTCGTCTGCCTCGGGGTCGTCGCCGGTCGGGATCAGGAAGACGGAGCGGACGAACGTCTTGAGCGCGTTCGTGTAGGCCTTGCCGAGGCCCTTGTCGCCCGGGTCGTCGCCGCTGCCCGCCCAGCTGCGGGCGAGCGTGGCGCCCGTCTGCGTGTCGCAGAAGGTGAACCGGACCTTGACGGTGGTGAGTGTCGAGCTCTCGCCGGAGCGGTAGCTGTGCTCGCGCTGCTCGATGGCGTCGAGTTCGGGGAGCAGCACCACTCCGTGGTCGGCGAGCGGATTTCGTACCTCGCCGAGCAGCGCCTCGGCGGTCGCGTAGTCGTAGTGCTGGTTGCGGTTGCGCCCGTCGCGGGCGACCTTGCCGATCTGTTGCTGGGCTGCTGCGAGCTTTCGGAACAGTCCGGCGAGCTCGCGGTCGCCGGGGCTGCTCTCGAGCGGCCCGTTGGGGGCCGCGGCGGGGGTTACCGCCATGCGCATCTCCTGTCTATCGTGGATGTTGGATGGCCCATGGGGAGCGCGCCGGACCGAGGAACCCGGGCGCGAGGCTCTGGTGGTGGCTAGCGCGTGCGCCGTCGGCGCGCGACCCGCGATCGCGACCGGGGGGCAAACTGCCCCTCCGCGGCCTCGACCAGCTCACGCGGCAGCTTCTGTTGAGCGTGCCGCCAGATCCGCTCAACCGACCGGCCGGTGAAGCCTTCCCCCACCGGCGGGGCTAGCGGAAGGAACCGCTCGAGCTCGCCCTGGCGCTGCGGATGGCCGGCGGACGAACAGAAGCTTGCGGCCAGATAGGCAACCCCAAGTCGGCGCAGCAGCGCCTCAGGATCCTCCGCGTCGGAGAGCCAGCGCTCGATGAGCTCGGCGGCTTCGGCGGCGGTGGGAACCCGCTCGGCGCTATAGGTCTGGCCGCGTCTTGTGATCTCCTCTGTGACACGCAACTCGCGGAGGCAGATGCCGAGCGCGAGCCCGAGCACCGAGGCATGGCGGCGCTTGCCGCCGTCTCCGTCGTCGAGGGCGTGGAGCGTCACGAGCAGCGCGCCAGCCTCGTGGGCCGGGTCGGCGGGGTCTGCGAGCATGCGGGTGAGGTTCTCGCCGAAGATGGTGTTGGCGGCGCGCAGGTGGGCGGCCTTCGCCTCGCGCCGTTCGCGTTCTCGGTGGGCCTGCTCGAGCTCCCGCTCGGTCCTCTCCTTCCCAACCTCGGCCAATTTCTCGTTAGTGACCTCCACGCCTTTGCCGGCGATGAATTCAGTCGTCTTGCGGGCGCACCAGTCGCAGCCGAAGACCGGGTCGGTGATGAACCCGTCGCTGGCGCGCGGTCCCGACTCGGCGCGCAGGTAGCCG
>Ga0187894_10005155_pt1 | contig 13535 bp, 10 predicted proteins | sample GBC1701081metaG_FD_136650 | JGI IMG/M metagenome (GOLD analysis project Ga0187894, IMG submission 136650) | White microbial mat communities from a lava cave in the Kipuka Kanohina Cave System on the Island of Hawaii, USA - GBC170108-1 metaG ...
AGTCGCCGAGCTTTATGAGCCCTTCGCCGAGGATCTGGGCGGCAGTCTCACGACCGATATCGAAGGGTCTCTCGACATCCGCGCCAATCGCCAGCTTCTCGCCCAGGCGATCAGCAATCTCGTCGACAATGCGCTGAAATACGGCGAGTCGCCGGCAAGCGGAGCACCGGAAATCCGGCTGACCGGCCGCAACGACGGCGATGATGTGGTGATCACGGTGTCGGATCGCGGCCGCGGCATCGAGCCCAAGGACCGCGAGCATGTGCTCCAGCGCTTCGTGCGTCTCGACGAAAGCCGCTCCAGGCCCGGCAATGGCCTGGGCTTGAGCCTCGTCGCCGGCGTCATGAAGCTGCATGGCGGACAGGTGCTGCTGGAGGACAACGTGCCGGGCTTGCTGGTGAAGCTCATCCTGCCGCGGCTCGTAGCTGAACAGGCGGCCGGTTAGCTCTTTACTTCAGCGAAAATCGACGTACAAAGCCCGCCCCCGGATGAGTGATGGAGGCGATGATGACTGCCCAATCCGACGTCGCGAAACATTGGGAGGCGAATGCCGAGACATGGACGAAGCACGCGCGTGCCGGCTTCGACGTCTACCGCGATGCGCTGAACACCCCGGCCTTTCTCGCCATGCTGCCGCCTGTCGCTGGTCTCTTGGGACTCGACATCGCCTGCGGCGAGGGCTCCAACACCCGGCATCTGGCGCGAGCGGGTGCCAGGATGGACGCCATCGACATCGCGCCGACCTTCATCCGGCACGCGCAGGCCGAGGAGGAGAGGGCGCCGCTCGGCATCGTCTATCGGGTCGGGGACGGCATGGATCTGCCTTATGAGTCCTCATCCTTCGATTTCGCGACCTCTTTCATGGCGCTGATGGATATGCCGGATCAGGGTCGGGCGCTAAGCGAGATCACGCGCGTGCTCAAGCCCCGAGGCTTTCTTCAGTTTTCCATACTGCATCCCTGCTTCGTCCCGCCCTACCGCAAGACCTTGCGCACGCCCGATGGCGAGGTGCGGGCGATCGAAATCGGCCGCTATTTCGATGCCATCGACGGCGGGGTCGAGCGCTGGTGGTTCTCGACGCTGCCGGAAGAAGAGCGCAGCGGCGTCGCGCCCTTCGCGGTGCCGCGCTTCCATCGCACCTTGAGCCAGTGGGTGAATCTCATTTGCGGCGCAGGCCTGGTGATCGAGGAACTGGGCGAGCCCTGTGCCAGCCTCGAGCTCGCCAAGGCCGAGCCGGTCGTCGCCGACACGCGGGTGGCGCCGATTTTCCTCCATGTCCGCGCCCGCAAGCGCTGAGGATTGCTTGGGATTTATCCTTTTCTCAGACATTTCCCGTCCATTGGCTTGCTATTGGTAGTAAACTTCCCTACTTTGGTACAGAAGGAGAACTGCTGATGGCAAATGTCGAGAAAGTAAGTATAGCCGTCACGCCGGAAATGGCGGCCACGATGCGCGCGGTTGTCGAAAGCGGAGAATATGCATCCACGAGCGAAGTGGTTCGGGATGCTCTGCGTGAGTGGAAGTTCCGGCGAGCTCAGCGCGAGCAAGCAATCGAAGAACTCGGCCGTCTATGGGATGTAGGTCTGAAGAGCGGCCCGGCGAGCGATGGCGAACAAATGTTTGCCCACCTGCGGGCAAGCCTTGATGCCAAGTTCTCCGGCGGCGATTGACCGTGGGCTTTCGACTTCGGCCTCAGGCCGCAGCCGACATTGAAGGCATTGCCCTTTACATTGCTGAGGACAATCCCAGGGCCGCGAAACTCTGGTTTGAAGATATCCATCGTCACTGCCAGCGGCTTGGCGAGATGCCCGGTATGGGGGCAGCTCGGTTCGATGTTCGTCCTGGTTTGCGGATGCTTCCCGTCGGAAACTATCTGATCTTGTATCAAGAAATCGATGATGGAGCCGAGATCGTGCGCGTCATCCATGGCGCACGCCAATGGCAGGAGCTGCTTTAGCGAATGAACATGCGATAGCATATACTCGACGATGGCGATTCCTATTCAAAGCATAGCGCATCTGCCGCCACCTTTCGACGCGACGGCTGCTGAGCGCGCCTGGACGCAATTGCAGGAGAGCGGCACATCCATGGCCGCTTTCGAAGCGAGGCGCTCGCTGCTCGATGCGGTCTTTGGCGGCTCGCCTTTCCTGCGCGACCTCATCCTGCGCGATCCGCAATTTGCCGCCGAGAGCCTCTCTGGCGATCCGGAGCAGGTGCTGAGTGGGCTGATCGCCGGTCTCACGGCCGAGGTCGCCGACGAACAGGAGCTGCGCCGCCTCTTGCGGGTGAGCCGCGGGCGTGTCGCGATGACCATTGCATTCGCCGATATCGGAGGCTCATGGCCGCTCGATGCGGTGACGGGCGCCTTGAGTCGCTTCGCCGAAGCAGCGCTTGCGGCGGCGCTCAACTGGCTTTTCCGCGAGGCCCAGCGCACCGGCAAGGTCACTTCGCTCGATGATGACGATCCCGGCAGGGATTCGGGCTACACCATTCTCGGCATGGGCAAGTTCGGCGCCCATGAGCTCAATTATTCGAGCGATATCGATCTCATTGTTCTTTACGACCCGCAAACGGCGAGGCTGGCGGAGGGGGTCGATGCCTCGACCTTCTTTGTCCGCCTCACCAAGCGCCTGGTCGTGCTCATGCAGGACATGACCGAGGACGGCTATGTCTTCCGCATCGATCTGAGACTGAGACCAGATCCGCGCGCGACTCAGATCGCCATATCGATCGAGGCGGCGGCGATCTATTACGAGAATATGGGCCAAAACTGGGAGCGCGCTGCGATGATCAAGGCGCGTCCCGTCGCCGGCGACATCGCGCTGGGCGAGGAGTTCCTCGACCGCCTCGTCCCCTATATCTGGCGCAAATATCTCGATTTCGCGGCCATTGCCGATGTCCAGTCGCTGAAGCGCCAGATCCATGCCGTCAAGGGACACGGCACGATCGCGGTGCTCGGCCACAATATCAAGCTTGGCCGCGGCGGCATTCGCGAGATCGAGTTCTTCGTGCAGACGCAGCAGCTCATCGCCGGCGGCCGCAACGCCAGGCTGCGCGGCCGCCGCACCGTCGACATGCTCAGCAGCCTGGCGGAAGCGAAATGGATCTCGCCTGAAGCTGCCCTGGAGCTCACCGACGCCTATTGCTTCCTGCGCACGATCGAGCACCGCATCCAGATGGTGGCGGATGAGCAGACCCAGACCTTGCCCGAGGATGAGGCGGCCTTCGCAAGCCTGGCGCGCTTCTCCGGTTTTGCCGATACGGAAACTTTCGCAGCGAAGCTGCGCGCCACATTCGAGCTCGTGCAGGAACACTATGCGGCCTTGTTCAAGGACGCCGAGGATCTCGGCACCGAGGCGGGAAGCCTCGTCTTCACCGGCGGACGGGACGATCCGGAAACGCTCGAGACCCTGACCCGCATGGGCTTCAAGCGGGCGAGCGAGGTCGCCGCGATGGTCAGGAGCTGGCATTTCGGCCGCTATGGCGCGACCCGGAGCGCCAGGGCCCGCGAGCTCTTGACCGAGATCATGCCGGCGCTCTTGACCTCGCTCGCCAAGAGCGGCGATGCCGACCAGGCCTTCATCGCCTTCGACCGCTTCCTCGCCGGGCTTCCGGCCGGCGTGCAGCTTTTCTCGCTGCTCAAATCCAATCCGGGGCTGCTCGATCTCATCGGCACGATCCTCGGCACGGCGCCGCGCCTGGCTGAGGAATTGAGCCATCGCCCGAAAGTGCTCGACGCCGTGCTCGACCCGGGCTTCTTCGGAGCATTACCCAAGGCCGAGGAAATTGCTGCACTGCTTGCCGCGGCGATACCGCCGGAAACCGAGCTTGATGACGCGATCGATCGCGTGCGCGTCGTGGCCAAGGAACAGGCCTTCCGTATCGGTGTGCGAATCCTGTCCGAGACGGTGAGTGCCGCCGATGCGGGCGGTGCCTTCTCCGATCTGGCCGATGTCGTGCTGGCGCAGCTGCACGATGAGGTAACCAGGAAGATGGTACGGCGTCATGGTCGCGTGACCGGAGGCCGCAGCGCCGTCATTGCCATGGGCAAGCTTGGCGGCCGCGAGATGACGGCGGGATCCGATCTCGATCTGGTCCTGATTTTCGATCACGACGAAAAGGCCGAGATGTCGGACGGCAAACGTCCACTTTCACCCGGCCAATACTTCACCCGCTTTACCCAGCGCCTGATCAATGCGGTGACGGCGCCGACCGCGGAAGGCGTGCTCTATGAAGTGGACATGCGTTTGCGTCCCTCCGGCAATAAGGGCCCGGTGGCGACCAGCCTCGCAAGCTTCATGCAATATCATCGTGATCATGCCTGGACCTGGGAAAGTCTGGCGCTCACCCGCGCGCGCGTCGTTGCCGGCAATGCGAGCCTTGCCGATGACCTCGGGCGGGTCATCGCGGAAGATCTGTGCCGGCCGCGCGACAAGGCCAAGGTCACGGCCGATGTCGTCGACATGCGCCGGCTGATGCTGAAGGAGAATGCGCCCTATGGCCTGTGGGACATCAAGCGGGCGCAGGGCGGGCTCGTCGATATCGAATTCATCGCCCAATATCTTCAGATCGTTCATGCGCATGCGGTGCCGGAAATTCTCCATACGACGACTTACCGCGCCTTGGAGAAGCTCATTGCCGCCCGTTTCCTGGGCGAGGCCGAGGGGCGGTTGCTCAGGGAAGCCTGCCTTCTCTATCAGCGCCTGACCCAGGTGCTGAGACTCTGCGTCACCGGACCGTACGATCCCCGAAAAGTTCCCTCAGGCCTCAACCGCATCGTCGCCAGCGCCACCACCGCCCCCGATATCGGTTCCGCCGAGGCCCTTCTGGCCGAGACGCAAGCCCAGGTGGCAGCGGTGTTTTCGAGGATCGTCGGACGGCTCGACAAATAAGGCAAAACCGGCGACGGATATCACGATCTGTTCCGTCTTCGTTTCAGGGAGCTGATTCCCACCAAACTAGGGAGACTGAAATGAAAGTTAACGCAGCTTGTGTTGCGGGGGCAGCCGCTTTGGTTCTGCTGGGGGCTGGCCATCTCGCTTTCGCCAATGAGCCTTTCCTGCCGCGTTCGGAGCGCTCTTTCGCGCGCCTCGACGCCGACAGCAACGGCAAGGTGACGGTGAACGAATGGAAGCCCAAGGCGGAGAAGCGGTTTCTGCGCCTCGATGACGACCATAATGGCACGGTGACGACGGTCGAGATCGACGCCTGGCTCAAGCGCGGCATCGACCGGCGCAAGGAGCGCATGCTGACCAGGCTCGACCAGAACAAGGACGGCAGCGTGACGCGTGACGAGGTTGACGCCTATATCGATGCTCTGTTCAATGGGGCGGACGGCGACAAGGACGGCAGCCTGACCTTGGTGGAGATTCGCGAGAACGCGCCGAGGCGCGCAAGGCAGAGCGACGTCAAAGGAAACTGATGATGGGCCGGCATGAGATGAGACGTCCATGCTCGGCGAAAGGAAGCGACCGGGAGACGTGTCGGCACGCAACACTGAGACTGACCTGTCCGCCGACCCGGACAGTGCGCTCCTCGCTGCTGCCGCGGCCGGCGACGAGAAGGCATTCGCCGGTCTGGTCGAACGGCATTACGACATAATCTACCGCGTGGTCTGGCGGGTCACGTCAGGCCACGCGGACACTGAGGATTTGGTGCAGGAAGCCTTTCTGAAGCTGTGGAACAACCCGGCGCAGGTGCGTCATGGGGGGGCCCTCAGGGGCTGGCTCATGCGCGTCGCGACCAATCTCGCCATCGACCGGGCGCGCCGCAAGCAGGCTTCCAATATCGACGATCAGCCGGAGATCGCCGCTTCCGGGCCCGATGCGCTGGACCAGGTCCTGGGCGACCGGTCGGCCAATGAGATTAATTCTGCTCTGGCACGCCTGCCGGAGCGACAGCGTTTGGCCCTCTCACTCGTCTATTTCGAGAGTATGAGCAATATCGAGGCGGCTGAGGCCCTGGAGATCAGCGTCGAGGCGATCGAATCGCTCCTGGCGCGGGGCCGCCGGGCGCTCAAGGCCGATCTCGAGGACCGCTGGCGCGATCTTCTTGCCGATATCGGCGAGATAAGCCAATGAGGAAGACGTTATGGACGCGATGAGGACGAGACTGAGGGAAGTTCTGGCCGCCTATGGCGCGGACCCGGCCCGCTGGCCCGTTTCCGAACGCGACCGGCTCATGGCGCTCGTCGAAAGGGAGCCCGAACTCCTGGCCGAGGCGCGCGAGATCGACCAGGTGCTGGCCAGGGCGGCCAGGGCATCAGAGGTGCCGGCCGGCGCCGCCGCCCGGCTCCTGGCGCGGGCAGGGCAGCAAAAGCCGCAAGGGACCGTTATTCCCTTCGACCGGCCCCGGGCAAGGCCCCGGCCCTCGATCTGGTCCTGGGGGGCGGCCGCAGCGCTCGCCGCGTCCTTTGGCCTCGGCATCTTCCTCGGCACCACGAATTTCGCCGCCCGCTTCGGCGACAGTGAGGTGGTCGAGATCGATGATCCGATCGTGCTGACCGGCATCGACGATGCGACCGACCTGCTCGAGGGCGAGAGCTGATGGCGGACCAGGCCGACACGCCGAGGCGGAGCTGGTTTTCGACTTGGCCGCACTGGACCATGTTCCTGCTGGTCGCCTCGCTCGCCGTCAATCTCCTGATCGGCGGCGCCATCGGCATGCGCTATTTCTACCCTGAGCGTATCGAGCGCTGGAGCGGGGCGAGCTTCACCCAGCTCCTGCCGCGCCGCTTCCTGTCGGACCTGCCGGCGGACCGGCGGCGCGAATACCTCGATCTCCTGAAGAGCCGGCGCGAGGTGTTCCGCCAGTCGCGCGCCGGGATGCGCGACGTGGCGCTGCGCTTCGCGGCCGCCCTCGAGCGCAATCCCTATGACGAGGCCGAGGTCAATGCCGCGATCCAGGACTTCACCAAGCTCTCGACCCAGATGGTCGACAGCGGCACGCAGGTGACGCTCGACGTCGTCAAGAAGCTCTCGCCCGAGGAGCGCACCCTCTTGGCCCAAAGTGTGCGCGACCGCGTCGAGCGCATGCAGCAGCGCCGCAAGAAATGGCAGAAGGATCAGGGTGACGACGGTTGAGGAATGCCGTCAGCCGCTTTCCTTGCGGATGATAGCCTGCTAATGCTGTCGCCGAAGAGCAATGGCACAGTTGAGGCTCCGTTTTGCCAACGTAACGACCGGTCTCGTCTAGTTTCACCCGCCGGGGGCGGGACGGCTATGTGCTGTCTCCTCCTGGTATTTCGTTCATCGGGTGGTGGTCTGAGACCGGTCTGGCATTGTCGACATGTGCCATGCGCAACATGTGCCGTCTCAGCTCTTCCATCACTCGAACAACATCGCCCGACCTGAGCCCGTAAGGGTTTCTCCCGCCGCCATCTTGGTGGACTTCCTGACCGGAAGGCCAAGACAGCATGTGCGATGTCGAGCGTGTCCAATGGACCATCATTCCCAGAACTGCCCCGCAACCCTGGATCGCCTGCAGCCGATGCGGCGAGCCAAAACCTTTCCGATCGAGCGGCAAGATCAGGCTGAATGCCAATGGCCGGAGGCTCGATGCCTGGCTGATCTACAAATGCTCTGACTGTGACGGGACCTGGAACCGGCCGATTTTCGAGCGCCGACCTATAGGCGACATAAGTGTCGCCGATCTCGAAGCGCTCCAGTCCAATGATCCCGATTGGGTGAGAGCATATGAGTTCGACATCGGCGGATTGCGCGACAGGGCGCGACGTATCGATGAAGACACCGAAGTCGAGGTCCACAAGCAGGCCCTGACGGATGAGACCGGGAACGGCAATATTCTCGAAATCACGCTCGTCGTTCGTTCAGCCGTGGGCGTCAGGCTCGACCGTCTTCTCGCGGCCGAGCTGGGCTTGTCGCGATCGCGGCTTCATGCTCTTCGCGAACAGGGACAATTGCGGATCGATCCCGACCACAAGGATGCCCTGCGGCGGCGCATCCGGGACGGCACACGCATTGTCCTGGAGCAATCAAGGAAGCTCGACGGTGACGTTCGGCCAGCGCTCGTGCCATTTCTTCTCGGCGATGCGCGCTGTGTATTCCGCCCTGCGGGCATGCCCGCGCGAGGTTGGCCGGATGGACATTGAAAAGAGATCCTGGAGTCCATAGGGCGCCAGGATCTCGAGGCCGCCGTCTGTATCCAGCCGCACGGCGACGCAGGTGGGCGTTTCGAGCCAGAACCGCAATGCGTCGGCCGTCGAACCATAGGGGCCGTCGCCGTTGCGGATATGCATGCGTGCCTGGTTGCGCACGCTCCAGGGCAGGGCCGGATCGATATCCCTCAGCCTCTGTTCGATCGCCTCATCGTGCCGCGGATCGCGGTTCTCCCGGTCGAAATAGAGCACATCGATGTCGTCGACCGGGGAAGCGATGTCGTAACCGGAGAGCGCGTCCCACACCGCCGCTCTGATGAAGCCGGCGCCCACGGCCCAATCGGGCAGGGCGAGCGATCGCACGATCTCGAAGACATGCATGCGGAGCGGGGCCTGCCTGAGGATCGCAATGAGGCGCTGATCCAGATCCCTGTCGCACATGAGATGAGACTTCCTTTCGGAAGAACAGGTGAGCTATGCCGCTGCCGAATGCGCCGGCTTCGCCGCCACCGCCGGCAGCCGCACCGTGACGATGGTGCCCTTGCCGGACTCGCTGTCGATGGAGAGCGTGCCGCCATGGAGCTCGACCAGCGATTTCGAGATGGCGAGGCCGAGGCCGGAGCCACCCTTGGTCTTGGTGAACTGGTTCTCGACCTGCTCGAAAGGCCGGCCGAGCTTCTCGATGTCCTTGGGCGGAATGCCGATGCCGGTATCGGCGATCGAGATCACGGCATGCTCGCCGTCGAGCCTGGCGGTCAGCGTGACACGCCCGCCTTCGGGTGTGAACTTCACCGCATTGGAGGTGAGGTTGATGAGGATCTGCTTGAAGGCGCGGGTGTCGACCTCGGCCTGGAGCTTCTTCGGGGTCTGGCAGACGAACTCGACCCTGCCTTCCTGGGCGCGGGATTCGACCAGCCGGATCGTCTCCTGGACGATCTCCGAAAGGTCGGTCTTCTGGTACTCGAGCTTGAGGCGTCCGGCCTCGATCTTCGACATGTCGAGGATGTCGCTGATGACATCGAGCAGGAACTGGCCGCTCGAATGGATGTCCTTGGCGTATTCGATGTATTTGCCGGCGCCGACGGGGCCGAACATCTCGCTCTCCATCACCTGGCTGAAGCCGATGATGGCATTGAGCGGCGTTCTGAGCTCGTGGCTCATATTGGCGAGGAATTCCGATTTCGACCGGCTCGCGGCTTCCGCCCGCGTCTTCTCGCGCGAATATTTGTCGGCGAGGTCGGCGAGCCGCTGCGACTGCTGCTCGGCGAGGAGGCGCTCCTTCTGCAGGTCGCGCACCGTCATCATCAATTCGCGCTCGGAGAGCAGCAGGCGCTCTTCCTGCTGCTTGAGCGGGGTGATGTCGGTGCCGACCGAGACGAAGCCGCCGTCCTTCGTGCGCCGCTCGTTGATCTGCAGCCAGCGTCCATCGCCCAGCTGCACCTCGAAAGTGTTGCCTTCGCCGATATCGCGGCTGTGGATCGGCATGCGCTGGCGCACCGCCGGCTCCTTGGCGGTCTTGGCGACGAGCTCGTAAGGCGTGCCGGGCGTGCATACGCTGGCGGGGAGCGAATGGAACTGCTGGTATTTGGTGTTGCACAGGACGAGGCGGTTTTCGGCATCCCAGAGCACGAAGGCTTCCGAGATGTTCTCGATCGCGTCCTTGAGGCGGAGCTCCGCTTCCTGGTTGAGCCGGTCGGCGAGCTTCTGCGCGGTGATGTCGATGACGATGCCGACGAGATGCGGCTCGACCTCTTCCGGCGCATGCGAGAGCTCGGCGCGGGCCCTGAGCCACACCCAGTTGCCGTCGACATGGCGCATGCGGAATTCGTGGTCGAAGACCGATTTCTGGCCGCTGAGCAGGGCCTCGACTACTTCCTCGAGCTGCGCGTCCTCGGGATGGATGCGATCGGCGACGTCGCCGAAATTGAGGAATTCGCCGGTCTCTTCGAGGCCCAATATGTCATACATGGATTTCGACCAGAAGATCCGGCCGCGCGATATGTCCCAGTCCCACAGGCCGCAATGGCCGCGGTCGAGCGCCTTGTCGAGCCGCTCGGTGGCGACGGTGAGGGTGCGGTCGGCCTCCGAGGCTTTCGCCGCCTGCCAGTGGAAGGCGCCGCCCAGCATCATCAGCACGAGGAAGGTGACGGCGAACAGCACGCTCACTTGCATGACGCTGTCCTTCCAGGCGCGCATGACATCGGCATGCTTCTGGATGACGAGCAGGCTGCCGGGCAAGGGAGCGAGGTCGCTCATGCCGACATAGGCGTCCTCGCCCGAGGACAGCATGAGGCGGGCCATCTCCGTGTCGTTGATGTTGATCTCGGTGATGAAGCGGCTGGTGAGCACATCGGCGATGGTCTGGCCGGCGATCGTGCCGTCGGATCTGGAGGCGACCGTGATCACGCCCGCGGCATTGACATAGGCGAAGATGCGGCCCTCGCGCTGCGCCTCAGGCAAAAGGGCGGCGTCGAGGTCTTCCTGGGTGAAGGGTTTCGGTGTGAAGCCGGACTGGATCTGGTTACGCGCGGCCTGCTTGATGTGCTGGGCGGCGGCTGTCGCGTAAAGGAGCGTCTGGCGGTTCTGCTCGGCGAGATGGGTGGTGCGGCTTTGCGCCAATTGCAGGAAGAGCGCCAGCGCCAGGGTGATGAGGAAGAGCGAGACCAGGATCGTGATCAGGATGCGCAGCGATCTTTCGCCGATCGAGACGCGGGCCCAGCCGGGCAAAGGCAGCGGCAGCCGGAGCACCCGCTCCTTGAAGAAAAGCCCGCCCAATTGTGCCTTGCTGCTCAATCTCGCCCCCTGCGTGGCGCGCCGTAAACGACCTCAGCACCCTCCCACCACCTCACGAATCACCGCCTATTGATTCGTAGTTAAGGTGATTTGTCCAGCCGAAACCGGTGTTGGCTATTATATTGATACTGCAAGCGATTTTGAGGCGATCTCCGGCAGAAATCGCGACCTGTCGAGGCCTCACCAGGGGCAGAGTTGATTGGGCCTCTTATTCCGGCGCAACGGCAAGCGATTTCGAGACGATCTCGTAGAGATCGCGCGACAATCCCGGGGTGGCGAGAATGCGCTCGAGCTGGGCCTTGGCGAGGCTGCGGCGCTTCGTTTCGAGGCCCGCCCAACTGCGGAAGGCGGTGGCCATGCGGGCGGCAACCTGCGGGTTCAAGGGATCGAGCGCCAGGATCGTATCGGCCAGGATGGCATAGCCTTCGCCGTCCTCAGAATGGAAGGCGAAGGGATTGCCCATGGCGAAAGTGCCGATGAGGCTCCTGACCCGGTTGGGAGTCGCAAGCTTGAAATCGGGATGCGTCATGAGCTCGCGCACCCGCCTTATGGTTCCCTTGAGCGGCGCCGACGCCTGGAGCGCGAACCATTTGTCGATGATGAGATGATCGCCCTTGTGGCGCGCGTAGAAAGCATCGAGGGCCTGGTCGCGCTCCCGGACGTCGAGGGTTATCAGGGTGGAGAGCGCGCCGATTTCATCCGTCATGCTGGGCGCCCGAGCGAGCTGCTCCATGGCGAGCCTGGTGCCGAGCGCCGGATCGCCGCCGGCGATCGCATAGAGCACGGCATAGCGCAAGGACCGCCGCCCCGTTTCCTCGGGGCTCGGGCGGTAGTCGCCCTTGCCCTCGGTTTTCTTCCACAGAGCCAGCAGCACATCGGCAAGCCCCTTGCCGATCTCGGCGCGCAAGGCCTCGCGCGCTTCATGGATGGCGCCGGGATCGACATTGCGGGCAATGAGCGTCGCGACTTCCTGCTCGCCGGGCAAGGTCAGCATTGCCGACTTGAAGGCCTGGTCGACCTCGGGATCATCGAGGACGGCCCTGAGGGCTGCGATGAAGGACGTCTTGTCGCCTGAAGCATTGTGCCCCGCGAGACCGGACCGCAGCACAGTGTGGGCGGCCGTCTGCGCCGCCTCCCAGCGGTTGAAAGTATCGTTGTCCGTCTTCATCAGGAAAAGCTGGTCGGCCATCGAGGTCCGGCTTTTGAGCCGGATGGGCGCTGAGAAAGACCGATTGAGCGACAGGACCGGTCTTTGGGCAACGTTACGGAAACGGAATGTCTTTTTGGGCTCATTGAGCTCGATCAAGGGTTCGTTGAGCGTGCCGACGCCTTCGAGATCGAGCGGCATGTCCTCGCCGTCGGCGTCCAGGAGGCCGATGCCGAGCGGGATCTGCAAGGATAGCTTCTCCGGTTGGCCGGGCGTGGGCTCAGTCGCTTGCTCGAGGGTGAGATCGAAGGTTTTCGCCTTGGCATCATAGGCTTCGGTGACGGTGACCTCGGGCGTGCCCGCCTGCTCGTACCAGCGGAAGAACTGGTCGAGTTTGCGGCCGGAGGCATCGGCCATGCAGCGCACGAAATCTTCCACCGTCGCCGCTTCGCCGTCATGGCGCTCGAAATAGAGGTCCATAGCCTTGCGAAAGGCGTCGCGGCCGATCAGCGTCAGCATCATGCGGCAGAGCTCGGCGCCTTTCTCATAGACAGTCGCCGTGTAGAAATTGTTGATCTCGATATAGGAGGCGGGCCTGACCGGATGGGCGAGGGGACCCGCATCTTCCGGAAACTGATCGGCGCGCAGCCTCTTCACATCGGCGATGCGCTTCACCGCACGCGAGCGGATGTCGGAGGTGAATTCCTGATCGCGGAAGACGGTCAGCCCCTCCTTGAGGCACAATTGGAACCAGTCGCGGCAGGTGATGCGATTGCCGGTCCAGTTGTGGAAATATTCATGCGCGATGATCGCCTCGATATTCACATAGTCGACATCGGTCGCAGTCTCGGGCAGCGCCAGGATGTATTTGTCGTTGAAGATGTTGAGTCCCTTGTTCTCCATGGCGCCCATGTTGAAATGCGACACCGCGACGATCATGAAGATGTCGAGGTCATATTCGCGCCCGAAGCGCTCCTCGTCCCAGCACATCGAGGTCTTGAGCGATTCCATCGCCCAGCCGCAGCGCTCTTCCTTGCCCTTCTCGACATAGATGCGGAGCTCGACCTTGCGGCCCGAGCGCGTCACATAATGGTCGGCGACATGAGCGAGATCGCCGGCGACGAGGGCGAAGAGATAGGACGGCTTGGGGAAGGGATCGTCCCACTCGGCGAAATGCCGGTCGGTGCCGGGGATCTGGCCGCCGGCGCCGGGATTGCCGTTGGCGAGAAGGACCGGGCATGAGGCGACGGGTCCCTCGATGCGCACTTTGTAGCGCGCCATGACATCGGGACGGTCATAGAAATAGGTGATGCGCCGGAAGCCTTCCGCTTCGCATTGCGTGCAGAAGACATCGTTGGAGACATAAAGGCCGGAGAGTTCGGTATTGGCCTTGGGATTGCACAGGGTGACGATTTCGAGCGTGAAGGGTTTTTGCGGCACTTCGGCGATGGTGAGGCTCGTGGCGCTCACGTTAAAGTG
>Ga0187894_10005156_pt1 | contig 13529 bp, 14 predicted proteins | sample GBC1701081metaG_FD_136650 | JGI IMG/M metagenome (GOLD analysis project Ga0187894, IMG submission 136650) | White microbial mat communities from a lava cave in the Kipuka Kanohina Cave System on the Island of Hawaii, USA - GBC170108-1 metaG ...
ACTCGACCTCGACGCTGTGAAACCGTTGGTCCTGGATCCGTATCAGAGCATTACCGCCGTTGATATGGGTGCGACTCTGGCGGGCAAACCGATCCCGGCAGATTTGAATGAGATCGATCTCGAGGAAATATCCGAGCGGCTTCGAATGCAGACAATCGTATTTAAGGTCGCGTCGCAAATATTCAATGCCGATAAGAAGCCGGAATGGAAAGGCAGTCCTGAGATTTTCCTGATGCAGTTGATCGCCCTCGTTGAGAAATTTCTTGGCTCCGGGAAGATAACGATCAAAGACCCGCTCTTCAATCAGGACGACCGAAAACGGCGCATCTTGATGATGCTGAACATGAACAAGGTAATTCAGCATTTCTGGAATGAACTGCGGAGCGAAAACACCACAGCCCTGACACCCGTCTTTGACCGAGAGCATCCGATCCGCTCGACCGGCCATATGCCAACGTGGTACACCAGCCGGAAGAATGACGCTTTCGATAAAACGCATATCAGTCACGTTGTCGTTGATAGCGACATGGAGCATCTTGAAGCTCGTACGATAAACAACTCACCACACGTCGAATCATTCGTGAAAAATGATCACCTTGGCTTTGTGATCTTTTATAACCATCAGGGCGTCACTCAGCGGTACTTTCCAGATTTTCTTATCAAACTGACAAACGGGGAGCACCTCGTCTTAGAAACGAAAGGTCTCGACCGTGACAAGGATAAGACGAAACGCCACTTTCTCGATCTTTGGTGCAAAGCCGTTAATCAGCACGGCGGATTTGGTCGCTGGAAAAGCGCGGTTTCCTTCGATGCCAACGATTTGAAACAGATTTTGGAATCAGCTAGATTGTGAGCGATCTTAAGTAATTGCGAAAATCGTCGCCAAGATCGTCACGCTTTAATGCAAGCTCGACAGTTGCGATGAGGAAGCCGAGTTTGTCTCCGGCGTCATGACGTGTGCCGTCGAGTTTGACGGCGTAGAATGGACGTTTTTTGAGCAAGATTCGCATGGCATCGGTGATCTGGATCTCGCCGCCCGAACCAGCAGTCGTCTGTTCGATCGCCTCGAAAATGTCGGGCGTAAAAATGTATCGACCGATGATCGCGAGATCGGACGGAGCATCTTTGAACGCCGGCTTTTCGACCATGTCATTTATCTTATAGACATTTGGTTCGACCTCTTCGGCGTCGATCACGCCGAATCGCGAGATCGCCTCGCCTTCGACTTGCATCGTCGCGATCACAGGCGCGTCGTACTTTTCAAAAACTTCGATCATCTGCTTTAGCGCAGGTTTTTCGGCATCGACAATGTCATCCGCAAGCAACGCTGCAAACGGTTCGCTGCCTGCGAAATCCTTCGCCTGATAAATGGCATGACCGAGACCGAGCGCCTGCTTCTGCCGCGTGTAGCTGATCTGCGCGATGTCGGACACGTCTCTCACCAGCTTGAGCAGATCGTCTTTGCCGCGCTCTTTTAGCATCTGCTCCATCTCGAACGAGATGTCGAAATGATTCTCGATCGCGCTCTTATCGCGACCGGTGATTATCAATATCGACTCGATGCCGCTCGCCACGGCCTCTTCGACCGCGTATTGAATAAGCGGCTTATCGACGAGCGGCAGCATCTCCTTAGGCGATGCCTTTGTGGCGGGTAAGAATCTAGTGCCGAGTCCTGCGGCGGGGAAAACAGCCTTGCGAATTTTGTTAGTCATACGAAACTGGCTTCGATTCTAGGTTAAAACGGCGGCGGACACAAATCTTTTGCTCGATTTTACAATAGTTTCCGCCTGTGTGATAACATTGTGACTACATTTTGCCATGCTTGATCTAAACTTTGTCAGAGATAACCTAGATGCTGTCCGAACGGCATTAGCGAATCGCAACTTCGACGCCGATTCGCTTGATAAATTTGTCGAAATGGACGGCGAGCGCCGTCGGATCAACGGCGAGGCCGATGCGATCAATCAGCAGCGTAACACTGCGAGCAAAGAGATCGGAGCTTTGATGCAAGCCGGCAAACAATCCGAAGCCGAAGCCAAAAAAGCAGAAGTCGCAGGACTAAAAGACAAACAAACCGAGCTCGAAAAGCAGCGTGACGAAGCCGATTCAGCGATGCGCGATCTGCTCGCAGGGCTGCCAAATATTCCGGCCGACGATGTTCCTGTCGGGGCTGACGAATCTGCAAACAAAGAAATTCGCCGTTGGGGCGAGCCGCGTGAGTTTGATTTTGAGCCAAAGGACCACGTCGATCTCGGCACCGCGCTCGGCATTCTCGATCTCGAACGAGCCACCAAAATCGCGGGCTCTCGCTTTGCGATCCTAAACGGAGCGGGTGCGCGTCTGAGCCGTGCGCTTATAAATTTTATGCTCGATGTTCAGACTCGCGAGCACGGCTACACCGAGACTCTGCCGCCGTTTCTTGTAAATCGCGACGCTCTGTTTGGCACAAATCAACTGCCGAAATTTGAGGAAGATCTCTTTCATATAAAGGACGATCGCGGCTTTGCGCTGATTCCTACTGCTGAAGTGCCGGTCACGAATTATCACGCCGGCGAGACGCTCGATGCCGCCGATCTGCCAAAATATTACACCGCTTACACACCGTGTTTTCGTAGCGAAGCGGGAAGTTACGGACGTGACACTCGCGGCCTGATCCGCCAGCACCAGTTTGAAAAGGTCGAACTTGTAAAATTGTGTCTGCCGGAGAACTCAGATGAAGAACACGAAAAACTAACGGCCGACGCCGAGCGAATCTTACAGCTTCTCGGTTTGCCTTATCGCACAGTTATCTTATCGACCGGCGATATGGGTTTCGGTGCTCGCAAAACTTACGACATCGAAGTTTGGCTTCCCAGCCAAAAGACTTATCGAGAAATCTCAAGCTGCTCGAACTGCGGTGATTTTCAGGCACGGCGGATGAATACGCGATTCAAACGAGGCGGTGGAGCAAAGCCTGAATTTGTTCACACATTAAATGGTAGCGGCCTCGCCGTTGGCCGCACGTGGATCGCGATACTTGAAAACTATCAACAGGCAGACGGTTCGATAACTATTCCTGAAGTTTTGCGGCCATATATGAATGACTTAGATGTAATTACGATGTAATTATGAAAACGCAGATAATACAGATCGGCAACTCTCAGGGCATACGAATTCCAAAGGTTTTGCTTGAAGAAAGCAGCATTTCTGGGGAAGTTGACGTTGAACTTCACCCGGACGGCATTTTGATACGTAACGCCCAAAAGCCGCGTGCCGGATGGGACGAGGCTTTCAAAAATATGGCTGAGAATGAGGATGACGAAATTGCCGAAGGCAACGCTGCGACCGAATTCGAGAAAAAGGAGTGGCAATGGTAAGCAGATTTGAGGTTTATCTTGTAAATCTCGATGCCACAACATCGAAAGACGCTAAAAACACACGCCCGTGCGTCGTTATTTCGCCGGATGAGATGAACGAACACGTAAATCACGTCATTATTGCCCCAATCTCGGCATCACAAAGTAATTACCCAACGCGAATTTCAATAGAACTCCTCAAAAGCCAACGCTCGATAATTATCGATCAGATCCGAACCGTCGATAAAGATCGGCTAGTTAAAAAGATCGGCGAGATCGATAAAACCGCTCAGAAACTTCTTCTCGATTGCATTCAGGAATTGTTTGCCGCTTAGAAAGAATAATGATTACCTCTTTGCTTTCTTCTTTGTGGTTTCTTTGCGTTCTTTGCGTCTTTGCGTGCAAAAAGCAGTTTCACGCAAAGCCGCAAAGGACGCAAAGGACGAGAAAATAGAATAAAAACTTCTATAGTGTTATCCGAGATAAATTTCTTACGCTTTTTGAGTCTTTGCTTTATTCCACAAATCGTCGAGTTCACTCAGATTGGCATTCTCCAAACTGCGTCCTGACTGTTTTAGTTGCTCCTCGATAAACTTAAATCGCTCGCGAAACTTGCGATTAGTTTTCTTCAGCTCGGTTTCAGGCTCAATATCAAAGTGCCGTGCGAGATTGACGACAACAAATAGCAGATCGCCGATTTCCTCGCCGATCTCACTTTTGTCACGAGTGTCGATCGCGGCTTTGAGCTCACCGATCTCTTCGTCGAGTTTGTCAAAAATATGGTCAGTGTGTTCCCAGTCGAAACCAACCTTCGCGGCCTTTTTTGTAAGTTTCAAACCTTCGAGAAGGGCAGGAAAATGCAGCGGCACGTCGTCGAGAATTGATTCATTTCGTTTTTCGGCTTTGCCTGACGCCGCACGTTCGTCGGCCTTTAACTTGTCCCAGTTGTCGAGAACGTCCTGCGCTCGCGAGAAATTTTTGTCGCCAAATACGTGCGGATGACGGAGCACGAGTTTTTGTGCGACACCTTTGCAAACCTCGTCGATATTAAAATCACCGCGCTCTGCGCCGATCGTCGAGTGAAAAACAACTTGCAGCAAAAGATCGCCAAGCTCTTCGCGCAGGCTTGTCGTGTCGCCTGTTTGATCGGCCTCTTGAATGGCGTCGAATGTCTCATACGCTTCCTCGAGCAGATACTGAGCCAGCGACGAGTAAGTCTGTTCATGATCCCAAGGACAGCCGCCGGGAGCTCGAAGTTTTGCCATCACGGCGACGAGTTCGTCGAAACTTTGTGACATAAGATAATTAGAGACAAGCGTCGATTCATAGTCAAACGCATGCTTTCGCATGCCGCTGTCGCAAATGATAAAATCAACTTAAATTTATGATTGGCAGGGAAAACACAGAAGAAGAAGTAAGTTTTAAGGTTGCCGACCGGCGAAAATTTAACTCCGACGGTTCGGTTAAAGAAGGCATAACGCTCGACCCTGAGCCTGAAAAACCGACGACAGATCAAACAACAACCACCGCACAAAAAACTGATGATTCGCAAATCGTCGAGGAATCAAATATCGACCTCGACGCAATTACACTCGACGACGAGCCGACGGAAACAGGCGAAGAAGCGAGCGGAATTCCCGGCGCAGAAGATCCGGCTAGTTTTGTAAATTTTCTTTCCACTCTCGCGACAAACGCCGCCGCCGCGCTCGGTGCCGTGCCGCATCCGGCGACAGGTAAACTCTCGCTCGATCTCGAAACAGGCAAGTATTGGCTCGACGTCTTGGGAATGATCAAAGACAAAACCGAAGGCAATCTTCATCCGCAGGAAGCTCGTCTGCTCGAAGGTCTGCTCGGTGACCTTCGCCTTCAGTATGTCCAACTCGTGCGCGCAACCGAAGAAAAACTAAAAACGCAGGACGCGGCTAAATTCTCTGGCGAAGATATTCTCGGAAAAAAAGTCTAGGAAGTCTTGAAAGTCTGGGAAGTCTAGAATGTCTTCCCAGACTTTCAAGACTTCCCAGACTTCCTAGACTTTATGAAGCTCACATTCCTCGGCACAGGCACTTCGACCGGCGTTCCGTCGATCGCGTGCGATTGCGAGACGTGTTTGTCGGTTGACCCGCGTGACAAGCGGTTGCGGGTTTCGGTTCTGATCGAGCACCGCGACAAAAAGATTCTCGTGGATACATCGAGCGATTTTCGGCAGCAAGCTTTGCGGGCAGGCATTCGTCATCTCGACGCAATTTTGATAACGCATTGTCACGTCGATCACGTGTTTGGACTCGATGACATTAGACCGTTGAATTTTCGTTTTGGCGCAATGGGTGTTTATGCAAATGAGCCTGCGTGGAAAGATCTGCGAAGAATCTTCCAATACATTTTCGAGCCAACGCATTTCGGCGGCGGTTTGCCAAAACTAATTCCGCACACCGCGCATCATAACTCGCCGTTTATGATCGGCGAGGATCTGACCGTCACGCCGCTCGAAGTCATTCACGGCCAATTGCCCGTCGTCGCATATCGTTTTAACGATTTTGCGTATGCGACCGACCTTAAAATAATTCCGCCCGACTCGCTTGCTGGCCTTCGCGATCTCGACGTTTTGGTTCTCGACTGCGTTCGCATCAAGCCGCATTCTACTCACCTTTGCCTCGAAGAAGCGCTCGCGATCATCGAAGATTTACGACCGCGACGCGCGTTTCTCACGCACCTGAATCACGACATTTTGCACGTACGCGATTCAAAATTACTGCCTGAGAATGTGAAGTTCGCTCACGACGAATTAGTTGTCGAGTAAATATAAAATCGTTTAACGCTAAACTTGAGACAGAGCGCTCTAAATGCTGCAAAATCACGACTTACAACTTTTTTCAAAAACTACTACATTTAGTGTTGACAAAGTGTTTCGACTACCATATATTCTATAACACTGATGCGGAACTGACTTTGAAATTTAAGCCAAAATCCCGCCTGTAAGACACCAAATATTTCGGTAAAAGCGGCCATGCTTTGACTTTATTTAACAGCAGGCGTGCGGGAGTTTCTCTCTCTTTTTTTGCCGAAAAACTGATACAAATCGATATGGACGCATTCATCTCAACGACCGCAGCCGCCGCCACGAGAGCAACAGACGACTCGGCACAGACATCGATGCAGGTCAGAAAGCGCAACGGCGCGCTCGAGCCCGTCGATATTAATAAGATTGTCCGCGCGATCTCGCGTTGCACAGTGAATCTGCCAAGCGTTGATGTGATGCGGATCGCGACGAAAACGATCAGCGGTTTGTATGACGGCGCGACGACGCAGGAGCTGGACAAGCTTTCGATCCAGACGGCGGCGAGCCTGATCTTTGAGGAGCCGGAATATTCGCGTGTCGCCGCGCGGCTTTTGAATCAGTACATCGAGAAAGAAGTTCGCAATCAGGAGATACATTCTTTTTCTCAATCGATTCTCTTTGGCTACAAAGAAGGCCTCGTCAACGAACGCGTTTTGCAGTTTGTCACCGAGAACAGCCGCAAACTTAATGACGCGATCGATCAAACCCGCAACGATCTATTTGAGTTTTTCGGACTCCGCACTTTGTATGATCGCTATCTTTTAAAGAACCCGACGAAGCGCGACGTGATCGAGTCGCCGCAATTCTTCTGGATGCGTGTCGCATGCGGTCTCGCCGAGACGCCGCACGAAGCGATCGACCTTTATCATCTCTTTTCGTCGCTGGAATACGTTCCATCGACTCCAACTCTCTTCAATTCGGGCACACGGCACGAGCAATTGTCATCGTGCTTTTTGCTCGATTCGCCTCAAGACAGCCTCGATAGTATTTACCGCAAGTACTCCGATGTCGCCATGCTCTCGAAGTTTTCTGGCGGCATCGGAATCGCCTACTCGCGCGTGCGCTCGCAAGGGTCGCTCATACGCGGCACTAACGGTCACTCGAATGGCATCGTGCCGTGGCTGAAGACGCTCGACTCGTCGGTCGCGGCTGTCAATCAAGGCGGCAAACGCAAAGGAGCCTGCTGCGTTTATCTCGAAACGTGGCACGCCGACATCGAGGATTTTCTTGAGCTTCGCGACAACACCGGCGACGAAGCCCGCCGCACGCATAACCTCAATCTCGCCAACTGGATTCCCGATCTGTTCATGAAACGCGTTCAGACCGACGGCGTTTGGTCGCTGTTCGACCCTAAGGCCGTGCCGCATTTTCCCGATCTTTATGGCGAAGAATTTGAAGCTGCGTATGTAAAAGCTGAGGAAGAAGGTTTGTTTATGCGTCAGGTCAACGCTCGCGATCTTTACGCAAAAATGATGCGCACGATGGCGCAGACCGGCAACGGCTGGATGACTTTCAAAGATTCGTCGAATCGCAAGTCGAATCAAACCGCGCGCGCTGAGAATGTCGTTCATCTCTCAAATCTCTGCACCGAGATCATCGAGGTCACAAGTGAGAACGAGACCGCCGTTTGCAATCTAGGTTCGATCAACGCCGCAAGATATGTTCGACGGAACGCGGACGCCCCCGCCGGAGAGCGGACGCCCTCGTCCGCAATGAGGGCGAAGCCCGAAGAAAACGTTTCGCCTAAGGAACCGGCGATTGCGGACGAGGGCGTCCGCGTTCCCGTCGAGTTTGATTTTGAGAAGCTGCGACGCAATGTGCGGCTCGCCGTGCGTCAGCTCGACCGCGTGATCGATCTCAATTACTACGCGATTCCGTCAACTGCCGGCTCGAACAACCGCTGGCGCAACATCGGCCTCGGGCTGATGGGTTTGCAGGACGTGTTCTTTCAGATGCGACTTGCGTTCGACTCGGACGACGCTCGCAAGATCTCGGCAAAGATTCAGGAAGAAATTTATTATGCGGCACTCGACGCATCGAGTGACCTTGCCGTCGAGCGCGGGAGCCATCCGGCGTTTATCGAAACGCGTGCGGCTCATGGCGATCTGCAATTCGATTTTTGGGGCGTGACGCCGGACGACATGCCGCGTTGGGACGCGCTTCGCGAAAAGATCAAACGGACAGGTTTGCGAAATTCGTTGATGATCGCGATCGCGCCGACCGCGACGATCGCTTCGATCGCGGGCTGCTACGAATGTATAGAACCGCAGGTATCGAACCTTTTCAAACGCGAAACTTTGAGCGGCGACTTCGTGCAGGTTAATAAATACTTGGTCGCCGAGTTAAAAGCCGCCGGTCTGTGGACGGACGAGATTCGCGGGCAAATCAAATTATCCGAAGGCTCGGTTCAGGACATCGACGAATTTTCGCCCGAGCTAAAAGCGATCTACCGCACCGCGTGGGAAATCCCCATGCGCGTCCTGATCGACATGATGGCGATGCGCGGAGCGTTTATCGATCAATCGGCGTCGCTCAATCTGTTTATGGAGAGCCCGACCATCGGCAAACTCTCATCGATGTATATGCACGCGTGGCAAAAAGGTTTGAAGACGACGTATTACCTTCGCTCGCGACCTGCAACGCGCATTGCCCAAGTCGCCGCCGATGAGAATATCAATGCAGTCATCAACGAAACGAAGAAGGAATATACTGATGAAGAGGCATTAGTTTGCAGTCTCGAAAATCCAGAAGCCTGCGAGGCATGTCAGTAAAGTAAGGAATTTGGTTGTATGGCTCTTTCAAAATGCGGTAGTTGTGGAAAATCATCGTTTCAGGTTGTAGAGAAAGAACCAGCCGGCTTTAATTTCAAGATCATGTTCGTGCAGTGCACGTTGTGTGGTGTGCCGACTGGCACAATGGAGTATTTCAACGTCGGTTCAATTTCGAAGAAAATCGAGGATCGGTTAGAAAAGCTCGAAAGCACCGTTTCTACAATTAACCACAATCTGCGCATACTTGCTCGCAGACTTGGCATGTGACCTACAGGAACGCGATCGAAAAATTTAGAAAGTGAAGTCAGAACAAATAAAACAGTTATTCGAAGAGTTTGAATCTGTCGCTATCGAGTTTTCTGGCGTTGAATGTTGGAGCGCTCGGGACCTCCAAAAATTGCTCGGATACAGCAAATGGGAGAATTTTGAGAATGTTGTAAACAAAGCAAAAGAAGCCTGTGTTGCCGCCGGCGAAAGTACTGACGATCACTTTCCTGACGTCAGGAAGGTGATAGAAGCCGGCAAGGGCGCACGCCAGGAAATTGATGACATATTGTTGACAAGATATGCCTGTTATTTGACTGCTCAAAATGGCGATAGCCGAAAGGAAGAAATAGCTTTTGCCCAAAACTACTTTGCGGTCCAAACTAGGCGAGCGGAGTTAGTCGAACAACGTTTGCTGGATTTTGAGAGGGTCAAAGCACGGGAAAAACTAAGTCAGACAGAGAAACAACTTTCTGGAATATTATATGAGCGCGGTGTCGACAACCAAGGATTTGCAATTATACGTTCCAAAGGCGACCTGGCACTTTTCAATCTTTCTACTCAGCCCCTAAAACGCAAGATGGGCGTGCCTGAGAATCGGCCCGTTGCTGACTTTTTGCCGACCATTAGTATAAAAGCAAAAGATCTTTCGGCAGAGATGACCGGCTTAAATGTTCAAACAAAAGACCTTACTGGACAGATCTCAATCGAGAATGAACATGTGGCAAACAATTCTGCCGTTCGGGAAATGCTGTTAAAGCGCGGAATAGCCCCAGAGAATCTGCCGGCCGCAGAAGACGTAAAGAAAGTTCAACGAAAACTCCAATCCGAAGAGAAAAAAAAACTCAAAGGAGTAAAAAAATAGATTTATGCTACTAGACCCAGGTTTTAATCTTACCCTTCGCCCGATGAAGTATCCGGACTTTTACGAGATGTACCGGAATTCCATTAAGAACACTTGGACTGTCGAGGAGGTCGATTTTTCGACTGACGTGATGGACCTCAGGAATAAGATGTCGGCGAGTGAGCGGCACATGATCAATCGGCTTGTCGCATTTTTTGCGACGGGCGATTCGATCGTGTCGAATAACCTCGTGCTCAATCTCTACAAGCACATCAACTCGCCTGAGGCGCGGATGTATTTGTCGCGACAGCTTTATGAGGAAGCTGTGCACGTGCAGTTTTATCTCACGTTGCTCGACACATATATTCCCGATCACAACGAGCGCGCGGCGGCGTTTGCGGCGGTCGAGAACATCCCGTCGATACATAAGAAAGCCGAGTTTTGCTTTAAATGGATCGACTCGATCAATAATCTGGAATCGCTAAATGGACCGGGGAGTCGAAAGATGTTCCTGCTCAACCTGATCTGCTTTGCGACGTGTATCGAAGGGCTGTTCTTTTTCGCGGCGTTCGCGTATGTGTATTTTCTGCGTTCAAAAGGTTTGCTGCACGGACTTGCGGCCGGAACGAATTGGGTTTTTCGCGATGAGTCGGCTCATATGAAATTTGCGCTCGAAGTGGTGAAGACCGTTCGCAAAGAAGAACCGCTCTTGTTCGACGCCGAGCTCGAACGCTCGATCGCGACAATGCTCGACGAAGCCGTCGAGTGCGAGATGCAGTTTGCCGAAGACATTCTCTCAGGCGGCGTCGCCGGCCTCTCGGTCGCCGACATGCGGCAATATCTCGAGTTCATCGCCGACCAACGCCTTGTCATGCTCGGCATGAACAAAGTTTACGGCGCAAAAAATCCGTTCGCGTTCATGGACCTACAGGACGTCCAGGAACTCGCCAACTTCTTCGAACGCCGCGTCTCGGCATATCAGGTCGCCGTGGCTGGAGAAGTGAGTTTTAGCGAGGCGTTCTGAGAACTCGTTATGATAGCTAGTCGAGCGAGAGCATGCGCACAAACTGTGCTAGCCTTTCCGCTTCGGCCGAAGTCAGATCCTCCGGTATATTTGTTAATGTGATAACACGCCCCGCACCAACGGGAAAAGAGGAGTGAAATGTACCCGGGCGTGTTGAGTTTTGTAGTACATCGGGAATCGGCCCCTCGTTTGTCTCTTTAGACCGTTGTAGATTGACAGTCTCTTTTTTTGACCTTCGTGGCGCTCGCGTTTCGATTGAAAAATTCACCGGATTATCTTTCCATTGCTCAAAGAGTTCTATCGCGCGCAGCACTCTACGCCCATATTCTTTCAAGGACGCAGGACTAAAATCTCTGGCACGCTTATTATTGAATCGCTTGATGATCGCGTCGAGATTGAGGTCCGCTAGATTCTCCTGTTCCTTCTCTTCCAGCACCCCAAAAACTTTTCGTGTCGCCACTGCAAGTGCTTGAGCCGTAGCAGCAGGAACGAGCCCTTTATCGCCAATGTGATTCAAAAAATCCAGCAGATCATCCATTGTATATGCGTTTGTCATATGATGCGAAATACGGTATATTGCATTTCAATGGACAATATATCCCATCTTAGGGAATATGGCAACACCTAAATACCCGCGAATTCTTAAGACAAAAATCTGCTCCGACCTAAGCATATACCCGGTTGTGGCTGTAATGGGTGCGCGGCAGGTCGGAAAAAGCACCCTTTGTCGAGAAATTGCTGAGGAATACGGTTTGTCAGTTTGCACCCTCGATGATGCGGACTACCTCCGGAAAGCTGTGGAAACCCCGGAAGGACTCCTGGACGAACTCGGCCCTAATGCATTTATAGATGAGGCTCAGCGGGCGCCCGGCCTCTTCCTAGCCTTAAAAGCTGTAGTAGATCGCGATCAGAAAGCCGGCGCTTATTTGCTTAGTGGATCTAACCAACCAACGATGTCCGCGACGATTGGAGACTCGTTATTGGGTCGCGCTGCTTACAGAACGCTTCGCCCACTAACTCTCAGTGAATTACGCTTCGACGAGTCCCATCCGGGCTGGAGTTTTCTTTTCGGCGACAATGATGAAGCTATTCTCCGCGAACTCGAATCACGGGCAGAAGCGAGTGGCGAATTGGATTGGCGGAATGCAACGCGGACGGGTGGTTTTCCGCGAGCCCTCGCCGCTCCTGAAGACTATCGAGTTCAAATCTTGGATGACTACATCGATATCTTCGTGAATAGAGATGTGAGGGAGGTCATTGGCGTGGAATCTCCAGAACGCTTCGAGCGGTTCTTTCGATTGGTATGTGCATGGACAGGTCAGGAACTAAATGCTTCGGCGATTTCTCAGGATCTAGGTACGCCCGTGAATACGGTTCGACGATGGATCGATGCCCTTGATCGTAGTTTCTTACTCGAGATCATCCAACCCTACTCACGAAATGCGAGTCAGCGCGTCATCAAGGCTCCAAAAATATTTCTGAGTGACTCAGCGTTAGCACTGGCAGGAGCTCGGGAAATTGAACCGACTGGATTTCACCTCGAAACACTCATATGTACCGATTTGCTTCAATGGCGAGAAGAAGATCCAAATCGGGCCATCTATCATTGGCGCTTGGCTAGTGGGCAGGAAGTTGATTTCATCTTGCAACAGGGTCAACAGTTAGTGCCTATAGAAGTTAAGGCATCGGCTAACGTTAAGGCAGGATATGCGAAACATATAAGAACATTTCGTGAGCGACACTCAAACTCACCGCGCGGTGTTGTCCTTAGCTGTGATCCGCAAATACAGCAATTGGGTGACGACATCATTGCTGCTCCTTGGTGGGCGGTTATATAAACTGTGAAGGCTGTCGATGGCGCGGTTAGATACTTTTTACTGGCAGGTATATTTTTGAAGATGGTACCAGGTTTTATCCCGCTCGAGTTCATCGCCGACCAACGTCTCGTGATGCTCGGCATGAACAAAGTTTACGGCGCAAAAAATCCGTTCGCGTTCATGGACCTGCAGGACGTCCAGGAACTAGCCAACTTCTTCGAACGCCGCGTCTCGGCGTATCAGGTCGCAGTTGCCGGAGAGGTGAGTTTCGGCGAAGCTTTCTAGGAAAGCGCAGCGACTCCTGTCCTCGGCCCGCAGGACATTCTCGGTCGCTCCAAAAATGAGATTACTTTGATTTGACGGGTCATTTCGACAGCTCGGTCCGCGCCAATAGCTCACCTGCGCCCAGATTTGAATTCCAGCGATCCGCGCTTGCCGACGAACTTGGCGAACCCGCCGTCGTTGAGATACTTTCTCGCCGCTTCGTCGTTTAAGAACACGGTTTGCCAGAAAGCCACCGCTGCGGCGCGAATACATGCGTGGTTCGCTGCCAAATTTGGGTCAGCCTCCATGCCGGGCAGCAGCCGAGCCACCGCAGGGAGCTTCTCCTGGCCAGAAAGGGTGAAATGGCTGGCGCC
>Ga0187894_10005157_pt1 | contig 13528 bp, 6 predicted proteins | sample GBC1701081metaG_FD_136650 | JGI IMG/M metagenome (GOLD analysis project Ga0187894, IMG submission 136650) | White microbial mat communities from a lava cave in the Kipuka Kanohina Cave System on the Island of Hawaii, USA - GBC170108-1 metaG ...
ACTACGAACAGCGCGGCACATGCCAAATTCGATCGCAACCACGCGCCAGCGCCTGATTGTCGGCCTCATCGCGACACTGACACGATGTCCGTGCTGCGCCAGACAAATAACCCGCCGCTCTCAAGCATGAAAACTTATGACGCAGTAAGACTAACGCGGGGCGATCCGCTTGCATTTGGGCGGCTTGCCGCGGAAGCCCTTGGGACATTTCTTGCGCTCGACGATCGGCTTGCATTTGCCGGGTTTGCCGGTCGTGCCCCGCTTGCAACGGCATTTCGGATAGGTGCCGACCGAGTCCGCCTGGCATTTCCTGGGCGCGATGATGCGTACGCACTTGCCGGGCGTGCCGGTCGTGTCCTCCTTGCAGCGGCAGTCCGGATAGAGGCCGTCGGAATCCGGCGGGCAGGTCTCTTCGGCTTCGAACGACGCTGGCTGGCACCTTCCATCGATTACGCGCCACCCGTCCGCGCACGCGCACTCGCCGCCGATGAACCCCACGGTATTTGCCGGGCATTTCCCTTCCGGCTGCTTCACGCTTTCCGGTTGCTTCACGCTTTCCGGTTGCTTCACGCTTTCCGGCTGCTTCACGCTCTCCGGTTGCCTCACGCTTTCCGGTTGCTTCACGCTTTCCGGCTGCTTCACGGCTTCCGGTTGCTTCACGCCTTCCGGCTGCTTCACGCTTTCCGGCTGCTTCACGTCGCTCTTGCAGCGCTCGCCGTCCCAGCTCGACTGAGGCGGGCAGCACTTGCCGGGTATTGGCGTGCGCGACCAGCCTTGCAGGCAGGCGGGTACCGGAGGCGTCAGGCCGAGGCCGCAGAATGTTTTTCCGCCCCTTTCGAAGGGTGCGAACCTGGCTTCGGCGAAGGCCCCGTCATCACCGGCATTCATATTGCCCCGCGTGCCGCCTGCGGGTTCCAGTATCTCGATCTTGTTCTTCAAGCCGCACTTCGCCGGCGAGCCCGAGGCGGCGGCGAAACTCGCTGGCGCCATGACCTCGAGCTTGAGATCGACGCTCTCGCCCGGACTGAGCTCGAGCGGCGGATGGGTGCAGATGGTCTGCTCGGGATGTCCGGCCGCCACCCGGCCTTCGCAGACCCAGGGCGCCGACCAGCTTGCGTTGGATGGCCCGACGACGGCACCGTCGGACAGTGTATCGCGAAGCTCGATAGCACCCTCATGAACACTCGGTCCCTTATTGGTGACGGTGATCGTGAACCGGCAATCCTGACCGGCCGCCGTGGCGGCGCAGTCGCCAGCTGCTTGTGCAATCGTCAGGTTCGTCTCGGGGCGACAGAACGTCTTTCCGTCCTTTTCAAATGGCTCGAACCTGGCTTCGGCGACGGCTATATCGTCGCCGGCATCGGCATTGCCGTGCGTGCCGCCGGCCGGCTCGACAATCTCGATCTTGCTCTCGTAGCCACACTTCGCCTGCGAAGCCGCAGGCGCGACGAAGCTCATCGGCGCCTCGATCTCGAGCTCGAGGTCGACGCTCTCGCCCGGATCGAGCTCGACCGGCGGGTGGGTGCAGACACCCTGTTCGGGATGGCCAAGGACGGACTGGCCTATGCAGGTCCAGGGCGCCGACCAGTTTGCCTTCGACGGCTCGACGATCGCGCCATCGAACAGTGTATCGCGAAGCTCGATCGCACCCTTGTGGACCCCTGGTCCTCTGTTGGTGACAGTGATCGTGAACCGGCAATTCTGGCCACCCGCGGTCGAGTCGCAGGCGCTGGCGGTCTTGGCAATCGTGAGGTTTCTCTTCTCGCCGGGGTCGGTCTTGAGGCCGGGTCCGCAGAACTTCGTTCCGTCCTTCGCAAACGGCGCGAACGCGACTTGGGCAAAGGCCACATCGTCGCCCGCATCGACATTCTTCGGGCTGCCGCCCAAGGGCCTCAGGATCTCGACCTTGTTGTTGTAACCGCACCTCGCCTCGGCGTCTGAAGATGCGACGAAGCTCAACGGCGCCTCGATCTCGAGATCGAGCACGACGCTCTCGCCCGGATCGAGCTCGACCTCGGGATGTGTGCAGATTGCCTGCTCGGGATGGCCCAAGGCGGATTGGCCTTCGCACAACCAGGGCGCCGACCAGTTGCCGTTGGACGGCTCGACGATGGCGCCGTCGAACAGCGTGTCGCGGATCTCGATCGGCGCGTTGAACACGCCTGGCCCTTGATTGGTCACCGTGATCGCAAATTTCGTGTTCTGTCCGGTCAGGGTGACCTCGCTTGCGCCCGCCGTCTTGGCGACGGTGAGATTGCTCTCCTGGCCTTCCTGCGTCGCAGGCGGCCGGGGCTCGCCGATATTCGACATGAGGCAGACCGCCGGAATGTGGGGGAAGTCGGGCGAAGGATGGGGCGCCAGATACATCGTCGATGAACCGGAATCGTCTGCCCAGACAAGGTTGAGAGGTGTGGGGGCCTTCGGCGCGGCGATGTAGGCGCGGTTCTTGAGCGCACATTCCGTAACAGGCCCGAGGGGAATTCTGACCGTTGCCCCGAATTCGACGGATTCGCCCGCCGCAAGGCCGGGATTCTCACTTCGGCACTCAAAGCGCGGCGGTGCCGGCTGTTGGCACGTCCAGCGGGCCGGCTGACTGAGCGAGAGAGCCGCTTGGGGCGGTGCGGGGCCAACCAGCTCATCGACAAATTCGATCGGGCTCGTATAGGCATCCGGACCCGTGTTGGTGATCCTGACCTTCCACTCGCACCGCCACATTTTGCCGGAGACCTGGCAAAACTTCATGTTCTTGACCCAGCCCGTCGTCTCGAGCTTGAGGTTGCTCTGCGTCGATGCGCACGCGATCCGGCCATCGGGCAGGATGACGTCCTTTTGGAGCGGCATGGTGAGCGATGCCTTATCATCGCCTCTCAAGGTGTCGAGTGGAGAGCCTTCCCCAGCCCTGCCGATCTTCGCGTTCGTCGTGACCTCGCATTTCGTCACGCGTTCCAGGGGAATCCTGACCGTCCCCGGGATGAACGCGCTCTTGCCCTTGCCGAGCTTGGCATTGGCGCTCCTGCACTGATAGAGATTCGAGCCTGCTACGGGCCCATCGCAGTCCCAGCCGGGCCGTGTGTCGAATGTGATGGCGGCGCCTTCGGGCGTGTCGACCGGCAGTGCGTCGACGATCCGGATCTCGCCCGCATAAAGCTCGCCGAGATTCGTGATCTTGAGCAGGAAACGGCAAATCCAGTTTCCGTCCACGGCCGGGCAAAAGTCTCCGAAAGACTGGTTACGATTCATGATCTCAAGCGAGAGGTTGTTCGTCAGGCAGATGCCCTGGCCTTCATCCGGTGGAAAGACGGGCGCGAATTGGGCTTGGGCCGAGCCGGTGTCGTCTGAGCTGAGGAAATTGTGCGGTGACCCGCCCGGCGCCTTGACCATCTTCGTGCTGCTGGTGATCGCGCATGTCGCATCAGGCGTCACGGGAATCCTGACGGTCAGCGGAATTTCGACCTTTTCCTGATGCGCCAGATTGGGATTGTCGCTGCCGCACTGATAGCGATGCGGAAACGGCGCCGTTGTGCCGCAATTCCAGCCGGCGGGCGGCTCGAACGAGACCGTGGCGCCGGCGGGCGTGCCGGATGGCAGGGTGTCGATGAACTGGATGGGGCTCAAATAAGCCTCGCCGAAGTTCTGCAGCGTGACCTTGAACCTGCACTCCCATGCATCGTCCAGGACCGGGCATGGTTCGGCCGGTCCCGATTTCGTGAGCTTGAGATTGGAGAGGCAGATACCCTGCTCAACCGCGGCAGCGAGCTTCGCCGTGGCCGAGCTCGCATCATCGCCAAGGATGGCGTTGTTGAGCGTGCCGCCCATCGCCTTGACGATCTCGGCGCTGTTGGTGACCTCGCATTTTGCAACAGGCGCCACCGGAATCTTGACGATCGCCCGAATCTCGGTCTTTTCCTGAGGCGCAAGGTCGGGATTGTCGCTGCTGCACTGGTAGAGGTTCGGGTACTGCACCGGTCCGCCGCACGTCCAACCGGCGGGCGGCTGGAAGGAGATGGTGGCGCCGGCCGGGCTGCCGAAAGGCAAAGTGTCGGTGAACTGGACAGGGCTCGAGTAAGCCTTGCCGAGGTTCTGCACCGTGACCTTGAACTCGCATATCCAGTTGCCCCAGATCACGGGGCACTCGCCTTGGGGCCCCTTCGTCTCGAGCTTGAGGTTGCTCAAGGCATCAAGATTCGGGCACTGAGCGCGCTCGCCGGGCAGAACCATCGCGGCCTCGGCTTCATCATCGGTCAAATCTGTGTTCTGATCGGTACTTCCCGCCGCCGCTACGATCTTCACCTCGTTCTTTGCCCGGCAGCTCAGAGGCCCGGCGAGAGTCTCGGGCAACTTCACGACGACATTCAAATTCACGGCCTGATTTGGCAGCAGCACAACCGGCCATCTCTCGCAGGAGAAGGTCGGCGCGGCGCCCGTGCAGTTCCACGACGGCGCTGAGAAGGTCGCGGTCGCGCCCTGAGGGATCGTGTCATCAAGCTTGATGAGGCCGTTATAGACGCCAGGCCCGGTGTTGCGGACCACGACATTGTACCGGCACTCGAAGAAGCCGACCTTGTCGGCACAGACTTCGGCCAGCGGATGCACCGAGATCCCGAGATTGGTCTTGCCGATGGCGGGCGGCGGACAATGAGGCGCCGGGATCGTAGCCGTGGCGAGGTCGACGTCATCGGCGGGATCGATATCGCCTACTCCCCCGGACCAGACGAGTCCGGCCTGACTGTCGAGATGGCATAGGGGTGCGGCGACGGGGAGATCGACCGTGACGTGAAGATCGAGGCTTTCGCCGGGCAGGAGCGCCGCCGGACCCGAGGTGCATTGCTGCTCGCTCGGCGAGAGCGCAAAGCAGAGCCAGGGCGGACCATGGCTGAGCGTCATCACCGCGCCGGCCGGCGGCGCCGGCAACCGGTCCTTGACGACGATCGGGCCGACATAGGCGTCCGGGCCAGTGTTGGTGACCCGCACCACATAGTCGCAGAGGAAGCCAAGCCCACCCGCGGCGCAGGCGCCGGGCAGCGAACGCTTCTCGAGTCTGAGATTGTAGGTCCCGTCCGGCGGCACATCGGCTGCCGGCGCATGGATGCCGGTGTCGATCTTGGGATCGCAAGGCTGCCAGATCTCGACATCGCCGACATGGTCCTGGCTTTGCGGATCGGCGCCTCGGCCATCGGCTTTGGCCGGCGGTTCATTGTCGGACCGTGTCAGCGCAAGATCGGTCCCTTGCAGCAGCGTGTCGTCTGTCGCCCACAGCGTCATGTCACATGCGCCGGGCCGGATGGCGCCGGCCTCATCATAGCCCAAGCCCAGCGCCACGCCGCCCGATGTGCTGCGTTGGTCGGGCGGGGTGCCGACGGCATATTCATCCGGTATCGGCGCCCAGGCGCCGGGTGTTACCGGGTCGTCCGGTATTTCCCGGGCAAACCGCAACACTACGATGCCGCCTCGCTCAGCGACATACATGCGATTTTGACCGTCGAAGGCGATGTCCGAAATCGGGTGATGGCCTTGCATGCCCAAGACCTCGATTTCGCGGCGGGGATCGCTGCCAAAGCTGCCGTCGAGATTGATGGACACGGACCAGATTTCCGGCCCGGGGGCATAATAGAGACGTCCCGCATGGAGGCCGAGACCCCAGACGCGCCGCTCAGGCGGGGTCAAGCCCCAAGTTGCCTGGTCCTCGCTGTCGAAGGCGGACGATTTGATATCCATGACGATGCCGTCATCGGCAATAGCGGGAAGGCTCAGCGCCGTCCGGCCGGTCCGCCCATGGTCGAAGCCGGCGACGAGCGTTCCCGCCGCATCAAGGCGGTAGATCAAGCCCGTGTCGAGGTCGGACACGAAGAACTGCCTTGTGGCGGGGTCGAAAACGATGTCGCCCAGGCCTGGACCGCCATTTCCGGGTATCGTCGCGAAGAGCGACACGGCGCCCGTTTTGCCGTCGATCCTGTAGATCGAGCCCGGCCCCCCTCCTCGCCCGAATTGGCCCGCCATCCATTGGGCATTGGCGTCGCCCTTTTTCAGGCGTTGCGGGCGCCCGTCGCCATCGGAATCGGGCGCCACGATCTGGAGCCCAAAGGCCGAGGTGGCGCCGAGATAAATGTTGGGCGTCGCCTGCGCACCATGGGCCGGAAGGCCGTCATCGAGGCCGATTGCGAAAACCTGGCCGACATCGCGTGCTTTCACCCGGAGCTTCGGCGGTGTGTTGAGAAGCTGGCGCTCCGGAGATGCGCCCGGCTCGAGCCGCAAAATCTGCGCCGAGGCGCCGTCGAGATCGATGAAGGTTCCATCGACAGGATCGCCAGCCGCGCCTGGCGCACCTGCCGGCTTCGCCCCGGAGAAGCCGGTTACCACGGCTTCGCCGCGCGCAAGAACGGTGTCGTCTTGCGCTTTCACCGCAGATGCGGCGAACCCTGCCAATATGAGACACAGCAAGCCCAGGTATCGCATTCACGATCAAGAGCACCTCCACCAGCGCAGTCACGCCAGCGGGTCTCTTGCCTCACCCTCTGCCACTGTGAGCGAAATTTCCCGAGAGCACAATGTCAGACCAATGGCAAATCACGCAAATCTTGCGCGGCCTCGGAGGAGCCAGGCAGCAGTAAGATGGACCTTCACGACCCCTTGCAAATCGGTATCGGCCCCGGCGGCGGTGCCGGATGATCCTTTTGGTATTGGATCAGGATCGGTTCGAGAGATTCTCTGGCCCAGAATTTAGGAGAGCCAATTTCTTTCAGGCAAGAGGCGTTCCAATATAATCCCCCGCTCGTCGGCAATCGGCCGGCCTTGACGGCCCCCATGACGGCTTCGATGTCCTTTGATTCAGGATAGATATAAAGCGTCGTCGGCTTATCCTTCATCATCGGCATGATCTGTTTGGCGTCCGAAGGCGACCAGCTCGTGCAGCCGTTGCTGCGACCAAAAGAATAGTCCACCAGCTTTCCGAACGGAACGTAACCGTTTTGATTCGCATACGGACTTTTCGGATCTTTGCGCAGGCAAACTCCCCTCAGCAGCACGGCCGGATGCCCTCCGATCAGACGAAGCCTCGCATTTCCCGTGTCACCTTCACCGTCAAACTGCACGAAGGAGCGATTCAAAACCGTACTTCTCCCGGATGAGGCGCGATAATAACCTTTGAAAGACGTGATCTCCTCTCGTGTCAGATAGGCTCCCCCGGTCGTCAGTTTGGAATCCAACGCATTACTGAAATTCTTCGCGCACCGGATTCCGTTTGCGAAATTGGCGATGCCCTTCAAATGGCGACCGTTGCCGTGGCCCGTCGGAACCGCGCGAAAGGTCTGATCGGCTTCGCATATGGTGTAGAACCGTCGCCCCCAACCGCCAGGCCGCGTAGCGTCCATGGCGAAGTAGCATGGATTCTTGACCACGCCTTCGCTCACTTTCTGCAGGTAGAGTGCCCGTGCCCTCTGCAAAACCACTTGTGCGATCTGGCTTGGGCCTTCGCCGACATGGGGTCGCAGCCATTCTGGAACATCTGAGGATTGTTCCGCGGCAAAAGATCGGGGCAAACCCAACGAGGCAATAGCCATGCCCAGGCCGACGACACCGAGGAGGAGCGATTTCAGCCGCATTGGATCAGATCTCCCGCGAGGCTATCGTAAGGGAAACATGGAACACATGCAATTTCAAGCCCGTCGGCCTAAGCTCGGGCACGCACCGTCAGGCGACACATCTCCTGGAATGCAGATTCCCTTCAAGCCTCAGCTCCGGGGCGATTTCGCCCGCGGGAACTGCCGGACTGAACAGGAAGCCCTGACCCTGCTGGCACCCGAGCGCCTGCAGGAACTCAAGCTGCTCCTTCGTTTCGATGCCCTCGGCAAGCGTCACCAAGTCCAGGCTATGGCCGATATTGATGACCGCCCGGAATATTTCCGCGGACTTCCGCGCCGTCTCGACATCCTTGACGAAGGAGCGGTCGATCTTGATCTTGTCGAACGGAAAGCTGCCCAGATATCCCAATCCGCAATAGCCGGTGCCGAAATCATCGAGCGCAATGGACACGCCAAGGTCCTTCAGGTCCTCCAGGATCTGCACGGTTTCGGATGTTTTTTCCAAGAGGCAGGATTCGGTGATTTCAAGCTCGAGCCGGTGGGCAGCGAGACCTGATCTCGCGAGCGCGCCAGATACGGCCTCCACGAGCTTGCCCGACTTGAACTGGGCCGGGGAAATGTTCACCGCAATTGTCAGATCTTCCCTGAGGGTGGTCGCCAAGCCGCAGGACCGGTCCAGCACCCAGGCGCCGATCGGAACGATCAATCCGCTCGATTCCGCGACGGGGACAAAAGTCGACGGCGGTATGATGCCTTCGATCGGATGGTTCCAGCGCAGCAGGGCCTCAAAGCCGATTTCCCGACGGGTCGCGAGGTCCACCAGAGGCTGATAGTGGATCTCGAATTGATCCTCGGCCAAGGCCTGGCGCAGGTTCCGCTCCATTTCGCGGCGCACGATCGTCTGCAGCGACATATGCGGCTCATAAACCCGGCAGACGCCACGGCCATCCGACTTTGCCTTGTAGAGGGCGAGGTCGGCGTTCTTCAGCATGGCGGAAGCGTCAGTCGAAACGTCCAAGCCGATGCTCACCCCGGCGCTCACCCCGACCAGGATTTCGTATTCGCGAACATTGAGGGGATCGGCGAAAGCCTTGACCAGGTCGCTGCCCGCGGTGCGAGCGTCCGCGGGATCGACAAGCACCGGCAGCAGCACCGCAAACTCATCGCCACCCAGGCGGCCGACAATTCCCCGGTCGCCCAGGCATTCCTCGAGCCTGTGGGCCACCGCAATGATGAGATTGTCACCGACATAATGTCCGAGGGTGTCATTGATGTTCTTGAAGTCGTCGATATCGACCAGAATGACCGACCAAAGGCCGGGATCCTGTGTTTTCCGCAGATGCGTGTCCTCAAGCAGCTCGAGGAACAGCCGCCGGTTGGGAAGGCCGGTCAACGCATCGTGCTCCGCCATGAACTTGATGCGGGCGTCCTGCTTGCGGCGTTCAGTAACGTCGAAGACGGAGATGATCGCCGCTTCCTTGCCGCCATATATGATGGGCCTGGCGTAGCTCGAGACCAGAATTTCCGTGCCGTCGGCCTTGTTATGGATCCAATCCTTTTCGCCGCTGTCCCGGGTAAAGTTGTTTCTGGCGTCGTCGAGCGCCCGCTGTCGTTCATAGGCGGGCCTGATTTCCAGCGACGTCATATTCAGGAACCGGTCGCGCCCATAGCCGTAATGCTCGACAGCCGCGGCATTGACGGCAAGGAACTTCAGGCTCGATCTTTCGACGACCCACATCGGAACCGGGCTGCTCTCGAACAGCAGGCGGAAAGACTCCGCGGCGGTCCTGTCATCCGCAACATCGAGCCGACGGAGTCCTTCTCTATCAAAGGCATCAGTCTGCTCTGTATCAGGACCAGGAATTGTCATGTCTGCGACCGGCAAACCCATCTGACGCGATTTTACTGTCTGCCATTGCAGCCAGAAGGCCAAAAAGGCGCTTAAGATGGCCTCCGCTTCGAAAAACATCGTTAATTTTGGCTGAATGCCCGATGTAGACTTTTCGGACCGGCAACCAGATTTGAAACGGCAAGTTTCGCGGTGTATAATCCACCCGGTGTTCGACTTGGCTCCGACCGCAAGGGGCGCTCGGATGCGGCTGTTCAGGAGGTCCGTCATGGCCTCTTCACATGGCAAACCGATCGGCGCTGTCGATGACAGCCCCGCTTTTGGGAATATTCAAAAGATCAGCGCGGCTGACCTTGTGGACGCATTGGTCAAAGGCGTCGATGACTTCAAGGCCAAACCCAGCCACCTGGTCATCCTGGCCATTCTCTATCCGCTCGCCATGGTGGTTGCGGCCAATATCGCGGCCGGATACATACCGCTGCCGCTCGTCTTCCCGCTCCTCTCCGGATTCGCCCTGATCGGCCCGTTGGCCGCGGTCGGCCTTTATGAGATCAGCCGGCGGCGCGAACAGGGCCTCGATATCTCGTGGGAGCACGCCTTCAACGTCATGCGCCGTCCCTCCATGAACATTCTGATGCTGAGTGTCCTGCTCGGCGTGATCTACTTCGCGTGGCTTGGCGCGGCATTCGCCATCTACCGACAGGTCTATGGCAGCACTGTGCCGAGCTCGATCACCGAATTCCTCCGGGAGGTCCTCACCACACCGGCCGGCTGGACGCTCATCATCGTGGGCTGCGGCGTCGGTTTCCTCTTCGCCCTGGTGGCCCTCGCCATCAGCGCCATGTCCTTTCCGATGCTTCTCGACCGGCATGTCAGCCTGTCAACAGCGATACAAACCTCCGTTCACGCGCTTGTGGTCAATCCGATGACGATGATGCTGTGGGGCTTGATCGTCGCCGGTCTGCTGCTGATCGGGGCCGTGCCCCTTTTCGCCGGGCTCGCTGTCGTGATGCCGGTGCTCGGGCATGCGACCTGGCACCTGTATCGCAAGGTTGTCCCGTCGATAAGTGGCGCCTCAGGTCGCATATGACAGGCACCCCGTAGCTCAGCGTGCCAGCATGTGATCCGCCAGGCTGTAGCAGTGGCTCGCCTGGTAGGCGTTCCGTCCGCGGTTCATGTGGGTCAGGTTGAAGGCCCGGATGGCGCGCAACGCGCGGCGGCTCTTAAGGAATTTGCCGATCGAGGCGAAGCCGCGGACCTTGATGCCGAAGATGTCCTCGCCGCGCGGGAAGAAGAAGCCGACTTCCTCCGGCGTCGCGACGCAGCGCTCAAGGAGAGATTCGTCCACCCGGTCCTCTGCGAGTGAATGGTCGGTGGTGAAATCCGAAAGATGCACCAGGAAGAGCGCACGGATGCCGTCGCCTTCCGCATAGAGCGAAAAAAACTCCATCCAGCTCGCATTCACACGGACGAGCGCCTTGCCCGGAGTCGACGGGAGGCAGGAGACCGACCAATAGTGCCGCTCGGTCCGGCGCGGAATCGGGATGCAGTCGCGGCCATAGCGCCGGAGAATCTCCAGGACCTCTTGCGCCTGCGGCCGGCGCAGCAACTTCTCATACCGTGCGACATATTTGAGACGCAGCTCGAGGGATTCCGGGCGCTCGTCAGCATCGCGCAGGACCGCCTTGCCCTGCAACCAATTGCGCTGCTGCTCGAGATCCAGGAACCGGCGCAGACCGGTGGTACTATGGCGACGATTGGCATTCACGTCCCGCACCATGCCCCCTGCCCGGCAACTCTGTAAACAGGGACTAGGGTTTCGGGCACTAAGATCAGTTCCACTCTCTCAGATTGAGGAAATATCGCGTATGCCGCAGCTCGCCCGTTCGGGTGAGCGCGCCCTTCTCGGTCAGATCCTGCAGATCACGTGTCGCGGTGGCGCGCGAGGTCTTGGCGATGCTGATGTAGTTCTCGGCGCTCAGTCCGCCCTGGAAGCCGTCGAGGCCTTCCGCGAAGAGGCGGGCGATGACCTTGTCCTGGCGTGGATTGAGCTTGTCGCGGAAGAGCTCATAGAATTTCGCCTTGGCCAGGAAGAAATCCATGCGTTTGATGGTGTTGCGCTGGGCCTCGAGGATCGTCTCGGCGAAGTATGAGAGCCAGTCGGTGATTTCCAGTTCCTTGTTGTTACGCTCGAGTGCTGCGTAATAGCCCTTGCGTTTACGCTCGATGGTCCAGGCGAGCGCGATCAGGCTCGGGCGATCGAGTGATTGCGCCAGCGACTTCTCGGCCAGAGCGCGGCCGATGCGCCCATTGCCGTCGTCGAAGGGATGAATGGATTCGAAATGCAAATGCGCGATCCCGGTGCGGGTCAGCGCCGGCAGCGGGCGCTTGCCGCTCGGTGCAGTGGCGTTGAACCAGGTATTGAACCGCTTCATCTCGGCGCGCAGCCGGGACGAAGGCGGCGCTTCGAAATGAACCTTGCGCCGGTGATCGGGGCCTGAGACGACCTGCATCGCCTCGGCATGCCTGCGATAGCCCCCGACGATCCTCACCGTCCTATCGCCGCTCAAGATCATCCTGTGCCAGGCGAACATCGTGGCGTCGTCGAGCGGCTGAGCGAAGTTGTGATAGAGATCCGCCATCATCTCGGCGATGCCGCGTTCGGCGGCCTTCACCCGAAGCGATGTGGGGCCGAGACCGAACTGGTGACGCAGCGAGGATTGCACGCTGTCACGATCGAGGATCTCGCCCTCGATCGCGGACGTCTTGACGGCCTCATCGCTGATGAGCTCGATCTTGAGAACGTCCTGATCATCCGCGCCGATATGCCTCTGGATGCCGACGAACTCCCCCGACTGCAGCAGAAACCGCTCCTCCAGAGCCTGCAAGGTCTTGGACTCATGTGTAAAATTTGGCCAATCCGGCCGCTCCCAGTTCCAGGTCATGAGCCATCCTTTCTATAGCTCACAATACCGTATAAATTGAGCTATAGAAATCCCTCCTATAACTCATGAACTCTCCACGGGCCCGAGGCGCCGATACCGCCAAGGGCGTCGAGACGACCTGGCAAGCCTGGCTCAATGAACGGTTTCCGCCGTAGAAAGCGTGACGGTTTTCGAAGCCCACAACTGGTGAGAACCAGAAGCGTGAAGCCGTCGACTTGAAAATGCGCTCGCCAGGTCGGCGACGTCGCCTGCCGTCAGCCTTGACGGCATTGCTCAACCGGCGGCGTTGTAAGCCTTGGCTTCCTCGACAAGCCATTTTCGAAAAAGCATGATCGCGGGCTTCTTCTTCTGCGCAGATTTGGAGGTCAGCACATATTGCGCCTCTTCTATATCCACGCCTTCAGCGATCGGCGCCGTGAGATCGTCGCTCTCGAATACCGAGCGCGCATAGTACTTCTGGACCAGGCACGGACCAAATCCGGCGCGCGTCAAATCGATGGCTGAAATCGAATTGTCCGTCGTGACATTCACCTTGATCAGGTCCTCGGACACGCCGAATTTCCGGGCAAAGGCGACCCAGCGGTTCTCGCTTCCCATGACATGCACGACACCCTTGCGAATGAGAGCTTCGATCATTGTCCTATCGTCGGCCCGCGGCACGTCGGCCACGGCATCGCGCCGGGCAATCATGATCGATTGGGCTTTCAACAGCAGGGTCACGTCGAATCCCGGCCAGTTCCCGGTGCCGAATTGAATGTCGACATCGGTCGCAACGCCAGGTCCGATCCAGCCGCCGGCGAGAAGGCGCAGCCTTATGTCGGGAAATGCCGCGTAGAAGCGGTGCAAGCGCGGCGCGAGCCAGGAACCCGTCAGCGTTATCGGCGCACGCAGGGTGATCTGAGCCTCGCGCTCGCCACCGAAGAGGCTCACCGTCGATATGAGAAGATCGTCGAGCGCCTTGGTCACACTGGGAAGATACGCTGGTCCGATCTCAGTCAGCTCGACCCGGCGCGCCAGCCGCTCAAAAAGCTTGAAACCCAATTCGCCCTCGAGCGAACGGATCTGATGACTGACGGCTGCAGGTGTCAGGCCCAATTCGGCCGCCGCTGCAGAAAAATTGCGGTGACGCGCCGCCGTCTCATAGGTCCGCAACCACT
>Ga0187894_10005158_pt1 | contig 13528 bp, 12 predicted proteins | sample GBC1701081metaG_FD_136650 | JGI IMG/M metagenome (GOLD analysis project Ga0187894, IMG submission 136650) | White microbial mat communities from a lava cave in the Kipuka Kanohina Cave System on the Island of Hawaii, USA - GBC170108-1 metaG ...
CGTCGCCAGCGCGCTCATAGCTGAGCTCACCGTCGTGACCGGCTAACAGCTTGTTCAGCTGAAGTTCTACTCCCCCGGCGCCGCGGTTGTCGTGCCCGACAAAGCCCACGACGTTGGCAGCCACCTCACCGGCCGGATAAATCCGCTTGCTCTGCTGTTCGTAGTCGATGCCCTCGAGCTCGAGCTGTTCGATGTGGCGCCACACGCGGGGATCTAATTGCTTGGCCAAGTAGACGAATCGGCGAGGTTTCTCCGAAAGCCGCTGGTACAACGTTGCCTGATCAACCCCTACAATCGGGGCAAGTTTGATCGCGGCATCGATCGGGTTCTTGACCAGCATCGGATTGGCGAATACCGCAATCGTGTCCACACTAGAGGCCAGAGCAACCCCGTCACGAGCCAGGATTTTACCGCGCTCGGCCAGCGCCACGGTTTGAAAATGCCGCTCGGCTTCCGCCTGATCCGCGTAGTCTGCGGCGTCCAGACCTTGCAGCTGGAATAGCCGGACACCGCATAAGGACACCATCAACCCCAGGATGATCACGGCCGCTCGCAACCGCCGACGGGGATTACCTAACCGCATGGCCCCTGTTCGGCGTGAGGGGTGTCGTTGCCGAGAAGAAGGAGGCGCTACCTGAGGTCGATTTTCCCATGTTGTGGTCACCGAGCGCCCACGGACCGCTGGGCGTTTCCTTGCCCTAGGCCGAGAGGCGTCACGAGAGCTCCTTGGCGATGACTGCCGGAAACGGACAGACGTGCGTGTCTTGGAAGTGCGCGGGTCAGACGTTCGAGATCTGTTCATCGGGGTTCACCCGCACTTCGCACCGCACCGGTGGCCAGATCGAGAAAAGCCAGATTGTCATTGGGCGCCATGCCGAGCTGCCGGGATCGCTCGGCGAGTCGCCGCGGGGTAGCCTCAACGGCAACATCGCGCTCTAAGGCTTGCTGCTGCTCAGCTAGACGCGCGGAGGTAACCCGCAGGGTTCGCACCGTGAAAGAGTTCTGGTTCAGCGTGGTGTTCAGCAGCAGCAGGGCTGCTAGTCCGCTGGTGAGCAGACCGACCAGCAGCAGAGCGAAGGGTGTCTTCGCGGGCGGGACAACTCGCGGCCGGACAACCGTCAGCCGGGGACGAGCAGGAAACTCCGCCGAATGCCGGGGCGCCGGGGCTGTCACGCGGGCGGTGGTCACGCGGCCTCCCGAATCTTCTCCGCTGCTCGCAATCGGGCCGAAGCGGCACGCGGGTTCACCGCTACCTCCTCGGCAGCGGGCCTTTCCGGCCGTCGGGTGAGCGGCCGCAGCACTGGCTGATGCTCGGGCAGCAAGACCGGGAAGTTCGGTGGCACGGCGCTAGCCTGGCCGGTGAGAAACTGCTTGGCCAGCCGATCTTCCAAAGAGTGATACGACAGCACGACAATGCGCCCGCCAAGGGCCAGCGCGGAAATCGCCTGAGGCAGCGCTCGGCGCAATGCCTCGAGTTCGCGGTTGACCTCGATACGTAACGCCTGAAAGGTGCGCTTAGCCGGGTGACCACCGTGTCGCCGCGCGGCTATCGGAATAGCCGCGCGGATCAACTCCACCAACTGGGCACTGGAGGTAATGGGCTGCTTGGTTCGCGCCCGGACGATAACCTTGGCGATCCGGAGGGCGAACCGCTCCTCGCCATAACCGCGCAGGATGCGAGCTAATTCCTCGATGGAGTAGGTGTTGACCACCTGGGCGGCGGTCATGCCGGACGTCGTGTCCATGCGCATGTCCAATGGAGCATCCTGAGCGTAGGCGAAGCCACGGCCCACGTCGTCCAACTGCGGAGAGGAAACTCCTAGATCGAACAGCACGCCACCAACGCGAGAGAGCCCGAGCCGAGCGAGTACGGCAGCTAGTTCGGTGTAATTCGCGTGGAGCACGGTGACGCGCTCAGCGTAAGGGGCCAGACGCTCCCGGGACGCCCGCAGTGCCTGCGGATCCCGGTCCAGTCCCACCAGGCGCGCGGCAGGACATTGCCGCATTATGGCTTCACTGTGCCCGCCCAGGCCTACTGTGGCATCGACGACCACCGCCTCCGGGGTGTCCAGCGCCGGGGCAAGCAACCTCACGCATCGCTGGAGCATGACCGGGATATGAGTGCCCGCCTCGACCACGCTCAACTCCTTCATGCCGCCGCCAGTTCCGACCGGCGGTTAGTTCTTTACTGCCTGTGCTCATGCCTTCGCGTAGCGCCTGCCACGTGCTTTGCAGACGTGCGGTCAGGTCCCCGCCCGCTCGGCAGAGATATGACCGTCTGGCGCCGGGGAAGGAGCGTCAGAAAGCAGAGCGAGCGGGTGGAGACCTGGCCGCGCGTTCCCCCAAACGTGTCAGGACAGACAGAACTCAGATCAACCCCGGCAGCACCTCCTCACTCAGCTGCGCGAATGCCGGTTCTTGTTCAGCCAGGTAGGCTTCCCAGGCTGCGGCGTCCCATACTTCGACGCGGGTGCTCGCGCCAATGACAATGCAGTCCTTATCCAATGCGGCATAGCCGCGTAGCGCGCTCGGGATAGTGATCCGCCCCTGTTTGTCGGGGAGGTCATCACAGGCGCCAGCGAAAAACACGCGCAGGTAGTCACGGGCGGCCTTAGAGGTCACCGGCGCCTGACGCATCTGCTCAGTGATCCGGACGAACTCAGCGCGAGGCCACAAGTAGAGGCAACGTTCCTGACCTTTGGTGATCACGAGCCCTTCCGCCAACTCCTCCCGAAATTTGGCTGGCAGAATGAGCCGGCCTTTGTCGTCCAACCGCGGGGTATGGGTTCCAAGAAACACGACTCACCTCCCGCCATACGGTTCCGGGCGCCTGGCATCCAACACGCCCTAGATTTCTCAACTGTCTCCACTTTCCGCCACTGTACTCCACTAAGCCCCACATCAACACCTCTGCCCGGGCATGTCGCGCCACTACAGCGGAATTTTCCGGACGTCGGAAACTGGAAGTAAAAGGGTTTTTATCTGCTAAACCAGCTACAACCTGCGAAAACTCCGCTGGTTGGACAAAACCTGGCCCCATAGGCGACGAAATCGCCATATCGTTAAAGGTACAGAGCATTAGACAATGCCTCTAAGAGCACTCGCTACCCACAGCTAACCGGCTGACGTAGTACCTCAGCGCCAAGGAGAGCCAGGTGACACCAACCAGGACCCCAGAGCCGACGAGCAGTGCGGAGCTTGGTCAATACGCCGACCTGGAGGATCTCGCGCAAACGGGGGCGAGGATTTCAGCGGCCGTCGAAAACGTTATCGAAGGCAAACCTGACGTCGTCCGCTTGGCGCTCACCGTCCTCGTGGCCCAGGGTCATCTCCTCATCGAAGACGTGCCAGGGGTGGGCAAAACAATGCTCGCCAAAGCCCTAGCCAGAGTGGTGGACTGCTCAGTGCGTCGTATTCAGTTCACGCCCGATCTGTTACCTAGCGACATCACCGGGGTTAACGTTTTCGATCAGCACCGTAGTGATTTCGAGTTCAAGCCAGGAGCGGTCTTCGCTCATATCGTGGTCGGCGACGAGATCAACCGCGCCTCTCCTAAGACGCAAGCCGCGTTGCTGGAATGCATGGAGGAACACCAAGTCACCGTCGATGGCGCCACCTACCGCCTGGAAACGCCATTCATGGTCATCGCCACCCAGAACCCTATTGAGATGGAAGGCACGTACCCCCTGCCAGAGGCACAGCGGGATCGGTTCATGGCACGGGTAGCTATGGGCTATCCCAGTCCCGAGGCCGAGTTGACCATGCTCGACACTCACGGCGCGATTTCACCTCTGGACAATCTGGAGCCAGTGACAGACACCGCGCAGGTAACCAAGCTCATCGATGTGGCGCATACCGTTTACGTCTCACCTGACCTACGTCGCTATGCCATTGATATCGTGCGCGCCACCCGCAACAGCCCAGACCTTCGACTCGGCGCCTCCCCTCGGGCGACCCTGCATCTCATCCGCGCCGCGCGGGCCGCTGCCGCGTTGAACGACCGCGAGTATGTGCTCCCCGACGACATCCAGTCGCTGGCCGTGCCCATACTAGCCCACCGGCTATTACTGACTGCCCAAACCCACATCCAGCAACGCAGTCCGGAAGCGATCGTCACCGAAATCCTGCGCAACGTGCCGCTGCCCGACCAGATACCCGAGCAAGCCGGGGAAACGTAATGCCTCGGGAGAGATTGGCGCCTGCCATGCTATCCGGACTCACCACCCGCGGCCGGTCGTTCCTTGTCGCGGGCATCGCCGCAATAGGCGGAGCGGTGCTGCTCGGTGAATCCGCACTACTGCGGGTAGGCATCCTGCTGGCCTGCCTTCCCCTCGCCAGCACAGTAGTGGTCGTCCTTACCCGCTATCGCATCACGAGCAGCCGCCAGCTCGAGCCAACCCGGGTGTCGATCGGACACGAGGCGGGAGTGATGCTGCGATTCGCCAACGCCTCTCGGCTTCCTACCGGCTTGTTACTCGTAACAGACCACATTCCCTACGCATTGGGTCCGCATCCCCGCTACGTGCTCAACCATATCGAGCCCCGTGGTCAACGGCAGACCCGCTACCCGATTTCCGCTGATGTGCGGGGACGGTTCGAACTAGGACCACTGACGGTTCAGGTGACCGACCCGTTCGGCATGTCCCGGTTGGCACGCTCATTTCCCGAGAAAAATGCTCTCACCGTCATCCCGGAAGTCACCGCGCTGCCCGAGGTTCGACTTGTGGGCAACTGGCTCAGTCATGATGACAGCCCTGCCCGGGCAACCACCGCGGCCGGAAACAAAGACGACTTAGCCACCCGGGAATACCGCTATGGGGACGACCTACGACGGGTGCACTGGCGCTCCACGGCACGTCATGGCGAGCTGATGGTGCGGCAAGAAGAGCAGCCATGGCGCCGCCGCTGCACCATCGTGCTGGACACGCGGGAATACGCGCACGGTGGCAGCGGTCCCACGTCATCGTTTGAATGGGCAGTAAGCGCCGCCGCCTCTATCGGTGTGCATCTGCATCAGCGCGGCTACACCGTACGTCTACTCGCCGACGCTGAACCAGCGACACTGAACACGGAGGTGACGGGAGAGCTGACTGCCAGCGGCGCGGATGTGATGGGGATCTTGCTGGAAACCGTGGCAGTGGCGCGAACCTGGCGGGAAGGTTCCCTGCGAGGGGTGACCGAGATCCTGCATTCCAGCAGTGGGGACGGGTTACTTGTTGCCCTCCTGGGAAACCTGAGCCGCGACGAGGCAGCGGCGTTAGCCCAAAGCTGCCGCGGCGCTGCCTTGGGGATCGCTTTTCTGCTCAATGGCTGCTTGTGGGGTGTCCGACCAGAGCAGTATGGCGCTGAGAAACGAATCCGGCTCGAGGAAAACGTCCTTGTACTACGACGTGCGGGATGGCGGGTGACACCGGTGAATACTGGGGACTCGCTGCCTACCCTGTGGCAATCACTTGGGCAACACATAGACCTAACATCAGCGCCTGGCAGAGCATCATGACCAGTCCAGGACGCATGACATGGGCTGGAGCTCTGGCCACGGCGGCCACGGCTTGCTCCCTTATTCCATTGATCAGCGGAAAGGGATGGTACTGGCCGCCGCTCGGGGCGATCGTCGTGGTCGCGGGAGCGGGGTGGTTGTCTCGGCGGTTACGCGCGGCTCAGCTGGTCGTTGTAGCAGCAGAGCTGATCGCCCTGATGTGGTACCTGACAGTACTCTTCGTTCCATCGAGCACTATGGGACGAGTTATTCCCGGCCCGAAAACGATCCTCGCGCTGGATGACGTGCTTCGGGATGGGGTAGCGGATATCCACCGCTACCCCACGCCCGCGCCAGCCACGGTAGGCATCATCGCCATCATTGTGCTCATCGTCGGCGGAGTCGCCATAGCGGTAGACATCCTGACCGTCACTCTGGGTCGGGCTTCGTTGGCGGGCTTCCCTCTGCTACTGCTCTACAGCGTGCCAGCGACTATGTCGCGAAGCAGGGCTATCGTGGTGAGCTTTGTTCTCGCTGGCGCCGCGTACCTAGTTTTGTTGCTCATCGAGGAACGTGAGCGGCTGAAGCGGTGGGGACCGGTCCTCACTCCCGAGGCAAACAACAGCGTGCGGCAGAGCATCGGTAAGGATCGGGGCGCCGCATCGGGAAACACAATGTTCACCTCGACGGGCTACCGAATTGGCGCTGCGGCCCTGAGCATATCCGTCATAGTTCCGCTGCTGATCCCTGGCCTTGCTGGCGGTTTGTTCTTCTCCAGCCGGGTCAATCCAACCGAAAGCAACCGCTCCGGCACCATTGTGGCAGTCAACCCAGTGCTCAACATGCGCCGGGACCTGGAACAACCCCAGAACATCCCACTGATGCGGGTCTCCACTAGTGCTGAGTCGCCGTACTTGCGACTGGTCACTCTGGATGACTTCACCGGGGATCAATGGCTGCCCGCCACCCGCCCTGTCTTCGCTGTCCCTCAACAGCTGCCTCCGCCAGCCGGACTCACCAAAGAAGTAGCTCAAACCCCGATCCGCACGAATATCACTCTCGTCCATGACTTAGCGGCCCAGTGGCTGCCCATGCCCTATCCCACGAGCCGGGTCAACATGTCTGGCAACTGGCGATTCCAACCCGAGGGCCGCTACCTAGTGGCCGAACAAGGCCCCTTAAAAGCTGGCTTCTCCTATGGCGTGACCAGCCTAGACGTGATTCCCACACTCCAGCAGCTCGAGGCCGCGCCGCCACCCCCCGAGCAGCTGCGCCAGTACACCAAGCTGCCTGACGACCTGCCCCCATTGATCGGTAAGCTGGCCCGGCAGGTCACCTCCGGCGGGAATACCCCCTACGAGAAAGCACGCCGGCTGCAGGAGTGGTTCCGGAATAGCAAAGAATTCCGCTACAGCCTGGCGGTCAAACCCGGCAACGGCAGCTCCGCGATTGCCGAATTTCTCACCGATCGGGCCGGCTATTGCGAACAGTTCGCTGGCACTATGGCAGTGATGGCCCGAGCGTTGGGCATCCCCGCTCGGGTCAACGTCGGCTTTGCCCCCGGCCAGCCCCAGGACGATGGCAGTTATCTGGTAGGTACTTCCCAGGCTCATGCCTGGCCGGAGCTATTCTTCTCCGGCGTCGGGTGGATGAGCTTCGAACCCACCCCGGTTACCGACAGTCCCGGTGGCACTCCGACCTGGGTTCGGCAGGACATCCCAGGAAATAACCAGCCATCATCGCCTCCCGCGGAAACGGCATCACCCGAAAATTCTCCTTCATCGCGGGACGGCGCATCGTCGGCAACCGGGCCCAGTGGAAGTATTCCGCCGGGTGTCGTTATCGCGGGACTGCTGCTGGGTGTGCTGCTGGCAATGCCCATGCTTATTCGGCAAGGAATACGGCAACACCGGTTGGCCAACGCACCAGATCCGCATATCCGAGTGGCGCGTGCCTGGGCGGAACTGCGGGACTGCATGAGGGACCTCGGCTATCCCTGGCACGATGCTCAAACCCCGCGTCAGCTGGTTGACCAGCTGACGGCCCAAGCGGAGCTGCCACCAGCCGCGACAGCGGCCCTAGCCCGACTTGCTGCCACGGTGGAGCAAGCCCGCTATGCTCCCGCCTTAGGTGAAGTGGGAAACCCGGGCTATGACGTGGACACCGTGTGGGCGGCACTGCTGAGGAGGATAAGCCGCTGGCAACGGTGGCGAGCACGGCTATTTCCCGCTTCTACCGTAGTTCTGCTCGGTTTGGTGGCACGTCAGGTCTTCCAGGTCAGGAACTGGGCAACGCAAGCGTGGGCTCGGATACGCCCGGTCCTTTCCCGCTAGCGCGATGGCTGACTACAGATCGTGTTCATCCCGACGCCGGCGCCAGCGTTCCTCAATACGATCGATCATCCGGCTTTTGCGCGCCACGCGAGGCGGAGATAAACCACTGGACGCCAGGACATGGCCAGCGGCAGGAGCTCGGCGCCACGTTGAGACAGCTAAGAGCGCACACGTCAACATGCCGAGAAAACCGATGACGCTTATGGGAATGATCCTGATGGCTACACCTGTCATGAGCAGCGCGATACTGATCACAAACCCCAAAACAGCCAGATATATCCGCCGTCGCATATACCTAAGCGTGCCCGCGCTTTGCAGGGTTGACGCCAGCTTGGGATCCTCCGCGGACAGCGCTTGCTCCATCTGCTCGAGCAAACGCTGCTCGTGCTCTGAGAGCGGCACAGTTCCTCCTCACGCTGTCAGCAAGAGCGCCGATACGGCTCTCCTTCAGGATAGGCCCTGAGCGGCCGCTATGTAACCTAAGACTAAGACACGCCACGGAAAACTAGCAGAAGAACCGTCTCCACAAGGATGAGCCGAAGGTGAGCCTGGCAAACGACGCCAGCACATGCTGGAAACGTTTACTTCGGGTCAAGCACCGATGCCACGTCGCTGGCTTTGACAAAAGCGAGTCGATGGTTGAAGGAGATCAGCAGGTAGTGCTCCTTGCCCTTCACGAGGGTGCGCTCGCCGGGCAGACTCGCGTCCACGGTCTTGGCGTAATAGTAGTCAGCGGGGACGGAGCCAAAGCTGACGTAGCGCTGGCCAGCGGGAATGGAATAGGGCAACGGCACGACCTCCTGCACCGGGACCTCAGTGCCTTGGTAGGCCGAGGCTTCGGGGTACGCGCGGCCGTAGACCGAGATGGAGTTCAGGTCGGAACGGGGGGTGACAAGTTTCCCCGTGGTAGGCGTTGACGTGCGCTGGTTGCTCGGATCATAGAACCAGGCAAGTTGGCCGCCATAATGGATCGCGGTCCAGTCGCCTTTCCGGTCTGCCACGGCGAATTGCTGGCCGAATGCCGCCTTATCGCTGATGTCCTCAGCGTTGGTGGTCCCGGAGGCGCCGGCCGGGAATGCCGGATCAGAAATCAACGACGCGTCCGCGCGAGGCTCGGTGCGCAGATAGACAAAGTTGGCCGGTTGGGAGGGAAGTTCCCGACAGGGACCCTTGTAGCAGGTAGTGAGATTCGGACGGTTGGTCGCGAAGTCCGGCGTGATTGTCACGATTCCGCTGTTCTTTTCGCCGCTCCGGGAGATCGGCGCCTTGACCAGCTCCATGATGTGCTGCCAGTCATACAATGGCCCGGTGTCCCAGTGCATGAGACGCACTCGTTCCGGGGTAGTCGGCGGCACCTCGTTGCTGTCGATGATGTGGCCGCGGTCCAGCGGCACATCGAATCGGTCAGCCAGGTAACGCACTAGCCGCGCGGTGGAACGGTACATCGGTTCGCTGAACCAGGTCGCGCCTTCGAGGGCGAAGCCTTCCTGCTCGATGCCGATCCCGTGCATATTGATCGACCAGTTGCCGGCGTGGCGGGCAATGTCACGGGTGCGCACCATCTGGGTGACCCTGCCGTCGGAAGACCGGACGACATAGTGCGCGCTGACCTGAGAAGCGGGATTTTGGAACCACGAAATCGTGCCCTGGTCATAGCCTTCTTCAACGTGCAGGACGATGTAGTGAATCTTCATACCGTCTGGCCGCCGGGCGGCATCATAATTCTCGGCCACGGCTGGGATGAACTGGCAATCTAGATCGCGCGGGCACTCCACGCCAGCCGGCGGCTTGCTCAGGCGAAGCTTGAGTCGAATCAAACCGGCCAGATCGAGCTCGACGTCAGCCTGCGCGGTCAGTCGCACAACCTGGCCATCGCTGGTGGTGCGGGATTGTCCACCGCGCAGCGTCATCACGAAATCCTCGGCGAACAGTCGTGCCGCTGCCTCGTCTCGCGCTCCGCTGTAGCGCACTACCGCCGGGACCCAGTCCCCTAGTTTGGCCGGCAGTTCACCGTCAGAAATCTCCCGGGCATACTGAGCGAGCAGCGCAACCCCACCGCGGATATTCTGCCGCACATCTGGACACAGCGCGTCAGGATCGTCCACATCCAGCAGGGTGGCAGCCTGATCGCGGGTATGCAGGGCCGGATCATTGAGATCTGGCGCCGAGCTGGCGATATCGTTCTGCTGGGGCAGCAGGTCCTCTGGATCCACGTCGGTCAGGTGCATCACCCCACAGCCGCCGCTTGTGCTCGGCTGCCCGTCGTGGTGTTCCCACCGTGACTGGAGGAACGAGACCGCTTGCACCACGCTCAGTGGCACCGTGAACTCTTCAGCCGCCGCCTGGAAAATCTTCCGCAGCGCCTCCGGATCGGCAACGTCACGAGAAGAGCTGAATAGCGCCGGGGACGAATTCCCGGAACTTCCACCTGCCGCGCTTATGCTGAAAGGAAGGAGCAGAAAGACGCCTATCACCGCCACGGCAATCCGCGTCGACGTGCGGACATATTTCCGTTTGGCCACAGCTACCCACCCTATTCTGACGGAAACTCCCCGTCATACACACTGCGCCCATAGTACGGTGGGGAAATCAACTCGCGTGCCGACACGCCGTGGGAAACATCGAGGGGAAACAGCCAAATTCCCTGGCACGCGCTTACTATTCGCGGTAACTGGGGGCAGAATCGATCTCCCGCGCAACGCCCGGTCGTGGGTTCTCTCGGACCGGCGGGTGGGCGACGTTGATCGAGTTCCAGACGGCGCGGGTGGCCGGAAGGCGCAAGGGCGCCACCGAGGGGATCCCCCCGCCCAGGGTGGACGCCGTGCCATGGAACCGGCTCGGCTACCCGCCGCCCGCGCCGCCACGCGCTGCCCAGACCCAGGGAGCCGGGACAGACCTCCACGCGCTGGTCGAGATCTGCCAGGCCGCCGCACGCCAGTTAGGGGTCCCCCCCGCGAAGAGCCCGTGGTTGCCCCCGCTGCCCGAGCCCCTCGACCCGGCCACGACCTCCGGCGAGGTGATCGCGCCCGTGACGCTCGGGCTGGAGGACGTGCCCGCGTTGCAAGCCCAACGCGCCGCGACCGTGGACGTCGCTGGTGGAGGTCACCTGCTGGTCGCCGGGTCGTCCTGCTCGGGCCGGTCCACGGCGCTCCGTACTCTGGCCGCGTCGCTCGCCCGCTCGCTGTCGCCATCGGACCTGCACCTGTACGGGTTGGACTTCGGCAACGGCGCGCTGCTGCCATTGGGAGACCTGCCGCACTGTGGAGCAGTCGTGTCCCGCTCGGAGACCGACCGGGTCGGACGGCTGATCGACCGGCTCACCGAGGAGGTGGCCCGTCGCCAGGAACTGCTGGCCCGCATGGGCCTGGGCGACATCGGCGAGCAGCGCGCGGCGATCTCTCCCGAGGCCCGGCTGCCCTACCTCGTGCTCCTCCTGGACCGTTGGGAGGGCTTCATGGCCCAGTTCTCGCCCGACTCCGGGTCGGAGCTGCCGGCCGCCGTCCTCCGCCTGGTACGCGAGGGCGCGGGCGTCGGGCTGCGAGTGGTGATCGCCGGCGACCGGAGCCTGCTCACCGACCGCCTCGCCTCCCAGGTGGAGGACAAGCTCGTGTTGCGCCTCGCCGACCGCAACGACTACCGGATCGCAAACATCAACCCCAAGAGCCTGCCGGAAGAGGTGCTCGCCGGCCAGGCCTTCCGCGCGGAGTCGGGGATCGAGGTGCGCATCGGGATCCTCGGCGAGGATCCCTCCGGCCAAGCGCAAGCCGCGGCCGTACGAGCGATCGGGCGGGAGGCGGACGCGCGCTGGCCCCGGGCCGCCCGCCACAACCGGCCGTTCCGCGTCGACGTCATGCCGACGACCATCGGCTTCGACCGCGCGTGGGAGCTAGCCGAGGAGGTGCGTTCCGCCTCGCCCCTGTGGGCGCTGGTGGGCGTCGGCGGCGACGAGCTCACCGCGTTCGGGATCGACCTGGCCCGTGAAGGAGGAGGGTTCGTCATCGCCGGCCCTTCCAAGACCGGGCGCAGCACCGCGCTGTTGGCCGTGGCCTGCTGTCCAGCGGCGCTGGAGTGGTCGCGCTCTGCCCCCGCCCCTCGCCGTTGCAGCAGTTGGGCGGCCCGGGGGTCGTCCGGGTCTTGTCCGGCACGCCAGACGCTGGCGAGGTCGCCTCTCTCCTGGCCGGTGCGGCCGGTGCGGCCGGGCCCTTGGCCGTGCTGATCGACGACGCCGAGGCGCTGTCCCGCACCCCCGTCGACGACGCCGTCCGAGCCTTCCTGCGCGAGGTGGACCGCAGCCGCGTGGCCGTCGTGGTCGCCGGCCAGCTCGAGGACATGAAAACGGAGCTGCGGGGCGCGATCGTCGAGGCCAGGAAAGCCAAGGCCGGCCTGCTCCTGTCACCCCCCTCGACGCTCGACGGCGATCTGGTCGGCCTGCGCCTGGCCCGCAACCTGGTCGGCCGCATGCCCCCCGGGCGGGGAATCCTCGCCCTCCACGGGGACGCCACCGTCGTGCAGGTACCGCTATGACCCATGGGAGATCCCGGCAACCGCAGGGACCTAGTGCTGGAGTCGCGTGATGACTGACGTGCTGCCGCCGGCCGGGTACGCGGCCGGTATCCCCCGCCCACCGATCGGCTTCTCGATCGACGTGCCCGACCATTGGACCGTCCTCGACCTCGACACGCAAACCTGGGACGGCTGGCTCTACGCCTTCCTCACCCAACGCCTGGCCGGCCGGGCGCGAAACAGGAGCGAGGTCCCGCCCGCCGCGCGCTCCTCGACCTGTTACGCCAGCTGCACGACCAGCAGGTCTTCATGGCCGCGATCCTCGCCGCCGATGTGGGCGGCGACCTGGTCTCCGCCAGCGCCACCCTGGCCTGGCGCAAGCTGGACACCCACGGGGAGGGGATACTCCTGGAAGGGCTCTACGAGGTGCACACCCGCACCCCCGCCGCCCCCGGCGAAGACCTCACCGCCCGCCGCGTCCAGCTCACCGACCTCCCCACCGGCGGCGCCGTCAAGGTCACCACCCGCGAAACCCTGCACCTGCCCACCCTCCCCGAACCCCACCCCGTCGCCCTGACCCAATACTTCATCCCCGTCCTCGACACCGACTGGCTCGCCGTCATCACCACCTCCACCGCCAACTCCCCCTTAGAGCCGGGTGTCGAACAAGTGGCCGACCACATGGCCAAGAGCCTGACGTTCAGCCGTGGAACAGAGACGTCCATTTTGTAACGACCAGACATGAGGCCGAATAGCGCTACTCGTAATAGAGGGCGGCCTCCAATAAACGATTGAAGAATTCCCAAGATGGATCCTCGGTTCCGAAGACTTCCTCAGAGCCCTCATGGTCCTCCAGGAGCGCTGCAGCTGCTTCCAGGAGATGCTCCGCCGAGTAGTTCTCTACTTCCAGCCCCTCGGATAGCTCTTTGGCCAGCCGCCTTACGGCCTCTACGAATTCCTGGCGCGTCACCGCGGGAGTCCATTCAGCATACTGACGTCGCGAAGCTTCCTGAGCCAGATTGACGTATGCATTCTGATCCGATCATCCAAAGAGCGAGACCATCTATTATCATCCATCTTGCTTTCCGCACGGGACTGTAAGAACAATGGTGTAACTCCCTGAAATTTTGAGAGAGGAGACAGCTGTGATGGATGTGATGTTGGAGGAGGGCGCTGAGCCTGTTGTTGAGGGGCTGGATGCTGTGGATGATCA
>Ga0187894_10005159_pt1 | contig 13527 bp, 12 predicted proteins | sample GBC1701081metaG_FD_136650 | JGI IMG/M metagenome (GOLD analysis project Ga0187894, IMG submission 136650) | White microbial mat communities from a lava cave in the Kipuka Kanohina Cave System on the Island of Hawaii, USA - GBC170108-1 metaG ...
ATGGGAATATTGAGGTAAAAAAGGAAGGAGATAAGCTTCGTGTTTTTTTCGAGCACTCAAATCGTTTTAACGCAACCCTTGAGCATTGGCATTATGATGTATGGAAATTAAAGTGGGATAATTCTGATAACCTTTCGTGGTTTCAGTTTGGAACGGTTCGTTTTGAGTTAGACAACAACCTTAATGCAACCGGGTTGGATTTTGATGTCCCAAACGATGACATTTGGTTTTACGAGTTGAAGCCGAGGAAGGTTAAGTAGCAGAACGTACTAAATCCAAAACGAATGGTGAGGGTGAGATCGCGGCACAGAGGCCGCGAATCATTTCCTGAGTTTCTTAACCGCTTTCTTTACAGCCTTCTTCACTGTCTTCTTCACCATTACCATTTTTTTAGCTGTAGGTTTTGAAGGAGTGGTTCCAGGGCCTTTTAAAATTTGATCCGTATGGTTTTTGGTATCAACTTTTCCAATAATCTCATCGATTATTCCGTTTTCATTAATGATGTAAGTAACACGGGCAGTACCCATGTACTTCCTTCCATACATTGATTTTTCTATCCAGGTTCCGTACCTGGTATGCAACGATTTCTCAGTATCGGCTAACAGTCTGAATGGAAGCTTTTCTTTTGCAATGAATTTTTGATGAGACTTTTCATTATCGGTGCTCACGCCCAACACTTCATATCCCTGTTTCTGTAATACTTTATAGTTATCTCTCAAGTTGCACGATTCAGCGGTGCACCCGGGAGTCATATCCTTCGGGTAAAAATAGAGTACAAGTTTCTTCCCTTTAAAATCGGTGAGTTTTACATCTTTTCCGTCCTGATCTTTTACAATAAAGTCGGGAGCTTTGCTTCCTGCGGTTAGTGCCATAATTATGATTTTAGAATGACGATTTACGATTTTAGATTTATTAATTCACGGTTCACTCACTGAATTTTTTGCCTGAACACCTTTTTGTTTCCTGCGTTGTCAGTTACAATCAATTCTAAATCGCCTTTTAGTAATTCGGCTTTAGTTTGACGTTCCGACATGATTACATCATTTTTTGCATCGTAGTTCAGTAACAGCCATTTGCCATTAATGGTTGCCTCGAAGCTTGCAATCCCGGAAAGGTGATCGCGAATTTTGAAGCGGACGGCCTGGTTATTAGCATAAATCAGGCTGATGGCTGGCGGAACGGTATCGGCCAGAATAGTGAAATGCCCGAATTCGCGTGTACTGAAGTTAAAGTTCCCATTTATCCATTTACCTCCTTCATAACCATAGTCTTTTCCAACAATGCGGTAAATCCCTACGTTTTTGTCGGATGAGTATTTTAACGTTGGTCTTAGCGATATGGAAATGTTCCGGTTTAGCGGAACCAATGGATTGCCCACGGTGAAGACTTCCGTATTATCAGCTGTTACCTGGTGCAGGGCATTAAAGTATACAGTATCAAACAACGCATTTTTTGAAAACTGAACGTCCAGTCGGTTGCTGTAGTATTTGTATTCAATACCTGCCGGTATAACAACTTTAATATTGGGTAGTAGCGTTTGGCCACATACCTTAACGGAATCTGGAATTTCTTTTCGAAGATCAAAGAGATAGACGGATTTATGTTTACTAAAGTAATCGGGCTCAATTTCTTTTGCTAACCCCTTCACATAGACTATTGTTTTTTCGCTTCCACAGGGTTGTGTTGTAATAGCGAGCGTATTTTCCTGAATGTCGTATGCAACAGGAATTTTAGCCGCTTCTAATGTATTCACCTGTTTTACAGGCGTACTGGGTATTAATCGCAGAGTGGCCTGTGTCGTATTTCCGTAAATATCCTTCAGTACGATTAATACATTTGACGCTTTAGCTGGGTTGACTTTAATTTGCCCCGTTCCGGGTGAAGCTGTATAAAAATCTAATTTGTTGCCATCGTCAATGTAAAGCTTGTAAAAACGGTTGCCCTGACTGCGCATGGTTTTGTAGTCGATCAGGGTGTAGAAGCTGCGGGATTCTGTAAGATTCAATTCCTCAATTTTCTGGCTGAATACTTTCTGACTATCGACAAATACTTCGATGTAATTGATACCACATTTGTAACGGGCGTTGTCAACCCGATCGTAGCCCAGTAATTCAATTCCAATATTTCCGGAAGCAAGTATAGGCGCACTAAGTGTATAATTTTTTCCAACCCGGGCAGCATAAAACTCATACCTTCCAAATCGATCATTGATTCTTGAGCGGATGTCAAGTGTTTTCAGTGCAATTTTTTGAACAATAGGAGCCGTAACATCGCGCACTTCAGCAAACTCAAATTTCAATGGGTCAAGGGCCTGGTTGTTTCTTCGAATATCAAAATGTAAATGCGGCCCACCCGAGGACCCCGTATTTCCTGCAAACCCGATCGTATCACCTTGTTTTACATTGAACTGTCCATTTTGAAACGATAGTTCGATATCAGAAGTTTTTTGCCTGTAGCGTTCATTCACAATATATTCTCCAACTGCACCATTGAATTTATCGAGGTGCCCGTACAAGGTAGTGGTGCCATCGGGGTGTGTAACATACAACACATTTCCGAAGCCGCCCGGACTGACGGCAGCCCGTGAAATGTAGCCGCTTTTAGATGCCAGCACTGCCCAGCCGATTTCATTATTCGTGCGGATGTCTATGCCCGAATGAAAATGTGTGTTTCGAAGTTCACCCATGGTTCCCGCTAACGAGCCCGGTTGCCCAGGCTTTAAGGGGAAGATATACTTCTCTTCTCGAATTGTTTTTGAATCAACCTCACTAAACTGCGCACGGGTAGTGTACGCCATCAACAGCACTAAAATACTAACACTACTTAACCTCAAACTCCAACAGCTTTTCATTCTCAATGTATGCAGATAAAACGTTTCCAATGGTTACGGCACTCACACCTTTTGGCGTGCCGGTAAAGATATAATCTCCGGTGCGCAGGGTAAAAAATTTTGACAGGTAGCTGATGATATAGTCAAAATTAAAAAGCATCAGGCTGGTGTTGCCTTGCTGCTTCAGCGTACCGTCAATTTGCAAGCTAAAATTAATATCACGCAGGTTCTTAAATTCGCTTACCGGAATAAATTTATCAGAGAGGGGTGCAGATCCATTAAATCCTTTGGCGATATCCCATGGCAGGCCTTTCTCTTTTGCTTTTGTTTGCAGATCGCGGGCAGTGAAATCAATCCCTATGCCAATGGAGTCATAATATTTACTGGCGAACTTTTCTTCGATGCTTTTTCCCTCCCTGCAAATGCGAAGCACCAGTTCCACTTCGTGGTGAACGTCTTTAGAGAATTCAGGGTAATAGAACGGTCCGTTATTCCTGACAAGTGCCGTATCTGGCTTGGTGAAGATGACCGGATCATCAGGGCGTTCGTTATTCAGTTCCTGAATATGTTCTGCATAATTCCGGCCAATGGCAAAAATCCTCATACATTTCTGGTTGTCAGGTTGAGCTTGTCGAAACCTGACTTGTTTACAAAACCGCCTTCGACAAGCCTGCCTACCGCAGACAGGCTCAGGCTGACAATTATTTCTTTAATTCTAAAATCGTTGCCGATTTAGCCGGTAACGAAAGATTCTGCAAGTTAGCAACAGATTCATGGGTAACAATATTCTTACCACTGCTAAATCCGGTGAGGCTTTCGTTGAAACGTTTCGTGTCAAGCGTTTTTGCTTCCTGATTATTATTGAGAATCACCATCACACTTTCTGAATCATTGTAACGGAAGTAAACATAAAGTCCGTTTTCAGGAATGTAGTGCATCAGCTTGCCGCTGTGAATAACCGGTTTATCCTTACGCCAATTTAAAAGTGTTTTTAAGTAGTTAAAGATTTCATTTTGATCAGGAGTTCTGCCTGCACTGGTAAATACATTTTGGGTGTCGCCTTTCCAGCCACCGGGCATGTCGGCACGAAGCTTACCATGATTGCCGCCATCTCCCCGCATCCCGATTTCTCCGCCATAAAATAACTGAGGTATTCCGCGCAATGTAAGAAGGGCAGCAAAGCCCATCTTTTGTTTGTTAATGTCACTGCCAACAGTAGTGGCAAAGCGGGTTAAGTCGTGGTTGTCAAGAAAAATAACATTGTTATTAGCATTGGTATAGCCAGCGTCCTGTATCAACGCATAATAAATTTTAGTCAGCCCTTCATCCCATCCATCTTTTTCGTTGAAAGCTCTATTGAGCGCACCCATAAGCGGAAAATCAGTTACGCTTGGCAGGTAGCCTTTGTAGCCATCAGCATTTTTTGAATCAGGCTGGAAGTAGGAGGTAAGCAGTACCCGGTCTTCCCACACCTCGCCAACAATGTTCAGGTTTGGGTATTCGGTCATAACTTCTTTACACCATCTCGACATGAAGTCCTTATAGGGATAAGGATGTGTATCCATACGAATACCATCTAACTGAGAATGCTCCACCCACCAAATGCTGTTTTGTATCAGGTAGGTAGCAAGTAAAGGATGATGTTGGTTAAGATCTGGCATATGTTTGTCGAACCAACCTTGCTGCATTTTATCAACATCAAATTTTGATGCGTACGGATCAATGGTGGTGGAGAGCCGGTAGTTTGAATTGGTATATTCCGGAAACTGGTGGATCCAGTCTTTCGCGGGCAAATCTTTTATAAACCAATTTTCATTGCCGGAATGATTGAACACCATGTCCATTACTACTTTTAACCCTTTATCATGACATTTTTTAACCAGGCTATTGTAGGATTCATTTGTTCCAAAACGAGGATCAATTTTATAGAAGTCGGTAATGGCGTATCCGTGATACGATTCTTTTGGTTGATTATTTTCCTGGACAGGATTAAGCCACAAAGCGGTTACACCCATGTCCTTCATGTAATCCAGATGATCTTCAATACCCTTCAGGTCTCCGCCATGTCTGCCAAATGGTTCGGTCCGGTTTGTTTTTTCGAGCATGCCCGGTAGCCAGTCATTCGTCTCATCTCCATTCGCAAAACGATCGGGCATGATCAGGTAAATCACATCGGCCGGGGTAAAGCCTTTAAATTCAGTTCCCTCTTTTACGCGGCTCTTCAGTTCATAATTAATTACTTTCTTTTTTTTGCCAATGGTAAATGTGATGGGAACGATACCTGCTTTTGCAGTAGCAGCTATATTCAGATAGATGAATTGATAATTTGGGTTTTCGGTTTTCTCAGTGCGTATAATTTCCACACCGTCATATGTCAAAGTTGCCGGGGCGGAAGCAATATCCTTACCGTAGATCAATATTTGTAACGTTGGGTTTTTCATTCCCACCCACCAAAAAGCTGGCTCAATTCGTTGAATATCGATTTGTTGTTTTTGAGCAGTTGCAAAACCGGTGAATAAAACCACCCATACTGCAGAAAATAAAATAGAACGTGGCGACATGGTCTGTAAATTGTTGTGTAAATCGTAAAACAAAGTAAAGATAGACTTGTATTTTTGTTAAAAATAAAACCTATGCTCAAAAAGAACATTATTATTTTAATGGTAGCCATTTTGGTATACGCTTGTGCTACCGTACCTGTAACAGGTCGTAAGCAACTGAGCCTGATTTCGAACAGTGAAATTATACCCATGGCGGCAACCCAATATCAGGATGTAATTAAAAAGGGCCCGCTTTCAACCGATAAAGAGCAAACTGCTTTGGTGAGAAATGTAGGCGTTAAAATTCAGAAGGCTGTTGAGAAATATATGGCAGAGAAAGGTTGGTCGGCCGAGCTACAGGGCTTTGCGTGGGAGTTTAATCTGATTGATGACCCTAAGACAGTGAACGCCTGGTGTATGCCCGGTGGAAAGGTAGCGTTCTACACTGCCATCATACCAATTTGTAAAGATGAAGCGGGGGTGGCCGTGGTAATGGGTCACGAGGTTGCGCATGCCATTGCGAATCACGGGCGTGAGCGTATGAGTCAGGGTCTTGCCCAGCAGATGGGCATCAGCACATTAGGAGCCGCCATGGGACAAAATCCTACCTTAACCAGTCAGATTTTTTTGGAAGCTGTTGGATACGGATCACAAGTTGGTATGCTCAAGTTCTCGCGCACGCACGAATCGGAGGCAGATAAAATCGGATTGATCTTTATGGCGATTGCCGGATATGATCCACGAGAAGCACCTAAATTCTGGGAGAGAATGTCGGCCGGAAGTTCAGGGCAAAAGCCACCCGAGTGGCTTTCAACACACCCTTCTGACCAGACACGTATCAATGACCTCAACAAGGCCATGCCTGAAGCGCTTAAGTATTACAAGCCTTAAGCTGAGGGACCACATGACCACAAACATAGAGCATTTTCGCAACCTGATATCACTCTCGGCCGCGGATGGAAAAATTGAGGAAGCCGAACGTGTAGCGCTTGCTAAAATTGCCTTTGAAAAAGGTATTCCGCTTGACCGGATGAATGTCATGCTCACCAAGGCGAATGAATACACCTACCTGATTCCTCAAAACACGAAAGACCGGGAGAAACAATTGGAAGACATGATTCAATTTGCCACAGTGGATGGTGAATTTGCAAAAGCAGAACTCGATTTGATTACTGTGGTGGCTGAGCGATTGGGTTTTTCTAAAAGTGAATTGGATCAGTATTTAAGCCAGAGTAAATAATATTCTTTCTTAGCATCATGAATTCGACTGACACCATCATTTTTGATTTGGGTGCTGTGCTCATTGACTGGAATCCACGCTATCTCTATCGAAAAATATTTAAGACAGAAGAAGAGATTGATTGGTTTCTCGAAAATGTATGCACGCATGATTGGAACGAGAAACAGGATGCGGGTCGATCGTTTGATGAAGCGACCGCAGAGTTGGTATCACAGCATCCAACCTATGAAGCTGCTATCCGTGCCTGGTATGGGCGTTGGGAAGAAACCATCAGCGGACCCATTCATGGAACCGTAGACATTTTTCACGAGTTGAAGGCCAGCAAACGATATAAATTTTATGGACTCACCAACTGGTCAGCCGAAACATTCCCCTGGGCATTGCAGAAATTTGAATTTCTTCACTGGTTTGATGGGATCGTTGTTTCGGGGATAGAGAAAACACGCAAACCCTTTCCTGAATTTTTTCAAATCTTGTTTGACCGCTACCAGGTCAATCCCGGCACGGCCTTATTTATTGACGACAGCCTGAGAAATATCGAAGGGGGTAAGGCGGTAGGACTACCCGGAATTCAGTTTAGTTCACCGGTACAGTTAAGAGCAGAATTAAAAAAACTTCAATTGATTGGTTAAGCCCGTCACTTCAAGTGTATGCGAGAAGTCCCCAAAATGGTGTCCCATGTTAGGGGATTTCTCGGTCGTTCCTCCTAGAAATGACGGTTACCATTGTTTGATTTCTTCGTGCAAATCCTTCCATTCAGGATTCTGTTTTTCAATGAGCGCAATCTTCTTAGCTCTTGAATACCCTTTAACTTGCTTCTCTCGGACAATAGCTTCTTCAATGGAATAAAAGGATTCATAACAGACCAACTTGAAAACGTTGTATCTGGATGTAAAGCTTTTGGGGTAAATTTTTTCTTTGTGTTCAGTAACGCGTGAGAAGAGATCGGAGGTAACACCTGTATAGAAAACGGTGTGATGCTTATTCGTCATTATGTATACGCAGCCTCCGTGTACCATATATATGATTTTGTGAGAAGTCCCCTGTTCGTGCTTCTAATCTGGGGATTTCTCTCCCGCAACCGCGGGATCGAAATGACGTTTAAAAAAAATAATAAAAAATAAAATTCACCGTCACTTCGAGCCGCGGATAAGTTAAGCAAATCTTAAAGCGTTTTGCGAGAAGTCTCCTTATCGTGTGTTCGATCCGGGGATTTCTCTCCCGCACCTGCGGGATCGAAATGACGGATCTTTTTACTTCTTCTTGTTGAAGTCTCTAAGTTTAATCTCAGTAAGCTTCCGTTTTGTATCCATCGGGAAATCACCGTTCATCACCCAGTCGTAGTAAGAGGGCTCATCTTTTAACACGGCTGTTACCGCTTTGCCTTTGTGTTTTCCGAAATTGATCACCTCTTCTCCTTTGCTGTTCAGCACCATTCTTCCGGCCAGGTCAACTAATGATTCGGATACCAATTTCGAAAGTGCATCCATATCATTTTTTATCTCTCCAATTTTCTTACCCAACCCATCGGTTACATCAAGTCCGTCATACTGGGCAATCTGGGCCAACAGTACTTCCATCGATGCTTCCGTATCTGCTTCTGCGCTATGAGAATTCGTTAACTCTTTGTTTACATAAAATTTATAGGCTGCAGAGAGAGTCCGTTTTTCCATAAGGTGGAAAATTTTCTGCGAATCAATAATTTTCTTGCGACTGTAGTCGAACTCAACTTCAGCGCGTAAGAATTCTTCTACCAGCATTGGTATATCAAACTTTAAAATGTTAAAGCCTGAAAGATCTGCGCCTTCCATAAAACGGGCATACTCTTTTGCTACTTCCTTGAAGGTTGGTTTGCCCTGCACATCCTCATTGCTGATTCCATGAATCGCGGTGGACTCCGGTAATATGGTAACACCCGGATTGATCAGGTTTGATTTCTTTTGAATTTCCCCATTCGGCATAAGCTTGATCACGGCTATTTCAATGATTCGGTCATTGGTAATGTTGATGCCGGTTGTCTCCAGATCAAAAAAGCAAAGCGGGTTACGCAGGTTGAGTTTCATGGGAGTAAAGGAAGAGAATTAAGCCAGAATTTTATCGGCCAGGGTGTTTATGTTCATTCCGCCAAAGTCGCCCGAACTCATCATCACCAGATTTTTATTGTTCCACGATTGAGTTGTTAGAAAACTTTCAAGGTTAGCGGGATCGTCAAAGACCTGTACATTGTTGCCCCCGAATGCATGCTTGATGTCGGCTACTGAAAGGGGTTCCAGATTTTTCGACTTTACTTTTTCCGGATTAAAGTATACGGCAGCCGTGGTAATTCCTTTTAGGGAATCTTTATACTGAGGCAAGTAGGTTTTATTCAGACTGCTGTACGTATGAAGCTCCAGGCAAGCCACCGTATCGCGGTTGGGATATAAATCTTTTACGGCCTTTACACTGGCTTTCACTTTTGATGGCGCGTGCGCAAAGTCTTTATAAATGATGGTGGAATTATTCTCCTTTAATTTCTCTAATCTGCCGGAGGCGCCTTCAAAGCTTGATATTGCCTCGTAAAATTGTTCATTGGTAATGCCGACCTTTTTCAGGAGCTCTTTTGCGGCACTGATGTTTTGCAAATTATGAACTCCGAATATTTTAATGGGGATTCGTTCTTTGCCGTTGGATAAAAACTCAGTACCATTTTCGAGCACATGCGGATGGGCCTTGTACCCAACACTCACCACATCCGGGCGCAGTTTATTACCAACAATTCCCACCATGGTATCAGTTTCGCAAAAAATGAGCACACCGCTTTTCGGGGTTTGATCAGCGAACAGATCGAATTGTTTCAGGTATTCCTCTTCAGTGGTAAACACATTGGCATGGTCCCATGCCACTCCGCTTATCACTCCGATGTGGTGCTGGTAGCGCAAAAACTTGGGTGTTCTATCCAACGGGGAGCAGAGGTATTCATCGCCCTCTATGATAATCACCGGAGCATCCGAAAATTTGACTGTATTTTCAATTCCCCTGATCTTCGCCCCAATTACATAATCAAACTTGCGTTTGAAGTGGTTGAGTACATGAACAACAATGGCCGTGATGGTTGTTTTGCCGTGACTGCCGGCAACTACAACTCGCTGCTTATCAATTGAGTGATTGTAAATATATTCAGGAAAGGATGTGATCTTCAGGCCGAGTTGTTGCGCTTTCAATAGCTCGGGATTGTCCCTTTTGGCATGCATTCCAAGAATTACTACATCTAATGAACTGGTAACGTTATCCGGGTTCCAGCCATCCTTAGTCGGGAGCAGACCCTGTTTAATTAATGCAGACTTTGAAGGCTCAAAAATCTCATCGTCAGAGCCGGTAACGGTATGCCCTGCCTGCTTTAACGCAATAGCCAGGTTATGCATAACACTGCCACCGATGGCTATGAAATGTATTTTCTGGGGTTTAGTCGGCATTCAACAGGATTGTTTGCTAAAGTAAAATAAAATGTTCGTGGTCTGCAATTATGAACGTCATTTCGAGGGAAGAATGACCGAGAAATCTCCATCGGGTTGACCAGCAAGGGGATGTCGATCCGCCAACTGGCGGATCGACATGACGGTTTTGATTTTTTTAAGTCAACTTCTGTCTCAATAACAGAATTGCTGATGTTTACACAACACTTCTCAGAATTTTATCAACAACTTTGCTGTTAATTCTTTGTGAACAACTTGTTCATTTTTAGTGAACGAAACGCGTTGCACTTTTTTAGGTTTGTCACCTTATAAAGCAGCAACAAATCCAGCAACCACAAGATGGAGCAAAACCGATCCACGTCATTACGGGTAACCAACAAACCGAACAGGCTCTTGCCGAGAGACATCTCCGAGAGTGTGGGTAAGTTGCCACCCCAGGCTCTGGATCTGGAAGAAGCAGTGTTAGGTGCGCTCATGTTAGAAAAGGGCGCCCTTAACGCTGTTGTTGAATTTTTAAAGCCCGAACATTTCTATTCCGAGGCACACCGTGAAATCTATCAGTCCATCATTCAGTTGTTCAAGAGCTCTGAGCCTGTGGATATGCGCACGGTGGTCAACCAGTTGCGCAAGGATGCCAAACTTGAGTTGATAGGAGGAGCGTATTACATCGCTGAGCTTACATCCAGGGTTAGCTCTGCGGCCAACATGGAATATCACGCACGCGTGATCATTGAAATGGCTATCAAACGTGACTTGATCCAGATAGCTTCGCAAGTGCACCAGGATGCGTACGAGGATACTACCGATGTGTTTGAGTTGTTGGATAAAACAGAGCAATCCATCTTTGCGATCTCTGATTCCAACTTGCGCAAGAACTACGATAACATGCGTAACCTCATGTATCGCGCCATCCAGGAACTTCAAAAATTGAAAGAGCATAAAGACGGACTCACCGGAGTGCCGTCAGGATTTACTTCGTTAGACCGAATGACTTCCGGTTGGCAGAATTCAGATCTTGTCATCATCGCAGCCCGCCCCGGTATGGGTAAGACTGCGTTTGTGGTTTCGGCCATGCGCAATGCGGCAGTTGATTTCAAAAGACCGGTAGCGATTTTTTCATTGGAGATGGCTTCGGTTCAATTAGTTAACAGGATGATCTCTGCCGAGGCAGAACTGGAAGGGGAGAAGATACGCAGAGGACAGCTAGCCGATTTCGAGTGGCAGCAACTGGTGCACAAGACAAACAGACTTTCATCGGCACCGATTTTTATTGACGATACTCCCGCGCTTACCATCTTGGAGCTTCGTGCTAAGTGCAGACGATTAAAAGCAGAACATAACATTGAACTGATCATTGTCGACTACCTGCAACTGATGCGTGGCGACAGTGCCGGCAACCGTGAACAGGAAATTGCTTCCATCTCGCGCGCGCTAAAAGGAATTGCGAAAGAGTTGGCAGTACCCGTGCTTGCACTTTCACAGTTAAGTCGTGGTGTGGAAACACGCGGTGGCGATAAGCGCCCGCAGCTTTCCGACTTGCGTGAATCGGGTTCTATCGAACAGGATGCTGACATTGTTATGTTCCTGTACCGCCCCGAGTACTACAAGATCACCGTAGATGAAGAAGGTATGCCAACGCAAGGTATGGGCGAAGTAATTATTGCCAAGCACAGAAATGGTTCAACCGGAACGGTGAAACTAAAGTTCATTGGCAAGTACACCAAGTTTGCCGACTTCGATGCACCTGTGGTGAGCGACAATCCATTCTCCGGAATGATCACACGCGAAAGCCGCCTTAACCGCCCTGACGAAGAACCGCCAGCACCGGGTGGAGATGATATGCCGTTTTAATTCATAACATGAATTCCCTATCAATATGATGATGAATGATAGCCAGGAATTTTTAGATCGCGAAATTGATAAAAGTTTACATCAACAATCCCCTTGCCAATGTTGGTGTTCTTCACCAACAGACCCCACTAGCTCTTTTGTAACGCATTCGCTACCTGTTACTTAAATTCAAAAAAGCTATTATCTTGTGTGTATGTCTGACTAATACACACCATCAAGAATCTGGAAGGAAAAGACAGTTATGGGAATTAAAATCCTAATAATTTGCATGTGCACACTCTGCATAAACTTCTGTTATGCACAACGTGACAGCACTTTCTTTTTCAGGACCGATTTGAGTGTAACCAATAATGGATTTTCTATTATCCCGGCATTTACGTTGGGTGCTCCTGCAGGCTTTTTAGATATGCGAATGGGAAATAAGCGCCTGAGCTTTGAGCCTCAATTTCGTTTTGCGCTCGAAGGGCGCCCGTGGTCTTTAGTTTTTATCTATCGGTATAAGGCAATCGTTAAGCCCAGATTTCAACTCACGTTCGGGGGTCACCTTCCCGGACTTAATTTCATCACCCGAACCGTAACAGTAAACGGTATTGATGATGAACTGTCGGTGGCAAGACGCTTTCTGGCTGCTGAGATTATTCCCACCTACAAGATTTCAAAAAAGGTAAGCGTTGGCATCTATTATTTGAAAGGTCATGGCTTTCAGAATCATGGCCCACAGAATTCAAATTTTCTTTCTCTGCAAGGTAACTTTACCAAAATCAAATTGGTCGGCAAATCATATTTCAGCTTCAACCCCCAACTGTTTTATCTGACTGTTGATGACGATGATGGTTACTACGTCAATGCAACAACTACTTTAGGTGTCTTGAACTTTCCAATTACTATTTCCAGCATCGTGAACAAGGCAATAAAGTCGGATATACCCGCAAATGATTTTGATTGGAATATCAGTTTGATTTATACGTTGGATAGGCAATTTACTTTAAAGTGATACGTCTTCTGCTTCTGAATAAAAACTAAATCGATAAATTGAGGAGTCTAAAGTAATACTCATGAGAATAGAAAAATTTATACTGATCCTGCTCATCTTTTCCTCTTGCACTCAGCAATCCAAAAAAGAAGGAGTAACTCAAGATACGGTGACTGTTGTTAGTAACTCATCTGAAGTAGTAATTGACTCAAATTCTGTGGACAGCCTGTCTGCTGAAGACCTATTCAAGTTTGAAGCATATTTGGTTAAATCGAAAGTTAATGGAGCGGACGTGCAGACAATCTCTGAATCTTCAGTTTTGGTTGTGAATCCTACCGATGAACAAATCGATGAAATGATAAAAGAGTATGGCGAAGAAGATTTTTCTACGATTGCCGAGGATGCCAGCTTTTACCAGGCAGATGCCATCAGTTTAATTGACTCATTAGGTGTGAAGTCGGTAAACGCAGAGAAACCCTACGCCTTGTTAGTTGGAGAAAAAACTCCATGGACAATTAATTTAAGAAAGGAAGGTGCGCCCGGCTGGATGTTAATCTTTTTTAATAAAAATAAAACCCCCGAAATCGTGCCAGCGATTGATGTAAACCGTGAAATGCTTACACGTTATTTTGAATTGAAAT
>Ga0187894_10005160_pt1 | contig 13525 bp, 12 predicted proteins | sample GBC1701081metaG_FD_136650 | JGI IMG/M metagenome (GOLD analysis project Ga0187894, IMG submission 136650) | White microbial mat communities from a lava cave in the Kipuka Kanohina Cave System on the Island of Hawaii, USA - GBC170108-1 metaG ...
CGACCGCGAAGCGGCGGGCTGTCCTCTGTCGCCTGGGCAGCGTCCCTCGATCGGTCACGATGCATGAAGCATCGCTCCCTCCTCGCTCCTTGCCAGACAACAGATGCCAACCCGTCACGGCCACCTCCCAACGGAGTTTGAACCCTCGAACGTGGCCGGCGCCCAAGTGGGCGAACAAGCGGGACTTTCGCCGATGCGTGAACTGACGCTGCGGGCGGTTGCGCTCGGCGGCGTCATCACCTTGGTGTTCACCGCCGCCAACGTCTATCTCGGGCTGCGCGTCGGCTTGACCTTCGCGACCTCGATACCCGCCGCTGTGATCTCGATGGCGATCCTGCGGATGTTCGCTTCGTCGACGATCCTCGAGAACAATATCGTCCAGACCGTCGCCTCGGCGGCGGGCACGCTGGCGGCGATCATCTTCGTCCTGCCGGGTCTGGTGATCGTCGGCTGGTGGAGCGGCTTTCCCTATTGGATGACGGCGGGTGCGACCGCCGTCGGCGGCATATTGGGGGTGATGTTCTCGGTGCCGCTGCGCCGCGCCTTGGTGGTCGACACGCCGCTGCCCTACCCCGAAGGCGTCGCCGCGGCGGAGGTGCTGCGGTGCGGCGCGGAATCGCGTGAAGGCGGCGAGGAAAGCCGCAAGGGCCTCAGCGTGCTGATCACCAGCTCGATCGCGGCGGCAATCTTCACCCTGGTCTCCAAGACTCGGCTGTTCGCCGAGGAGGCCGCCGCTTATTTTCATGTCGGGCCGGCGGCGACCGGCATTTCGGGCGGGCTTTCCTTCGCCTTGGTCGGCGCCGGCCATCTGGTCGGAATTTCGGTCGGAATGGCGATGCTCGCCGGGCTTGTCATCGGCTGGTGGGTGCTGCTGCCGATCCTGACCAGCGCCCTGCCTTACGGCCCAGCCGATGAAGTGGCGAATGCCGTCTTTCGGGCCGACGTCCGCTTTTTCGGCGCCGGCGTGATCGCGGTCGCGGCGATCTGGACCTTGCTCAAGATCATCGGGCCGATTCTCGCCGGCATCCGCTCGGCGATGGCGGCGTCGAAGCTCAGGCGTGGGGGCGGCGCGGCACTGCCGCTGGTCGAGCGCGACATTCCGATCCACATCGTCGGGCTGGTGATTCTTGCCGCGCTGGCGCCGATCGCGATCCTGCTCTGGCTGTTCATCGCCGACGGGCCGCTGGCGGGAGCCGCGGCGCCCTTGATCCTCGGCACGCTGCTGTTCGTGCTGGTCGCGGGGATCGTGATCGCCTCGGTCTGCGGCTATATGGCCGGGCTGATCGGCGCTTCGAACAGCCCGATCTCGGGCATCGGGATCCTCGCCATCCTCGCCGCATCTCTGCTGCTGGCGCTCTGGTTCGACGGTGGCGGCGCGCGGGAAAAGGCCGCCTTGATCGCCTATGCTCTGTTCACCACCGGGATCGTGTTCGGCATCGCGACCATCTCCAACGACAATCTCCAGGACCTCAAGACCGGGCAGTTGGTCGGCGCGACGCCGTGGCGGCAGCAGCTCGCTCTGGTCTATGGCGTCATCTTCGGAGCGCTGGTCATCCCGCCGGTGCTCGATCTGCTCAATGTCGCCTACGGTTTTGCCGGCGCGCCCGGCGTGGGACCGGACGCGCTTCCGGCGCCGCAGGCCGCTCTGATTTCCGCGCTTGCGACCGGCGTGCTCGGCGGCGAGCTCAACTGGCGGATGATCGGGATCGGCGCCGTGGTCGGCGTCGGCGCGATCCTGGTCGACGTCGCGCTCGGCAAGGCGGGCAAGTTGCGCCTGCCGCCGCTCGCGATCGGCATCGGCATCTATCTGCCGATGGCGGCAACCTTGCCGGTGGTGATCGGATCGGTGCTCGGCAAGCTTTACGACGATCGCGCCGTGCGCACCGAGCATCCCAAATTCGCCAAGCGGATGGGCGTGCTGCTCGCGACCGGAATGATCGTCGGCGACAGCCTGCTCAACGTCGCCTTCGCCGGCGTTGTCGCGGCGACCGGCAGCGCGGCTCCGATCGCTTTGGTCGGCGACTGGTTCGCCACGATCGGGATCATCGTCGGGACGCTCGCCTTCGTCGCTTTGCTCGCCTGGCTCTACCGCCTGGCTGCGCGGACCAGGACAAGCGCCTAGGGGGTCTGGACCCTAATAGCCGAAGCCGGCTGCCCCTTTGTGGCGCCTGAGCACGAAGGCGCTGAGCTCGGCGGCGGTCCAGATCCGTTCGACACCCGCTTCGGCCTGGCGGACCAGCCCGACGATTGCCTCGTTGACCGGGGCGCGCCGGCCAAGGCTGTGCGCGAGCCGGACGACTTCGCCGTTGAGATGGTCGATTTCGGTCGGACGTCCCGCCGCGAAATCGTCGGCCATGGACGAGCGGGCGCTGGCGTCGATCTTCTGCAGCCTGAGCACCAGCCGGCGGAACAGGAAATTGGGCGCGGCGATGACATGGGGCAGCAGCCGCGGCGGGATCGGACCGATCTGCGCCGGCTCGATCCCGGCCGCCTTCAGGATATCGAGCGCCTCGACCTGCGAGGCGGCGACGACGCGGCGATAGTCGCGGTCGCTCAATTGCTCGAGCAGGGTTCGGCCCGACAAAGCGTTCACCGCATTGTTGAGATTGATCAGCAGCTTGCCCCAGAGCACGCCTTTCATGTCCGACGCCAGCCGCATCCGGCCGGGGCCCCGGCCGATCCGGGCATCGAGCGCGCGGGTGATGTCATGGTCGTCGGCCCAGAGCGTTCCGCTGACGCCCTTGTGCCAGCGGCCGTTGCCCAGCCGGGCGACGTTGAACGGTACCATGCCGTGAAGCACGATGCGGTCCGCCAGCGCGGCTTTCAATATGTCGACATTGCCGACGCCATTCTGGAAGCTGATCACCGCGGCGTGCCGGGGCGCATATTTGGCGATGTCCTTCGCCGCCGCCGCAGTGTCGTCGCTCTTGACGCACAAGGCGACGATATCGGCCCTGGCGAGGGCTTTGGGCCGCATCGCGAAGTCGACCTCGTCGGGGCGCAGCGCGATCCTCCGGCCTTCGCTGTCGGTCGCGGTCAGGCCATTTTCGTCGATCTCGCGTCTGATCCGTTCACGGCCGATGAACGACACCGGAAGCCGCGACGCCATCCAGGCTGCGCCGATCCAGCAGCCGACCGAACCGGCGCCGAAGATGACGATATGCGGATCGTTCGAAATCGACGAAGCCAAGGATGGGCCCTCAACCGCGGCCGCGATAGGGGGCGACGCCCTGATCCGGGATCCAGAGACCGGAGGGAGGATCGCCGGACTGCCAGAAGACGTCGATCGGGATGCCGCCGCGCGGATACCAATAGCCGCCGATGCGGAGCCAGAGCGGCCGCATCTCGACGACCAGCCGTTCGGCGATACCGACCGTCACCGCCTCGTGGAAACCGCAATGGTTGCGAAAAGCGGCAAGGAACAGCTTCAGCGACTTGGATTCGACGATCGTCTCCGCGGGCGCATAGTCGATCACCAGATGGGCGAAATCGGGCTGGCCCGTGACCGGGCAGAGCGAGGTGAATTCGGGCGCGGTGAAGCGGACCAGATAAAGCCGCCCGGGCCGCGGGTTCGGCACATAGTCGAGCTTCGCCTCCTCGGGGGAAGCCGGGATCGCGCTATTCCGGCCGAGATGGGTGAGATCCATCACGGTTCTGTAGCCGGACCGGACCGGCGCTTGCTAGTCGAACAATTCCTCGAGGAACGACTTGCGCCGCTTCGGACCGCTATGGCGGTGGTCGTCATAATCGCGATCGGGCTCGCGATGATGGCGCCGCTCCGGCGCGGGCGGCGGCGGCGCCGTCGCAGCGCTGCGCTCGATGATCTTGTCGAGCTCACCGCGATCGAGCCAGACTCCGCGGCAGGTCGGGCAATAATCGATCTCGATCCCCTGGCGCTCGGACATGGTGAGCGGGGTGCGGTCGATCGGGCAGAGCATCGCTTCACTGGTCATGGCGCGGATGTGTGGATGCCGCCGCGTCCTGTCAAGCAGGCGGAAAAGGGGATGAAGCGGCGCCCGCGCTCGGCTAACGACGGCGCATGGCAGACCCGCACACCGCGACCGAACGTCATCGCCGAGGACCCTCGGCGGTGGGCCTCGTCCTCGCCGCCGGCGCCGCGGTCGTCGCCTTGTGGTTTCTCTATCAGGTGATCGTCGCGATCCTGCTGTTGTTCTTCGCGGCGGTGGTCGCGATCGCGCTGTCGGCGCCGGTCGAAGGGTTGGTCCGGCGCGGTATCCAGCGCCGGCGCGCGGCCGGCCTTGTCGTGATCGCCTTCTTCGCGGTCATCGTGCTGATCGCGGCGCTGGTGATTCCGCGGCTCGCCGGCCAGGTAATTCTGCTCGTCAACGATCTGCCGCGGCTGGTCGCCCGGCTCGACGCCGAGCTCGTCTCCTGGCTGACGCGCTATCCCGATCTCCAGCAGCTGGTGCGGGTGGACGGAGCGTCCGGGCGCGACCTGATGCCGGCGGCGGTCAATATCTTCCGCGGCGTCGGCCTGTTCTCGCTGTCGCTGCTCGGCTTCCTCGCCCTTGCCGTGATCTATTTCTCCATCCTGGTCTATATCGTGCTCGATCCGAAGCCGATCCTGCGCTTCTATCTCGCCAGCCTGCCGCGCGACTATCGCCGCGCCGGCCTGCGCGCTTATCGCCGCTCCGCGACCGCGGTGATCGGCTGGGCGCGCGCGAGCCTTGCGGTCGGCGCGCTCCAGGCGATCGCGACCCTGATCTTCCTCACCCTGATGGACGTGCCGGGCGCCTTGGTCTGGGCGGCGCTCGCTTTCTTCGCCGATTTCATTCCGCGGATCGGCGGCTACGTCATGGCCTTCCCGCCGATCATCCTGTCGCTGACCCAGGGGCCGCTGACCGCCTTGTGGGTCGCGGCCTTCTATCTCGTCAGCAACGAGATTCTCGGCAGCGTGGTCGCGCCGAAGATTCGCGGCGCAACGATGCAGCTCCACCCGGTGGTGATCATCTTCTTCACGCTCGCCTTCGCACTCGCTTTCGGCCTGCTCGGCGCGATCGTGGCAACCCCGGCCGCGGCCTTCGCCGCGGCTTATTACAGCGAATTCTACATGAAGCGGCCACTGGTCCGCCGCGGCCGGGGGTAGGGATGCGCTGGTGGCTTGCCCTCGCCCTGTTCGTCGCGGGCTGCGCGACGATTCCTGAACCGCTTCCGATCCCCGAGCGCGCGGCAAGTTGGCGCGCCGACGTTGCCCGGCTCGCCGCCGACGACATGGCGGGGCGCGCCGCCGGCAGCGCCGGCTACCATCGCGCCGCCCACAGCGTTGCCGCGCGCTTCGCCGCGCTCGGACTCGAACCCGCCGGCGGCGATGGCTTCTTCCAGGAGGTCGCGCTCGAGGAGCGGGCGGTCTTGCACGACCGGTCCTCAGCGGCGCTCGTCGCGACCGGCCGCGAAACGCCGCTGCGCCTTCCCGACGATCTCTATTTCCGGGCGCGCGGCGGCCCGCCACCGGCGCGGGTCGATGCGCCTTTGCTGTTCGTCGGCTACGGGCTCCACATTCCGGAGGCGGGGCATGACGACTTTGCCGGGCTCGATCTGCGCGGCGCGATCGTGGTGTTCATCAGCGGCGGCCCCGAGCGGATTTCCGGCCCCGTCAAGAGCCAGGCCCGCGATCAGCGCGCGCGGCTGCTCGTCGAGCGTGGTGCGGTCGGCGCGATCTCGATCACCACTGCCGCCCAGGCCGAGGCGCCCTGGTCGCGCGCGCCCGCGGCCGCCGCGCTGCCGGGAATGTATTTCGCCGATCCGGCGATGCAGGAACCGGGGCCGTTCCTCACTATCGCTTTCAATCCCGCGCAGGCGGAGCGGCTGTTTGCTCGGTCCGGTCATCATTATGCGGAGATCGCTGCGCGGGCCGACGCGTCGCAGCCGGTGCCGGTCTTCGCGCTCAACCAGTCGCTACGCGCCGTGATCGCCACCCGCGCCACCGCGCTCACCGCGCCCAATATCGTTGCGCGGCTACGCGGGCGCGACCGGCGGCTGGCGGCCGAGCATGTCATCCTCTCGGCGCATCTCGACGGCCTCGGCGTCGGCCGGCCGGTTCAAGGCGACGCGATCTACAATGGCGCGCTCGACAATGCGGCCGGCGTCGCCGCCTTGATCGACATCGCGGCGCAATTCCGGCGCCAGCGGGTCCGGCCGCGCCGGTCGATCCTGTTCGTGGTCATGACCGGCGAGGAGAAAGGGCTGCTCGGCTCGCGCTACTTCGCGCGGCGGCCGACCGTGCCGCGCCGGTCGATCGTCGCCGATCTCAACTATGACATGGCCCTGCCGCTCTTTCCGCTGCGCAGCGTGACCGCATTGGGCGCGGAGGAGAGCAGCCTCGGCGCCGATGCGGCGGCGGTCGGCGCGGCACTCGGCCTGCCTTTGGCGCCCGATCCCTTTCCCAACCGCAATTCATTTACCCGATCGGACCAGTACAGCTTCATCGAGGCCGGGATTCCTTCGCTCGCGTTCAAGTTCGGCTTCGCACCTGCGACCCCGGAGGCGGACATCGAGCGCGCGTGGCGCGCGACGCATTATCATGCGCCGTCCGACGACCTTTCTCAGCCGATCATGGCGGAGGACGAAATCCGGCTGCACGATTTCATCGCTGCGCTCGCGCTGCGGGTCGCGAATGCGCCGCATCGGCCGCGCTGGAACGACGGCAGCACCTTCCGGCGGTTCGCCCGCGAATGACCGCGTCGCCGGTTTGCGTCCGTGCCGGCGCCGGTGCATGAGCGGTCGGCCAATCAGGGAGCGTCATGTGATCAAACGGACCCTAATCATCCTTTGCGCCGCCGCGCTCGCCACCGGCCTTGCCGGCGCCGGCCTGGCGCAGGACGGCGGCGCCCAGCAGGCGCGGCCGAAAGGGCCGCCCGCGGACCGCGAGCCGATCGTCTCGGTGACGCGGCACAGCGGCACGTTCGGCGGCCAGCGGGTCAATTATGTTGCGACCGCGGGCGAGACCTTCCTGCGCGCCGAGGACGGCACCGCCCGCGCCTCGATCTTCTCGATCTCCTATGTCCGCGAACCGCGCGATCCCAATCGCCCGGTCACCTTCCTGTTCAACGGCGGGCCCGGCTCGGGCTCGGTCTGGCTCCATATGGGCGCATTCGGCCCGCGCCGGGTCGCGATCCCCTCGAACGGCACCGACGACGGCGCGCCGCCTTTTCCGATCGTCGACAATCCCGACAGCCTGCTCGACGCCACCGACATCGTGTTCATCGATCCGGTCGGCACCGGGTTCAGCCATGCGCTCGGCGACACCAATCCGCAGGACTATTGGGGCGTCACCGCCGACGCGCGGTCGATCGCCCAGTTCATCCGCCTCTGGCTCAACGCCAACGGCCGCTGGAACTCGCCCAAATTTCTCGGCGGCGAGAGCTACGGCACGACCCGTTCCGCCGCGGTGCTAAACCAGCTCGAGGGCGCCTATAACGACGTTTCGCTGAACGGCGTGATCCTGATCTCGACCGTGCTCGATTTCGGTGCCGGGGCCGACACCCCCGGCAACGAGATGACCCATATTCTGAACCTGCCGTCGATGGCCGCGACTGCGCTCTATCATGGCAAGGCGCAGGCGCCGTCGGTCGAGCAGTTCACCGAGGAAGCGCGGCGCTTCGCGATGGGCCCCTATGCCCATGCATTGCTCCAGGGCAGCGCGCTGCCGGCCGAGGAACGCGCCGCGGTGCGGCGCGAGCTGGCACGCTTTACCGGCCTGTCAGAGGAATTCCTCGAACGCGCGGACCTGCGCGTCACCCCGGCGCGCTTCTACAAGGAGCTGCTGCGCGATCGCGGCCTGACCGTCGGCCGGCTCGACAGCCGCTATACCGGGCGCGACTATGACAATGCCGGCGAGGCGCCCGACAACGATCCGAGCTTCTACGGCATCGACGGCGGCTATGCCGCCGCGATCAACCAGCATGTCCGCGAGACGCTCGGCTTCCGGACCGACCGCTCCTACGTCACGATCGGCCCGGTCGGCCGATGGGACTGGCGCCTCGGCGGCGACCGCGACAGCGACGTCTATCTCAACGTCGCGCCCTATATCGGCCGGGCGCTGCGCGAGAATAGCGGGCTCAGGATCTTCGTCGCCCAGGGCTATTATGATTTCGCGACGCCGTTCTTCGCCGCCGAATATGCGCTGTCGCGTACCGGCTTCCCGCGCGACCGGATCCATTGGGAATATTATGGCGCCGGCCACATGATGTACATTCGCGACGAGGACCGGGCCAAATTGAGCCGCGACATTCGCGCCTTCATCCGCGCGAGGTAACAATGGAGTTGGGCATCGCCGGGCGCAACGCCATCGTCTGCGCCTCGAGCCGCGGCCTCGGCCGCGCCTGCGCCCTCGAGCTTGCGCGCGCCGGCGCCAGGGTGGCGCTCAACGGCCGCGACGCCGAACGGCTCGCCCGCACCCGCGACGAGATCGCGGCCGAGACCGGCGCGGAAATTCTCGCCGTTCCCGGCGACCTGTCGAGCCCGGCGGGTCGCGACGCCCTGCTCGCGGCCTTTTCCGAGGTCGACATCCTGGTCAACAACAATGGCGGGCCGCCGCCGCGCGATTTTCGCGCCGTCGGCCATGACGAGATCATCGCCGGGATCGAGGCCAATATGATCGCGCCGATCGCGCTGATCCAGGCGGTGATCGATGGCATGGTCGAACGCCGCTTCGGCCGGATCGTCAACATCACCTCGGCGTCGGTCAAGGCGCCGCTGGCCGGGCTCGATCTGTCGAGCGGCGCGCGCGCCGGGCTGACCGGCTTCGTCGCCGGGGTCGCGCGCAGCGTCGCGCCCGCCAATGTGACGATCAACAATCTGCTCCCGGGCGCCTTCGCCACCGATCGGATCGACGCCCTGATCGAAAATCAGGCGCGCCGGAGCGGGCATGACCCTCAGGAGGTCAGGGCCGCGCGCGAGCAGGCGATCCCGGCCGGGCGATTCGGCGACCCGGCCGAATTCGGCGCCGCTTGTGCCTTCCTCTGCTCGGCCCCGGCGGGCTATATCACCGGCCAGAGCCTGCTTATCGACGGCGGCGCGTTTCCGGGCATATTGTGATCAAGGGTCTGGACCCTAACATCATCGACAGGGAAAGGGACGCTGTGGAATCGCTGGTTTCGACCGAATGGCTGGAGGCCGAGCTCGGGGCGCCCGATCTTCGCGTGATCGACGCGACCATGTTTCTTCCCGGAACCGGACGCGACGCGCGCGCCGAATATGAGGCGGCGCATATTCCGGGCGCGGTCTTTCTCGACATCGAGGAGGTTTCGGACGGCGACAGCCCGTTCCCGCACATGCTGCCTTCCGAGCACAAATTCGCCAGCCGGATGCAGTCTTTGGGACTCGGCGATGGCAGCCGCTTCGTCGTCTACGACAATTCCCCGCTGCACAGCGGGGCGCGGATCTGGTGGATGCTCAAGGCGTTCGGCGCCCATTATGCCGCGATCCTCGACGGCGGCCTGCAGAAATGGAATGCCGAAGGCCGGCCGCTGGAGCGCGGACGACCGCAGGTGCGCCACGGCCATTTCACCGCTTTTCTCGACGACAAGGCGGCGGTGGACAAGGCGTTCGTCAGCGGCCTGGTCGGTGCCGGCAGCCACGAGATCGTCGACGCCCGTTCGGCCGACCGTTTCGCCGGCACCGCGGCCGAGCCTCGCCCCGGCATAGCCTCTGGCCATATTCCGGGCGCGCGCAGCCTGCCGCAGAGCGACCTGTTCCAGGCCGACAATCGCTGGAAGCGCGATGCCGAGCTGCGCGCCGCGTTCGACGCGGCCGGGATCGATCTCTCCCGGCCGATGGTGACGACCTGCGGCTCCGGAGTCACGGCGGCGGTGCTGCTGTTCGGCGCGCACCTGCTCGGCAAGGAGGACGTCCAGATCTACGACGGCAGCTGGTCCGAATGGGGCGCCGATCCCGATACCCCCAAAGCCGTGGGTGCCGCGTGACCGAGCACAAGCCCGAAACCCGGCTGGTCGAGGCCGGGCGGCGCGAGGAGTGGACGCGGGGAATCGTCAATCCGCCGGTGTGGCGCGCCTCGACGATCTTGTTCGACAGCGTCGCCGAGATGGAGGCGGCCGAGCCCCCGAGGGACGGCATTCTCCACTACGGCCGTAACGGGACGCCGACCACCTGGGCGCTGTGCGACGCGCTGACCGCGCTCGAGCCGGGCGCGGCGATCACCCGGCTCTATCCATCGGGCTCGGCGGCGGTCGCCGGCGCCCTGCTCGCGGTGCTGGCCGCGGGCGATGAGCTGCTGATGGTCGACACCACCTACGGGCCGACCCGGTCGCTGTGCGATACGGTGCTGAAGCGGCTCGGCATCACGACCCGCTATTACGATCCGATGGTCGGCGGCGGCATCGAGGCGCTGATCGGCGAACGCACGCGCGCGATCTTCATGGAAAGCCCGGGCACGCACACGTTCGAGATCCAGGACGTTCCGGCGATCTGCGCGGTGGCCAAGGCCAAGGGGCTGGTCACCCTGATCGACAATACCTGGGCGACGCCGCTCTTCTTTCAGGCGATCGCTGCCGGGGTCGATCTCTCGATCATTGCCTGCACCAAATATATTGGCGGCCATGCCGATCTGATGCTCGGCTCGGTGACCGCGACCGAGGCCTATGCCCAGCGGCTCGAACGGACCCGGTGGGTGCTCGGCCAGACCGGCGGCCCCGACGATTGCTGGCTGGCGCTGCGCGGCCTGCGCACGCTCGACGTCCGATTGAGGCGCCATCAGGAGAATGGGCTGAAGGTCGCGTCCTGGCTGAGGGAGCAGCCCCGGGTTGCCCGCGTGCTCCATCCCGCCTTCGAGGATTGTCCGGGTCATCAATATTGGGTCCGGGACTTTTCCGGCGCGACCGGTTTGTTCTCGTTCATCCTCGACGGCGGCGACGCCGCGGCGCGGACGCGGCTGATCGACGGGCTCGAAACCTTCGGGATCGGCTATAGCTGGGGCGGGTTCGAAAGCCTTGCCGTTCCCGCCGATCCGGTCCGGACCGCGAGCGCCAATCCCGCCGATGAAGGCCCGATGGTCCGCCTCCATATCGGCCTCGAACATCCCGACGATCTGATCGCCGATCTCGCCGCGGGCCTCGCGCGATACGCGCGGGAGACATGAACGGATTCCGCGAAAGCCTCGGGCTCGCCGAGACCTCGACCCATGCCCTGGCCGCGATCGGCGCGGCGCTCGTCCTCGCCGCCGTGGCGGCTGCGGTCGCGTGGCTGATCGGGCGGTGGGTCGGCCCGCGAGTCGCGGGCTTCTGGGAGCGCGTCGCCGGCGAGCGCGCCGATGGGATCGTCCCGCGGATGTGCGCAATGGTCCGTTATCTGGTCCTCTGGCTGGCGCTCGCGCTGACGCTGCGGCTCGATCGCTGGCCGGTCGCCGCCTCCTTCCTGCTCGGCCTGGGCGCGGCCACGGCTGCGGGCCTGCTCGCCTTCCACATGTTCCGCGGCGCACAGCTTGCCCGCTGGATGGCGCTGCTGCTCGCCGGTGTCCTGTTCACGGTGATCCTCGCCGATTCGGTCGGCGGCCTCGCCAAGGTCACCGCGCCGCTCGACGGCCTCGCTTTCGAGATCGGCAGCCGGCGGCTGTCGCTGCTTTCGGCGCTCCAGATCGCAATCGCGCTCACCGCGCTCTATGCCGCGGTGCGGTTCGCCAACCGGCTCGTCCGTCAGACGGTCGGTCGTGCCAGCGGCCTCGATCCGACCCAGCGCGTCCTGACGCAAAAGCTCGCGGCGATCGCGATCATCGCCGTCGCCTTCTTCATCGGCATCGATCTTGCCGGGATCGACCTGACCGCGCTGGCGGTATTTTCGGGCGCGCTTGGCCTCGCGGTCGGGTTCGGCCTGCAGAAGACCTTCGGCAATCTGATCGCCGGGATCATCCTGCTGATGGACCGCTCGATCAAGCCGGGCGACGTGATCTCGGTCGGCGAAAGCTTCGGATCGGTCAACAAGATCGGGGTCCGCGCGGTCTCGATCGTCACCCGGGACGGCAAGGAATATCTGATTCCGAACGAGCTTTTGATGACCCAGGAAGTGGTCAACTGGTCCTATTCGACCCGCGACGTCCGCATCAGCATCCCGATCGCCGTCGCTTATGGTTGCGACCTCGAGCTCGCCCACCGGCTGATGGCGGAGGCGGCGGTCGCGGCCAAACGCGTGCTGGAGAGCCCCAAGCCCGTGGTCTGGATCACGGCGCTGGGCGAGAGCGGGATCGACCACGAAATCCGGGTCTGGATCGCCGATCCCGAGGCGGGGATCGGCAGCGTTCGCTCGGATATCCTCGGCCGCGTCTGGGCGCTGTTCCAGGAACATGGCATCGAGGTGCCGTTTCCGCAGCGCGACCTGCATGTGAAAGATTGGCCCGCAGAAGCGTCCGAACCGCCGGCCGACGCGGCCAAGCCTAAGCGAGCAGGTCGGCGAGCTCCCTGAGTGAGGATTCGATCGATTCGGCGAGCCGGACCGCGGCCGCCCGGGGCGCGGTTAATTGCAGGCAGCATCAGCCAAGCCGGTTAACGTCAGTCCGACAGGCTGCTAGAGCATCGTGCGGAAAAGTAGGTACCATGAACCGGTGCGGATTGCCCCCGGCAGCCCGCAGCCATGCCTGGGAGGCATGGCGACCGGTTCATTTTCGCAATAACGATGCAAAGACAAATGCCTAGAGCGGAATGTGTGATTCTGAAATCGCGCATTTCGCTCTAGTCACGCTGGCCGGCTCAAGCGAAGGCACAGGTAGCTTACTACAAAGGTTACCGGTAAAACAAATATTGCAAACCAAAAGAGCGCTGGAGCTACGAAGGAGGACAGTTCTCCGAGTTTTTGATTCCGCCCGGCCGCAACAATAAAACCGAGACATGAACATATCAACAAACTTGGCACAAATAACGTGCTGATTAATAAATACAAGATCCGACTGCGCTTGACCAATCGTTTCGCTACTGCTAGTGTAAAGAGGACCGTAAGGCAGGCTGCAATTAATTCGACAAATAATATGATAGAGATTTTTTCCAATGCTATTTCTGATCTATTTGGCTGGATAATCGGAACAGGTATATAATTGGGTCTACAAGAGAATCGAAGACTTTCAATTAAAGCTGTGGAATTATCCTCGCCGGTTAGCCTAATTATATTACGACGGATAAGATCCTCATCTTCATTACTGCACCTTCGGCCAAAGTGATGCGTAAAAAGCCCAATTACCTCTAAAGAGGCCCTTATCGTGGACAAGCTTTCGCTGGTTTGTGCTCTTTCCAAGGCGACAAAAAACGCCGGATCACCCGCTCCCGCGAGCGGAGGAGCAAGCGATAAATTGGGCGGCCTCTCGGAGTCATAGACCCTCTCATAAAGATCAAACTTTTCATCAATGGTTTCAGCTTTATAGAAAGCCTCGGTTAGTTCAGCGGTTTTGTTGGTCTCATTGTCCGCGCCATGGCAGGCACAAACGCAAAGAGCGATAATCACTGCGAGATGAGATGCCTGCCGCATGGACGTCTAGCCTCCCGGTATCTGCGTTCCACCAAATCTC
>Ga0187894_10005161_pt1 | contig 13523 bp, 9 predicted proteins | sample GBC1701081metaG_FD_136650 | JGI IMG/M metagenome (GOLD analysis project Ga0187894, IMG submission 136650) | White microbial mat communities from a lava cave in the Kipuka Kanohina Cave System on the Island of Hawaii, USA - GBC170108-1 metaG ...
ATGGGCCGCAGCGCTTCGGCGAGCTGAAACGCCGGGTCACCGGCGTATCGGCTAAGATGCTGACCGAGCGCCTGCGCTCGCTGGAGCAGGCCGAGCTGATCAGCCGGCACTATGAGCCGACCATCCCGCCCAAGGTCACCTACGCGCTCACGGCCCGCGGCCGCGAACTGGGCGGCGTGCTGGACCAGCTCTCGGCGCTGGGCAGCAAGTGGCTGGCGGAGGACGCCGAGCGGATGCCCCGCATCGCCCAGGCGGCGGAGTAGGTCTTAGTTCCCTCTCCCGTTGACGGGAGAGGGAGGGACCCGTTGCGCGCATCGCAATGGGAGGGTGAGGGGCCACACACGAAGCACCTCGTCCTTATCCCCTCACTTTTCTATGCCTCGTACGGCGTCCCGAGGTGGAAGAGGCAATCGCCGCGCTCGCTGCGGCCGGGCACGCGCTTGCAGATCACCAGGCCGTCGCGTTCGAAGTGCGCGACGCTGGGCTCGCGCCAGGGCGTGTCGTGGAAATGGATGCGACCGGCGGGCTGACCGCGCTTGACCTCGTCGCCCAGCTCGACCAGCGGCTCGAACACGCCGCCGTCGGGCGCGTAGACGTAATAGTCGTTGCCGCCCATCGTCAGGAAGCGCGTCGGCGGCGTTGCCGGCACCGGTCCGGTGTAGGCGCCGAGATGCGCCAGCACGCGGCGCACGCCCTCCCCGGCCAGCTTCAGCACGGATGGCGTCACCTGGCCGCCGCCGCCCAGTTCGGTGCCGATGCTGATCACGCCCTGCCGTCGCGACGCCGCCGTCAAGGTGCGGTCCATGCCCTGCAGTGCCGAGCCGATCCAGCCCAGCGGGGCGCCAAACGCGCGCATCATGCCCAGCAGCTTCTCCATGCCCGCCGCGTCGGGATCGCGCCGGCACAGCGTGCTGGGGATGTACATCAGCGAGCTGCCGCCGGAGTGCAGGTCGATCGAGTAGTCGCACTGCGGCAGCAGCACGTGCTCGATGAAGAACGCGATCTGCCGCGTGACATCGCCGTCGGCATCGCCTGGGAAGCTGCGGTTGAGATTGCCGTCGTCGATCGGCGAGGTGCGTAGCCCAGCCTGCGCCGCCGGAAAATTGGCCGATGGCAGGATGATCACGCGGCCGCGCACCTGCGATGGATCGAGCGCGCGGATCAGGCCGCCCAGCGCCAGCTGCCCCTCCCATTCATCGCCGTGGTTGCCCGCCATCATCAACACGCGCGGGCCCTCGCCGTTCTTGATGCAGGCGATGGGGATCGGCAGCCAGCCATAAGCCGAGCGATGCACTGAGTGCGGCACCCGCACGAAGCCGGTCTGCTTGCCGTCCTTGGTGAGATCCAGTTCGAGAAATAGTCGGCTGCGTGCGCCGGCGTCCATGCCTGCCTCCCCTCATGCACTCAACAAAAGAGAGCCAGCCGCGCTGCGGCTGGACTCCCGTCGGCGCGCACTGTGCGGCGCCCGCCTCGACGGCCGCAAGCACCACCATTCGCATTGACTCTGAGATTATCCACAGGGTGTGGCAAATCTGTCACAAAAGGAACATAGCCACCACGGGCGGGGGCATCCTATGCTTCGACCTACTTTCCCTTGCGTTTCTGTATTTCTTTTGGCGACAAATTCTTCCTTTGTTCGCCCTTCACTCCACTCCGGACTGAATCTCTTAAAGGCTGAACCTAATGTCTTTGATCAAGTTGGCCCGCCGACCTAATCTGCTCTCATATTTCGTGTTTTCAGAACTTTCATTCGATTGTCAAAAATTCATTCAGGCCGAAAATGATTAAAGTCGAGTCAGTGCGTCGCCGCTTGGCGTGGACCCTCCTCACCCTGGGATTCGTCTGCGGTTTTGCCGTCGCCGGCCGCGCCAGCGACACGCTCTCGCCGGCCCTGTTGCCGGACGCAGCCGGCGCTTTTGACGATGCAGCCTTGCGTGTGAACGATTCGCAACCTGCCGATCTCGTGCGCTGGACCGGTCCGATCTACCTCGCCATCGCCGAGGGCGAGGGCATGCAGGCCATCGCGGCCGAGGTCGAAGCCTCGGTGCGCACATTGGCGGCCATCGCGCGGGTGAGCGTGTCGCGTGTGAACATCAATGACTCGCGGCGCAATTTCCTGGTGCGCCCGGCCGACTCCACCGGTCGCGTCGCCTGCCGCGCCAGCGTCTATTCGCAATACGGCCGCATCGCCAGCGCCGAGGTCGAGGTCTATGTCGGCGGCCGCGGCTCGCTCACGCGCTGCATCAACCACGAGGTGATGCACGCCTTCGGCTTCCGCTCGCATGCGCACGCCGCCTTCAGCATCCTGAGCTACAAGCAGGCGCGCCTGCTCGAGCTGTCGGCGCTCGACCGCGTCATGCTCGAGACCTTGTACGATCCGCGCCTGCGTCCGGGCATGCGCCCGACCGAGGCCACGGCAGCGGCGTGCACCATCATCGCCGAGAAGCTGGGGCTCGCCGCGCGCGACGCCGCCACCCAGTGCGCCGGCCGCGATGTCTCGGGCCGCCAGGTCGCTCTGTTCGGACGCCGCGACCGCGATCAATAGGACCGGTCACACAATTGCCGCAGGCTTTGGACTGATTTCTCGTTCGCCTGGACGACGACCTGATTGATGGACTGAAGATTCGCGTCTAGCATTTTTGAATATTTAAGTTCTCGCGCATTTCGACACTGACTGAATTTCTCAGAAAAAAATTTTCGAGTTGCCCATGAACAGGCCAGCCACCGTGGTGGCTCTTGCAGTCGGCATAGCCTGCGCAATGACCGGCGCCGCCCACGGCAGCGACGGGCCGGGGCGTCTGTCGCTGGATGGCGTGGCGCGCGCGTTCGACGACGCGGCGCTGCGGGTCAATACGGCGCCGGCCTCGGAACTGGCGCGCTGGACCGGACCGATCTACCTGGCGATCGCCGACGATGCCGGCATGAGCGCCATCGCGGCCGATGCCGAGGCCGCAGTGCGCGCGCTGGCCGTGATCGCGCAGGTATCCGTGACACGCGTCGCCTGGCGCGATGCGCGCGCCAATTTCCTGGTGCGGCCCGGCAGCGGTAACGGCGCCGGCAAGTCGCCGTGCCGCTCCACCGTCGACTGGACCGACGCCGGGCGCATGGTGCGCGCCGAGATCTATGTGAACCTCGAAATTCCCGGCCGTATCACGCGTTGCCTCAACCACGAGGCCATGCACAGCTTCGGCTTCCGGGCCCACGCCCATGCCGCGCTCAGCGTGCTGAGCTACACCTACGCCACGCAGGCCGATCTCACCGCCGTCGACCGCATCATGCTGGAGACGCTGTACGACCGGCGCCTGAAACCCGGCATGACGGTTGCCGCCGCGGCGCCGATCGCCTGCGCCATCATCGCCGAGAAGATCGGCGCTTCGGCGGCCGACACCGCGACGGCGTGCCCCGGCCGCGGCGCGGCGCCCCAGCGGCACCTCACGGCCTTTGGCGGCTCACGCTCGATCGCCGATGCGCCGCTGCCCGCGCTGCAACCCAGCTATCGCGGCGACGGCCTGTAGTCACGCCGTCTTCGCCGGCCGCGCGTCGGCGTCGGACCAGCCGCCGCCCAGCGCCTTGTAGAGATTGATGGCGGCCACGAAGCGCGCGAGCTCGGCTTGCGTCAGCGTATCTGCCGTCTCGACCGCATTGCGCTGCGCATCGAGCACGGCCAGGAAATCGATGGCGCCGGTGTTGTAGCGCACGTCGAGCAAGGTGAGCGCGCGGCGCGCCTGGGTATACGCCTCGCGGTCCAGCGCGATCGCGCGCTGATTGAGCGTGTTGGCGTAGAGCGCGTTCTCGACGTCGCGGAAGGCGGCGATCACGGCGCCGTCGTAGAGCTGGACCTGCTCGCGGTAGCGCGCGGAATCGAGCTTCTCCTGACCCGACAGGCGGCCGCCCGAGAAGATCGGCGCCGTCAGCGAGCCGACGAACGAGATCATGGCGCTGCTCGGATTGAACAGCGCGCCCAGCGCGTTGCTGGCCAGGCCGCCGGCAGCCGTCAGCACAATGCTGGGAAAGCGCGCGGCGTGCGAGGCCTCCCAGTCGGCGTGCGTCGCGCGCAGGCCGGCCTCGCTGCGGCGCAGGTCGGGCCGGCGCAGTAGCAATTCGGACGGCAGGCCGGCCACGACAGCCGGCACGCGCAGCTGCTGCAGAGAGCGCGTCGTCACGCTGAAGCCCTCGGGATTGCGCCCCAGCAGCACGGCCAGCGCTGCCGTCGCCTGATGCTCCGCCAGCTGCAGGTCCGGCAGCGCCGCCTGCTGGCGGGCCGCGATGCTGCTCTGCTGCGCCAGCTCGACATCCGACGCACTGCCGGCGTGATCGCGCGTCTGGATGATCTGCAGCATGCGCTGGGCGGTGGCGATCGAGTCCTGCAGCGAGCGCTGGCGATCGCGCAACGACAGGATCTGGAAGAACGTGGCGGCGACATCGCCCTCGAGCGTGATCGCCAGGGCCTGGCGGTCATAGACGCTGGCCTCGACACGGGCCTTGGCCGCGGTGGCCGCGGCGCTGTACTTGCCGAAGAGATCGACCTCGTAGCTTGCCTGCAGGCCGGCGAAGAGGTCCTTGGATGTCGCCTTCTGCTCGCGACTGGGCTCGAACCCGCCGCCCAGGGTCGGCCAGCGCGGCGCACCGGCGATCTTGGCCCGCGCCGCCGCCTCGTCGATGCGGATGATCGCGGCCTGCAGGTCGTGGTTGTTGGCGCTCGCCTCGGCCATCAGGGCGTTGAGCTCGTCGCTGCCGAAGCCCTTCCACCAATCGGCGTCGGGCCACACAGCGGCGCTGGCACCGGCGGCATCCCAGCCCGCCGGCGCCTGGACGGATGGCGGCTGGTATGACGGCACCGTGGTGCACGCCGACACGACGATGGCCAGCGACAGCGCGCAGGCGGTGCGCGGGATCGTTGTGGCCTTCATGGTGAGCCTGTCGAACCATGAAGGCTTCGCACGGACAGTGGTGCGGTCCGCTTCATGGTTCGACAAGCTCACCATGAAGCAAACGCTCTCTCGAAGTGGCGACATTATTCAGCCCCCAGGGCGACGACGGGATCCATGTGCGCCGCCTTGCGCGCCGGCAGGTATCCGAAGACGAGCCCGGTGAAGAAGGCGCAGGCGAAGGCAACGATCATCGGCCACAGCGCGACCACGACGGGTTGCCCGAAGCGCGAGAACAGCCAGGCGAGGCAGACGCCCAGCGCCACGCCGACCAGGCCGCCGATGGCGCAGACGACCAGGGCCTCGGTGTTGAACTGCAGCATGATGTTGATGCGCCGTGCACCGGTGGCCATGCGGATGCCGATCTCGCGCGTACGCTCGGTCACGCTGACCAGCATGATGTTCATGACGCCGATGCCGCCCACCACCAGCGATATGGCGGCGATGGCCGCCAGCAGCAGGGTGAGCGTGTTGGCGGTCTGGTTGGCCGTCGCCAGCACCGAGGCCATGTTGCGGATCTGGAAGTCCTCGCTGCCGTGGCGCGCGGCCAGGACACGGCGCACATCCTCCTGGATCTGGTCGATGCGCTTCACGTCGCGCACCTCGACCGAGATCGAGCGCAGATAGCGCTGGCCCTGCAGGCGCAGCCGGCCGGTCGTGATCGGCACGAAGATGATGTCGTCCTGGTCGACACCATGCGGCGTGGCACCCTTGGCCGTCATCACGCCGATCACCTGGAACGGCACATTGTTCAGCAGCACGTAGCTGCCGATCGGGTCCTTGCCGGCCGGGTAGAGAATGCGCGCCACCGTCTGGCCGAGCACCGCCACCGGCGCATAGCGCTGCACGTCGCCGCTGGAGAAGAAGCTGCCGGCGGCCAGCGGCCAGTTGCGTGCCTGCGGCACGCCGGCACCGATCGATGTCGCCGACGTCGTGTAGTCGGCGTTGCCGTAGCGGATCGTGACCTGGACACCGAACTCCGGGATCGCCGACAGCACGCCACCCAGTTTGGCCAATGCGTCGGCGTCCTCGGCCACCAGAGTGGCGGGCGTCACGCCTGAATTGCGCAGGTTGGGCGCGCCGGGCCGCACCAGCAGCAGGTTGCTGCCCATCGAGGCGATGTTGTGCAGGACCTGCCGCTTGGTGCCATCGGCCACCGCCACCAGAGTCACCACGGAGGCGACGCCGATGACGATGCCCAGCAGGGTGAGCGCGGTGCGGAAGATGTTGGTGCGCAGCGAACGCATCGCCATCTTGGCCGCGGCGGAGATGTCGGCCGCCGCCGGCAGGCGTGCCCGCAGGCGCAGCGGCGCCTGCGGCGTCAACACCGGCGCGGTGGCCGGCTGCCGGCCGTGCGCCGGCGAGCGCGCGTCACGCACCACGAGACCGTCGCGCAGCTCGATGATGCGGTCGGCGCGGTTGGCGACGGCCTGATCGTGGGTGATCAGCACCACCGTATGGCCGGCGCGATGCAGGCGCTCGAGCTGTGCCAGCACTTCGGCGCCATTGCGGCTGTCGAGCGCGCCGGTCGGCTCGTCGGCCAGGATCACCTTGCCGCCGTTCATCAGGGCGCGCGCGATACTGACGCGCTGCTGCTCGCCGCCCGACAGCTGATGCGGGCGATGATCGCCGCGCGCGCCCAGCCCAAGCCCTTCCAGCAGGGTGGCGGCGCGTTCAGAGCGCTCGCGGCGCGACAGGCCGGCATAGATCGCCGGGATCTCGACATTCTCGGCCGCCGTCGCCGTGGCCAGCAGGTTGTACTGCTGGAAGATGAAGCCCAGCGCCTCGCGGCGCAGCATCGCCCGGCCGTCGGCGTCGAGCGCCGCAACCTCGCGGCCGGCGAAGCGGTAGCTGCCCGATGTCGGCCGGTCGAGACAGCCCAGGATGTTCATCAGGGTCGACTTGCCGGAACCCGATGCGCCCATGATGGCGACGAACTCGCCAGCGCGGATCGACAGGCTCACGCCCTTCAGGACATCGATGATCACCGCGCCGCGCACGAACTGCTTGCGCACGTCGCGCAGCTCGATCAGTGGCGATTCAACCGCGTCACTGATCGCGACAGCGTCACGCGTCATCGTATCGGGCATCGTCGTCACTCATCGCGTCTTCATGGTGAGCGCCGGCGCTTTGCATCGCCGGGGCGAACCATGAATCGGCTCTCACAGCCGGGGCCACTTGAAGCGGAAGGTGGAGTTGTTGTCGTGCGGCCCGTCGGCCGTGGTGTCGGGAACGACGACCAATTCGCCTTGCGTCACACCCGACTTGATCTCGGCCATCATCCGGTTGTTGACGCCGACCTCGACCTGCCGCTGCACGCGCTTGCCGTTCTGCACGACCTCAATGATGGAAGCGGTCGCGCCGGGATCGTCCGACGCATGCACGGCCGCGGCCGGCACGACCAGCACATTCTGTGCCCGCTGGGCGCGGAAGAAGACCTGGGCGCTCATGTGCGGCAACAGCGCCTTGTCGTGGTTGTCGACGTCGAACAGAGCGTTGTAGAGCACGACGCTGTTGACGATATCAGGCGTCGGCAGGATCTGCCGCAGCTTGCCGCTCCAACGCCGGTTGAGCCGGCCCAGGGTGGTGAAGTAGGCATCCATGCCCTCGCTGAGCTTGGGGATGTCCGCCTCCGACACCTGCGTCCACACGGTCATCGTGTCGAGATCGGCGATGCGCAGGATGATCGGCGCCGCCTGCGTGGCGTTGAGCGTCTGGCCCTGGCGCACGGTCAGCGACACCACCGTGCCCGTCATCGGGGCATAGATCTTGGTGAAGCGCAGGCCGGCATCGTCGGCCTCGAGGTTGGCCTGCGTCTGGCGCATCTGCGCCCGCAGCGCCACCAGCTCGGCGCTGTTCTGCTCCAGCGCCGTGACGACGGCGTCGTAGGCCTCCTGGCTGGTAGCGCGCGCCGGCAGCATCTCCTTCTGGCGTTCGAGCTGTCGCTCCAGCAGGCGCCGGCCGGCGCTCTTCAGCAGCACCTGCGCCTCGAGATTCTCCAGCACCGCGTGGTCGGCGGTGACCTTGGCCTGGTACAGGGTGGCGTCGATCTCGGCCAGCAACTGGCCCTGGGTTACCCGATCGCCGATGGCGACATGGATGGCCTGCAGCTGGCCCGACACCTGCGCGCCGACATCGACATAGGCCGAGGGCTGCAGCGAGCCCAGCGCGGTGACGACGTCCTCGACATCGCCGCGCGCCACGGGCGCCGTGGTGTAGCGTGTCGGTGCGTCATTGCCGGCAGCCCGTCCGAGCGGCGCCGCGAGTCCGACCGATAGCAGCACCAGGACGACGCCCACCCAGATCGATTGCCGTTGCATTGCAGGCTCGCTTCATATCCGTGACCGGCGGGTATGTAGGAAGCGCACCTGACAACAAGCTGCATCACTTGGAATTGATGCGGCGCGGCGCCAACATGACGGCGGGCTGACGCACACCGGGTCCGGCCGCGGTGAAGCGGGTGCGCACGGCGCTGGCAACGGCGACGGCGAGACAAATCGCCAGGACGATCCAGGCTGGCCGGATGCTGGGCTCGAACATCAGATTGGCGGCCAGCACCCGCGTCGGATCGACGCCGAGCTTGATCCAGTAGTAGATGGCCTCGCCGATCGCGGTGCCGCCGGCGGCCAGCAGCGCCAGCAGCAGGGGCCACCAGTCGGCCAGGCGTCCCTCCCACCAGCCGCGCCAGATCAAGGCGCGATAGGCCATCAGCCACGTGAACAACCCGGCCATGATCCAGGGCTCGTTCACGTTGAGCTTGCTCTGGATGAAGAAGTGCACGACCGACAGCAGGGCGGCGATGTAGACCAGTTGATGCAGCCGGCGCCAGCGCCGGCCGCCCAGACGACGCACCATGCCGTCGGTCGACGTGATGGCCATCGCGGTCAGCACCAGCAGCGACACGAAGCCGATGGCGAGGTAGATCCGCAGCACGATCTCCAGCGCGACCTTGCGCAGGTCGAAGGACTCGTCGGCGATGTAGAGCAGCAGGTGCATCGCGGCATAGGCGAAGGCGGCGACACCGACCATGCGGCGCACCTGCATCAGGCGCGGCCAGCGCAGCAGGCGGCGGCCGGGCGAGATGGCGAGCGAGATCAGGATCAGCTTCAGGGTCCAGTTGCCGACCTGGTGGATCGCCTCGTTGAGCGCGCGCGGCCCCAGGACGCCGCTGGCGTAGCGCTGGGCGATCACGATCGCGGGCACGAAAAGGAGGATGAAGACGGCGAGCTTGAAGGGCGAGAACCGTCCGGCAGGATCAAACCACGGCATTCAATCAACGCACTCCTGTTCACCACCGATATGACCGATGGCGCCGGCGCCATCGATACACAGTTCACACGCGTGCAGTCACCATTCTGTGAGTGCTTTTCGCATCCTTCGAAACGCTCTGCCGTATCAGGCGACAGCAGCTGATGTGCGGTCTCTGGCTGCCAGGCGGCGTTGATGGCCCTTGCCCCAGTGCGCGAGCTCGACCACGGCGGTGTTCAGGGTCCTGCCGTACTCGGTCACCGAATACTCGACCCTCAGCACGGCGCCGGGAAAGACGTCGCGGCGCACCAGGTCGTCGGCCTCCATCTCGCGCAGCTGCTGTGCCAGGACCTTCTCGCTGATACCCGGCAGCCGGCGCTTGAGTTCACCGAAGCGCCGCGGCTTGAGATGGATCTCCCACAGGATGTGGGTCTTCCATTTGCCACCGATCGCACCGAGCGCGGTGCCAAAGCCGCAATCAACGAGCTGCGGTTGCGTCATCGAGGTCGTTCCTTACCGGGAGGTCAGCGCTTACTTTATAGTGCGTAATTTACAGGATGAGAACGCTCGCCCTATCACGTCGGCAACACCCTTTGGTGACCCGGTGGCACATCGCCACCCGGTCCAGGAGTTGCCTACGATGACGACAATCTGTGTTTTCGGCGCCGGACGCATGGGTTCTGCTCTGGCTCGCGCCTTCCTCGCAGCCGGACATGTGATGAGCGTATGGAATCGCACGCCGGAGCGCTGCAAGCCGCTGGCCGATCTCGGCGCCCGCATAGCGCCTTCGCTCGACGACGCCGTGGCAGCATCCGACATCGTCGTCGTCAACGTCCTGGACTACGCTGCCGCCGACACCCATTTGCGATCGCCCGCCGTGAGCCACGCCCTCGGCGGCAAGCTGCTGGTGCAACTGACGTCGGGTTCTCCCGACCAGGCGCGCCAGACGGCGGCGTGGGCCAGCCGTCACGGCAGCCGCTATCTGGACGGGGCGATCATGGCGACACCGAACGTCATCGGCCAGCCCTTCGCAACGATCCTCTACGCCGGCGACCACCCGACATTCGAAGCAAACAAGGCGGTGTTCGACGTGCTGGGCGGCAACACCGTTCATGTGGGTGACGATGTCGGTCACGCATCGGCGCTCGATATCGCGTTGCTCAGCCCGCTCTGGGGGACGTTGTTCGGCACACTGCAGGCCATCGCCGTCTGCCAGGCCGAAGGAATCGCACTGGATGCCTATGCCCGCCATCTGAAGCCTTTCACGAAGATCATCCACGACGCGACGGACGATCTGATCGTCCGGGCGCGCGATCGGCGCTACCGCGCCGATGACGACACCTTGGCCTCCATCACGGCCCACCACGGCGCTTTCCAGCACCTGATGTCGGTGTGCCGCGAGCGGCAGCTGAACGGCGCCCTGCCGGACGCCTTCGACGGTATTTTTCGGGCGGCCATCGCTGCCGGCCACCTGCACGACGACTTCGCGGCGCTTGTCCCGTTCATGCGCTGAGGTGTCGCTTCTGCCCCGCCCGCGGGGCAGGTTGTTGGACATGGGTAGCCATTTAAGGTCTCAGGCGGATTTCCACAGTCACGCGTCCGTCAATTCCCGGTCATGCGATGGTTAAGCATTGTCGCGATCCTCGGTGCAGGCCGTCCATCGGGGGAGATCATGCGATGAGCACCGAGCTTCGCGTCGCCACGTTCAATGCATCGCTCAATCGTGCGGCCGAAGGCGGTCTGATCACTGATCTCAGCACGCCCGACAACGCCCAGGCGCGAGCCGTGGCCGAGATCATCCAGCGCGCCGCGCCCGATATCGTGCTGATCAACGAGTTCGACTTCGACGCCCGCGGACCCAACGGCAGCTCGCTGGCCGCCTCGCTGTTTTCGCAGAACTACCTGTCGGTGTCGCAGAACGGCGCCGCACCCCTCGACTTTCCCTATGTCTACATCGCGCCTTCCAACACCGGCATCGCCTCGGGTTTCGACCTCAACAACAACGGCGTGGCGGTGACGACGCCGGGCGCGCCGGGCTATGGCGACGACGCGCTGGGCTTCGGCGCCTTCCCCGGCCAGTTCGGCATGGTGGTCTACTCGCGCTATCCCATCGATGCCGCCAACGTGCGCACGTTCCAGAACTTCCTGTGGAAGGACATGCCGGGTGCGCGGCTGCCCGACGACCCGAACACCGCAACGCCACAGGATTGGTACACGCCGCAGGAACTGGCGGCACTCCCGCTGTCGTCCAAGAGCCACTGGGACATCCCGGTCACGGTGAACGGCGAGGTCGTGCACATCCTGGCGGCACACCCGACGCCGCCGGTGTTCGACGGCCCGGAAGACCGCAACGGGTTGCGCAACGCCGATGAGATCCGCCTCTGGGACGACTACGTGACGCCGGGCGCCGGCGGCTACATCTACGACGACCAGGGTGGCACCGGTGGCCTGGCGCCGGGCGAACGCTTTGTCATCGTTGGCGACTACAATGCCGATCCCAACGACGGCGACAGCGTCGACAAGGCGATCCAGCAGATCCTCAACAATCCCAGCGTCGATGGCAGCGTGGTGCCGACCAGCGCCGGCGCGGTGCAGCAGTCGGCGCTGCAGGGCGGCGCCAACACCACGCATATCAGCGATCCGGCTCGCGACACGGCCGACTTCGCCGACGGCACGCCGGGCAACCTGCGCGCCGACTACGTGCTGCCTTCGCAGGTCGGGCTCGATCCCAAGGGCGGCGGCGTGTTCTGGCCGCTGAACACGGATCCGACCTTCCCGCTGGTCGGCACGTTCGACCCCAGCCTGCCCGGTGGTTTCCCCAGCTCCGACCATCGCCTGGTGTTCATGGATCTCGCCGTCACCGACGATCAGCGCCGTGACGCCACCGGCCTGGAGTTCCTGGGCCAGCTCACCTTCCCCACCGGACTGCAGTTCGAGGACACCGAGGTCGGTGGCCTGTCGGGCCTCACCTACGATGCGGCGCGCGGCGTCTTCTACGCCATCGCCGACGACCGCAGCCAGATCGACCCGGCGCGCTTCTATACGCTGTCGATCGACATCGCCGACGGCAACCTCGAAGCCGGCGACGTCACCTTCACGGACGTGACGACGCTGCTGGGCGCCAACGGCCAGCCCTTCCCGGCGCTGTCGCTCGATCCCGAGGGCATCGCGCTCACCGACCGCGGCGTCTTCGTCTCGTCCGAGGGCGATGCGAACGCCGGCGTGGCGCCGTTCGTGAACCTCTTCTCGCTGCAGGGCCAGCAGCTCGCCACCCTGCCCGTCGATCCCAAGTTCCTGCCGAGCGCCAACCATGGCATCCGCAACAACCTCGCGTTCGAGAGCCTCACCGTCACGCCCGACCAGCGCACGCTCTATACCGCGACCGAGAACGCGCTGTTCCAGGACGGCCCGGCTGCCACGCTGCAAAGCGGCTCGGCCTCGCGCATCATCCGCTACGACCTGGTGAGCGGCCAGCCGGTGGCCGAGTACGTCTACCTCACCGACGCGGTGGAAACGCCGCCGGTGCCGCCCGACGGCTTCGCCAACAACGGTCTGGTCGACCTGCTGGCGATCGACAACGACGGCACGTTCCTGGCGATGGAGCGCGGCTTCTCGACCGGTGCCGGCAACTTCATCCGCATCTACGAGGTGCGCACCCAGGGCGCCACCGATGTCTCGCACACGGCGGCCATCCCCACGGCGATCGAGGATGGCGAGCTGGTGGTGAACGTCGATACGCCGGCGCAGAAGGAGCTGCTGTTCGACCTCGCCGATCTCGGCATCCCGCTCGACAATGTCGAGGGCATCTCCTTCGGCCCACGTCTGGCCGACGGCCGCCAGTCGATCATCCTGGTGTCGGACAACAATTTCGCCGGCACGCAGTTCACCCAGTTCCTCGCCTTCGCGATCGACCTCGAGGACATCCCCACCATCACGCCGGTGCTGGAGACGCCACCGGAGAGCCGCTTCCCCGACCCGACCGTCGATGTGGAAGGCCCCGATCCCGACGATCCCGCGATCTGGCTCAACCCCGACGATCCCAACGCCAGCGTCGTGGTTACCGCGCACAAGGAGGGCGGCCTGCGCGTCTATGACCTGGGCGGCCACGAGATCCAGTCCATCGAGCCCGAGGGCATCCGCTACAACAATGTCGATGTGCTCTACAACGTGAAGCTGGGCGGCACGTTCACCGACCTGTTCGTGGCCTCCGACCGCGCCAACGACACGCTGGCGATCTTTGCCATCGATCCGCAGACCCGCGCGCTCACCAACGTGACGGCGGCCGACGTGCCGGCCAGCATCTTCGGCGTCGACGACGGCGAGGCCACGGCCTACGGGCTCGACGCC
>Ga0187894_10005162_pt1 | contig 13522 bp, 10 predicted proteins | sample GBC1701081metaG_FD_136650 | JGI IMG/M metagenome (GOLD analysis project Ga0187894, IMG submission 136650) | White microbial mat communities from a lava cave in the Kipuka Kanohina Cave System on the Island of Hawaii, USA - GBC170108-1 metaG ...
ACCGTGACGGCACCAGAAGACGCCGTTCCGACCGACACCCTCGACACTGCCGGCTTTGCGCTGGCAGATGCCGGCCTTGCTACGGCGGTGGCTCAGCCACCGCCGCCTGCCGATGAGGCAGCGCGGCCGCCGGAAGCCGCGGGCTTGTCGCCGCAGCGGCGCGAGGAGTTGTGGCGGCACAACCGCGAAATTACGTTTCGTATCGACCGGTTGATCGCCGGCATCGATCGGACGCTGTCGCGGCAGGTCGACGAGATCCTGCACCATCCGCGCTTCCAGCGGCTGGAGGCCTCGTGGCGCGGTATTCTCTGGCTGTCGCGGATGGCCGACGGCATCAAGGGCGTCAAAGTTCGGATCCTCAATCTGTCGTGGCGTGAACTGACGCGCGATCTGGAACGCGCCATCGAGTTTGATCAGAGCGAAACATTCGACAGGATCTACACGCAAGAATTCGATATGCCAGGCGGCGAGCCCTTCGGTCTCATCGTCGCCGACTACGAGCCCAGCAAGCATCCGAAGGACCTGGAAACGCTGCGGGCGCTGGCTGGCGTCGTGGCGGCGCCGCATGCGCCGACCGTGCTCGGCTGTTCGCCCGCCATGTTCGGTATCGATCGCTTTCGCGAGCTGGTGCCGACAATCGATCTGGATGGCACGTTCAAGCGGCCGGAATTCGCCGCTTGGCGGTCGCTGCGGTCCGGGACCGAGGACACGCGTTATCTCGGCATCGTCTTCCCGCGCGTGCTGATGCGATTGCCCTATCGACCGGACGGCTCGCGCGCCGACGGCTTTGTCTATCGTGAAGCCGCCCACGCCAACGAGGCGCGACAGTGGTTGTGGGGGTCAGCGGCTTACGCCTTTGCCGCCGTCTGCATCCGCTCCTTCGCGACCTATGGCTGGTTCGGCGACATCCGCGGCGCCGGCCGTGACCGTCCCGGCGGCGGTCTGGTTGAAGAGCTGCCATTGCCGTGGTTCACCACCGATCGTCCGGGCGTAGCGCCCAGACATCCGGTCGAGACGACATTGACAGAACGGCAGGAACGGGAGCTGTCGGAACTCGGTTTCATTCCTTTGATGACGGCACGCCTGACCTCGTATGTCGTCTTCAACTCCAATCAGGCGGTGTGGCTGCCGACGAAGTACGACAAGGCGGCGGCGCGAGCCAATGCGCGGCTGTCCTCGATGCTGCAGCAGATCCTGTGCGCATCGCGCTTCGCCCACTACATCAAGGTCATTGCGCGCGACATCATCGGTGCCACGACCACGCCTGAGGAGTGTCAGAAGCGGCTGAGCGACTGGATTTACAACTATACCATGGCCGACACCGACACCTCGCTGGAGATGAAGGCCAAGTATCCACTGAGCAAGGCGCAGATCGAAATCAGAGAACTGCCCGCCAAGCCCGGCCACTACGCGCTCATCGCTCGGCTGCAACCGCAGTTCCAGCTCGACGAGATGGGTGCGACTTTCAATCTGATCAGCACGGTCCGCCAACAAGGTGGCAAGCGCGCCGCCTGAACATCGGCCGTGGATCTATAGGGGAGCATGGACATGAGCTCGGACGCTAAATCGCTGTTCCGCGACGGCAAGCTCGCGGAGGCCATCGAAGCCCAGACGGCCATCGTACGAGATAAGCCGAGCGATCCCGAGACTCGGGCTTTCCTTGCCGAATTGTTCATGCTGACGGGGGCATACGACAAGGCCGATCGCCAGCTCGACCTGCTGTCGACACAGCACAGCAAGCTTGGCGTCGCGGTGGCGCTGTCGCGCCAGCTCCTGCGTGGAGCCATGGCCCGCCAGGAGGTTTTCGAGAAGGGCCGCGCTCCCGACGTCGTGACCGAGCCCGGTCCCTATGTCGAGGCTGCGCTGCAGGCGCTGCTGGAGATTCGTGAGGGCCGGCTGCGCGAGGCGGCAGCCATCCTGGCGGAAGCCGACGAGAAGCGCTCCCGCTCACCCGGCAAGCTCGGCGAGGGCGGGGCAGGTTTCGAAGACTTCCGGGATGTCGATGACCTGTGTGCCGGCTTCGTCGAGGTGCTGACCAGCACCGGCAAGTACTTCTGGGTTCCGACCGAGAGGGTCGACTTCATGGAGTTCGAGAAACCGGCGCGGCCCCGTGACCTGATCTGGCGCCAGTGCAAGATGGAAGTGCGCGGCGGCCCGGAGGGTGTGGTCTATGTGCCGGCGACCTATCCGACTCTGCCCGCCGATGGCGACATCGACTCATTCCGCCTTGGCCGCGCCACGGAGTGGGCCGGCGGCGACGGCACACCGACGCGCGGCATCGGGCTGCGGCTGTTCCTCGTCGGCGACGACGGCATGACCATCGACGAGCTGCAGACCGTGCATTTCGGCGCCGCGTAGGCAGGTCCCCGATGGCATCGTTTGACAACGAAACTCTCAGGGCACAGCTCTCCGTCCTCGATCGGCTGCTCGACGAGCAGCCGAATGAGACGATCGAGCGGCCGTTGACGCCGTCGCAGACGATGACGCGGTTGCGCAACGCAGTGCGCCGCGATTTGGAAGCGCTTCTCAATACGCGTGAGCGTTGCCGTGGCTGGCCGGACGTCTTCGAAGAGATCGATGAGTCAGTGGTCGGCTATGGCCTGCCCGACTTTTCCGTCCTGTCGCTGCAGGGGAGCTGGCGCGAGAGCCTGCGCCGACGCGTGATGGAAACCATTCGCCGCTTTGAGCCGCGCCTGTCGTCGATCGATGTGCGCTTCGAGGACCAGGGTGAGGGACTGGAGCGGATCGCGCGCTTCCGCATCGAGGCGCTGATGCATGCCGACCCTGCCCCCGAGCCGGTGGCGTTCAACACGCAGATCGATGGGGCGACCCGGCTAATAACTGTCGCCGACCGGTGACGGTGACATGGACGATCTGTTCCCGCTCTACAATCGTGAACTGGAATTCCTGAGGCGGGATGCGTTCCGGTTCGCCGAGGCTTTCCCCAAGATCGCCGGCCGGCTGAGGCTGGGTCCGGACGCGTCGGCCGATCCGCACGTCGAGCGGCTGATCGAGGCCGTCGCGCTGCTCAACGCGCGTGTCCGCCTCAAGATCGAGGATGAGTTTCCCGAGCTCACTGAAACGGTCCTCAACGCTCTCTACCCGCACTACCTGATGCCGGTGCCGCCGATGGGCATCGCGCGCATGGAGGCCGTGGTCGACGCGACCGCACCCCACAAGCTGTTGCGCCACGAGGAGCTCGAGACCGAACCGGTCGACGGCGAACGCTGCCGGCTGCGCACGACGCAGGATCTGAGCGTGTGGCCGATCGAGGTTGCGCAGACCGTGGTCCAGGGCCGACCATTCCGCGCGCCCGTCAATTCGCGCGCTTCCGGCGCCCTGGGCGTGCTGCATGTGAAGCTGCGCTGCACCGGCGCCGGCACGAAGTTCGAACAGCTCCAGCCTGATCCGCTGCGGTTCTATGTCGCCGCGCCGATGGTCCGGGCGCTGCCGCTTTACGAGCTGATCATGAACCGGCTCCTCGGCATCGCCGTGGCCGACGGGCCGGATGATCCCTACGCCGTGTTCCTGCCGCCCAGTGCCCTCACTGCCGTCGGCTTCGGCCCTGATGAAGGCATGTTGCCGTATCCGGCGAGATCTTTCGTGGGCTACCGCATCCTCACCGAATACTTCGCCCTGCCGCAGAAGTTCCTGTTTTTCGATATCGCGGGCATTTCGGCGCGATGCATGAACAAGGCCGACAGAGAACTCGATCTGTTCCTGTATTTCAATGACACGGACAAGGAACTGGAACGCGGTGTTGCATTGGGCGACCTGCAGCTGAATTGCGTGCCGGTAATCAACCTTTTCCGATATCGCGCCGAACCGGTGCGGCTCGACGGGACGCAGTTCGAGAACCGCGTGGTGGCCGACGCCAGGCGACCGGAGGCGCTCGAGATCCACTCCGTCGAGCGCGTCGTGGCGACCGCTCCGGACGGGACGGAACATCCCTTCGAGCCGTTTTTCGGCGTGCGTCACGACTCGGCCCCCGGTGCGCGTTTCTGGCAAGCGAGCCGTCGCGCCGCCATCGGTGCGCGCGACAAGGGCACCGAGGTCTTCATTTCGACCTTCAATCGGGACGCCAACGCCGGTGCGCCCGCCAACTGGATCCTGTCGATCGACACGCTCTGTTTTAACCGCGAGCTGCTGGCGAGGCTGTCAGGTACGGGTGGGCAGATCAGGTTGACGCTGGTGACGCCGGCGGCGGCGGTGAACCGCGTTGTCATGGTCACACCGTTCACGCCAACCCGTCGGCCACCGTTGTCGAGCGGCCGCCTGTGGCGCGTGCTATCGCATCTGTCGCTCAATCATCTTTCCATCTCCGGCGGCGTCGAGGGGGCTGATGCCCTTCGCGATCTGCTCCGCCTGTATGACTGGGGAGACCAGGAAGAGGCACGCAGCATCATCGAGGGCATCGTGTCGATCGATAGCCGTCGGGCGCTGGCGCGCGTGCCGATGGGCGCCTCGACATCGGTGGCGCATGGCCTCGACCTTGATCTTCAGCTGGCCCCCGAGCGCTATCCGCCGGGGGCGGCGTTCTTGTTGTCCAGCGTGCTGGATCGCTTTTTCGGCCTCTATGCCGCCGTCAATGCCTTCACCAGGCTGTCGGTGCGCTTGACCGGCCGGACAGGGAAGCTTGTGACATGCCGACCGCGGACGGGCGAGAAGACCCTGCTCTGATCGAGCGACTGCGCCAGGAGCCGCAGGCATTCGATCCGCTGCAGGCCCTGTTGATCCTCGAACGGCATGCCGCCGCCGAAGACGCTTCGGGCCGCGCCGAACATGCCGCTCCGGTCGGCCGCGACGCTCATCCGGCACGGGAGGTGGTGCGCTTCGTGGCCGAAACCGCAATGGCGTTTCCGGCCTCCGACCTGACCGCATACCGAGAAGACACCGGCGGACCGCCTGCCGTGGGCGTGTCGTTCATCGGCATGCATGGCCCATCGGGTGTGCTGCCGAATTTCTACAGCGAGATGATCCTGGCGCGGGCGCGCGAGAAGGACGTGGCGATGGCTGCGTTCTTCGATCTCTTTCTGCATCGCGCCACGAGCTTCTTCCTGCGCGCGTGGACGAAGTACCGGCTGACGGCGCAGACGCCGCCCGACGAGACGGCGCGCGATCTGCTGCCGGCGGAAGCCGGCGTCAGCGGGCTGATCGACGCTCTCATCGGGTTCGGCACGGGCAATCTCATCGGTCGCCTCGCAACGCCCCACGCCGCGTTGCGATTCTATGCCGGCGCGCTCTCCGGCAATCCGCGTTCTGCGGTCGTGCTTCAGGCTCTGCTGTCGGATTATTTCGGCGAACGTATCCGCGTCGATACGTTCGCGCCGCACTGGCTGCGCCTGCCCGTCAGCGAACGCACCAAGCTGGTCCCGAACGGCTTCTGTCGGCTTGGCGACGAGGCGGTCATCGGCGAGAGGATCATGCGTCCAGAAGGCGCCTACCGGATCGAGCTGGGGCCGCTGACCTACACGCGCTTTCGGATGTTCCTGCCTGACCGCGAGCCGCTACGCCATCTCGTGCATTTCGCACGCCTGTTCACCGGCGAAGCGCTTTACTTCGACGTCCGGCTGTCGCTCAAGAAGGAAGATGTGCCGCCGCTGAAGCTTGGCGACTGGGGTGGTGGCGACGGGCCACGCCTGGGCTGGAACACCTGGGTCAGCAGCTTGCCCGCGGTCGAGGACAAGAACGATACCATCCTGTCGTGCGATCGGGTCGCCTGACCTGCGATCCTCTCAGGGGCCGATGAGAACCGGTGGTGTCAGCGCTCCAGGTGCCATGACGACGCCGCCGCAGCCTGTGGCATTCCCGATGATGCGTACCGCCATCATATTGTTCACAAAGACCGTCGGTGATCCCATGACGATCGGGACTGGCCCTGCCACGCAGAGGACCTGATCCATCAATGCTCGCGCCTGAGGCAGGCCGCAGGTGAGAACGGTCACGGCGCATGGCGGCATGACCGGTCCCGCCGGAATGCCTAAGGTCATGGCACAGGCATGCAGGTCAGTAACGCGAGCGGCTGGAAATCCCATATGAGTATCTAATCACTTTTTGCTCGTCCTGTAAAGCCAACAACCGTGTGGTCGTGGAAAAGGCGCCTCATCGAGAGCCGCCGCGGCGGCCGTTCTCCGATTCGTAAGCTTCGGCGAAGATCTGACCGAGACGGCCCGCCAGCGTATTGCCGATATCCTGCCGCAGATCGCCGTAGGTCTTGGTGTATCGCTCCCACAGCGCGGCATCGCGCGCCTGCGGCAGCAGACGGCCGAAGAAGCCCGCTTCCTCGCTGGAAGCAACGGCATCGGGTGCCAGCCGCGCGAAGACGGCATCCAGGACCGCACGGAAGGCTGCCAGCATGGCAAGCTGGTGCGCCTCGAGATCGCGCCCGGCATCCCACACCGCCGCTTCGCCGCGCTGGAAGCCCGGACGCACCGAGCCGAGCAGGACGAGCATCAGTTCGGCTTCGTCGACGGAGAACTTGAGCGGATTGTTTTCTCGTGCGCCCACCACCGTCTGGGTAATGCGGAACTCGCCTTTCAGCAGACGGCGCGCCTCCAGAAGGCGCGCCAGGGTCGAGACGATGGCTCGACTGGACGCGCCCAGCGTGCGCATCGCCTGTGCAGGGTCGAGATCGGGCGGTACCTGCTGCAGCCCGGCACCCTCCATGAACGCGCGCAGCAGCGCATCTCCTGTGGCTGCCGAACCCGGCGCTGCCGGTTGTGGCGCAGGCGTCGCCGGTGGCGCAGCGGGCCGCGGCGCCGGCTGCTGCCACTGCGACGGCCGCGGCGTGCTCGGTGGCTGGAAGGCATTGGACGGCGTGGCCGCCGGACCTGAAGGTGTTCCTACCGCTACTCCGTGCCTGGGTTGCGGCGGGACGGCTGGGGATGGAGCAGCCGGATGCGCAAACGCATCTTCCATCGGCGCTTGCGGGCCCTGAGGTGTGCCAAAGAAGTCGGCGCCCGGCGGAAGCGCTGGGCTGTCCGATCGGGCCTGCTGGGGTCCGCCGGCACCGGCCATCGGCGCCGGCGTGAAGGCACCACCCGGCGGGGAGCCGGGAGCAGGCTGCGGCATGCCGCCAAACATCGCAGCGCTGGACAAAGCCGGATCGCTGGCCGGTACGCCCGGCATTGACGGCGGTTGCGGCCGTGGGGCCGCAGCGCCAGGCCTGTCGGCCGTCTTCAGACCCGCCAACGCCTGCTCGATCGGGTCGAGATCGGGCGGTGGCGGTGCCGGCCCGGCAGCGTTCCAGTCGGCTGGCAGGGCGGCGCCGCCGCCGCCGGGTCCGCCGATCTCGGGTACGGCGATGGCATCGAAGCCCAAGGGAGCCGGCGCCTGGTTGCGGCCATAGCCGACAGGGTCAGCGGCGCCAAACGGGCTACCCTCGTTGCCGAAAACCGAGGGAGCGCCGGAGGCATTGAATGGATCGACAGTTTTCGGGCCAGCGTCAGCTCGCGACCCGCCCGCCAACGGATTGCGGATGGCGTCGGCTGAACCGAACTGGTCGCCGAAAACGGAACCGCCGCCGGCATTGGAAAAGGGGTCATTGACGAGTGCGCCGGCATTGGGCGCCGGGTTCGGTGGCGCTGATCCCCAGACATCCTCAGTCGGACCAGCCGGGGCGCCAAAGGGCGCGCTCGAGCCACCAGCGGGAGCGCCGAAAGGTGAGTTCGCAGGGCCGCCGCTGGGGCTGTCGAACGGCGACTGCCCCTGGCCCATCATCGGGTCGACCGGTGCATCGATGTTCCCGAAGGCCGCGACCGGTGCCTCGTTATTGCCCCGGACCCCGACGCCCGGCGCGACTTGGTGCGCGCCGAAATCGCCGAACAGATCCGCCCTGCGGGGAGCCTCCGCCAGGCGTTCCGGCGGCGGCGGGTCGAACGGCGAAGGACCGGATGGCGGTGGTGGCGGCGCGCCGAAATCAGCGCGCACGAAATCGTTAACGCCGTAGGGATCTGCCAGGGGCTGAACCGGCGGCGCCATGGGCATGCCCGGCCGCGGGCTGCCGCCGGCGTCCGGTACCACTTCGACGACAATCTCATAGTCGCCGATCTTGATCATGTCCCCCGGTGTCAGCGGCTTGGTATTGCCGCGACCGACGATCTGGCCGTTATGCAAAGTGCCGTTCGCCGACTCGTCGGTGACGCACCAGATGCCGTTGCGTTCGCCGACGGTGGCGTGCTTGCGCGATACCGCGGCGGTGGAGTCGGGTAAAACCCATCCGTTGTCGTCCCGGCGGCCGATACTGACGGGCCCGCCAGCCAGGAGAATGGGGGCAGGGGGCGTCTCGGTCAGCGGCGCCTGGTGGACCCGAAGGCGGAGCGAGGTCATGCGTGTCTCATCCGATTCCCGCGATCCATAAATGCCGTCCGCGGGCCGGGTCGACAATAGCATAACGTCGACACGAAGACGCCAGCCGGTCGCGCAGCGGCACCGAAGCGGTTATTTCCAGCACCTAACACGGTGCGGCGCTGATGAATTCCCGTGGCCGGCCGTACCAATCGCAGAGCAAGTGCGGTCAGCCGATGTCCTGGCCGACATTGCCGGCACCAAACCTGCGGCTGGTCACGAGATTGCGCAGGTAGTCCGCCGTGTCGAGCGACGACGTGTAGCCTGTCCGCTGGGGGGAGTCCTGGTAGAGGATCGTGCGACCTTGAGGCATCCAGCCGACCAACTTTTCCAACTGCAGTGCCGGGCCCGGATCGACCTTGCGCATCGGTGCGTAGGTGTCGTGACCGATGATGTCGGTGACGGTGGGGAAGCGGGTCACCAAGAGGCTGCAGAGACGTTGCAGGGTGGTTATCTGCTCCCCGGGAAAAACTTCCCATTCGCAGCGGTTGAACTTCGGATCCTTGATGCCCTGGGCCTCGATCTTCTTGTAGGCGGCGTCGCCCACGATCTTGCGGACGTCCAGGATGCCGCCATTGCGGTGGGGAACGGGGGTCGTCACGCGATCCGTCTGCTCCCTGCCGTAGGAGTCGACGAGTTGCCTCTTCTGCGTCCGCCACATCGGTCCGAGGTTGCTGAGTTCGATGCCGAAGCTGTGGTGATTGAGCGTGTTATGATAGCCGCGCCAATCCCCCTTGCCGGCGTGGTAGGCGATCTTCGTGAGCGGCAGGGACTGCCAGATGCCACCGGCGCGGTCGATGACCACGTGACTGGACGTCTCAGCCTTGCGCATCCATTCGATCGACGCTTTGGCGCCGCCGGCGCCCGCGGTGAAGTGAACCACGATGACGGACGGGGCGATGAGCCGGCCGCCGTAGTGAATGCACCAGAACGGGCGCACATTGATGCCCGAGATGATGCCCGACTGCATATTCACGTCGAGATCGCCATACGACATCGGCGGAATGATATCGGCGATCATCATGGGGTTCATGGGAGCCTCTCTCAGCCGCCACCAGCGCGACCGTTGCCGCCGCGGGCGATGTCCAGGCCCTGATCCAGCAGCTGCTTCTGGCGCTGCCCGAGTTCGGGCGGTGGTCCTGAATTGGTTGCGATCATGACAGCGCCCCAGACGGCGCGGCCGATCAGGTGCTGCGGCGGCGGCACCGCGGGCGCGTCGGGCGGTGCCATGCTGCCGCCGCTCCAGAACGCCGCGATGGCTGCCCATGACGCCGGGCTCTGGTAGCCGGTCTCCTGCGCCTTGGCCATGGCGATGCGCCGGTTGTCTTCTTCCGGCTTGAAGACCCAGGCTTCGGCCGCCGTCAGGGCGGCCAGATCCGGTTCCGGCAGGGCATTGCCCCAGTCGACATAGGCGCGTGCGGCCAGGCAGGCCCACCACACGCTCTCGCGCGGCCGCAGACCCTGCGCCAGCCAGCGGATTGCATCCGACATCAGGCCAGCCTGGGTCAACGAGCTCAAATAGGCTTCGGGATTGGGCGCACGAGGCACCATTTCCTTGGCCGGCTCGGTCAATTCGCACAGCGCGGCGATATCGCCAACTGTTGTCGTCACTAGCTTCACGAAGGCTTGCGCCTGTTCCGCCATCGCCTCCTCCAACCGCATCGTCCCCAGCGATCTCAGTTGATGAATATTATACCACCCTTCAGGGTCAGCATCGCATTGCCCTTAACGGTGGTCATCAATCCCTCTTCATTTAACGTCAGCGAGGCTTTGATATCGATCATCATCGACTCGATCTTGATGCTCATCGGGTCCATTGTGATCTTGGACGCGCCGCACTCGAGCGTAATCTTGGTACCGGCCTTGATGTGTTGCGTCAGGCCGATGGTGACCTTCTCGTCCATGCCGACTTTGCGGGTGCGGTTCATGGTCACGTCTTGGGTCTGGTCGTTTCCGACCTCGAGCTTGTCGTTAAACGCGACCTGACGCTTCATGTCCTTGGCGGCGTTGATCCAGATCTCCTCGCTGCCGCCCTTGTCTTCGAAGCGCAGGACGTTGGACTTTTCACCGTATTTGCCCGACCCGTTGGCACGCGTGCGGAAGCCGCTTTGCGTCCAGTTCGCCGGCAGTTCCCAGGGGTACTTGTTCTTGCCGTTGTGCACCGAACCGATAATCAACGGGAAGTCCGGATCACCGTCCATGTAGGTGACGATGACCTCGTCGCCGTCCTGCGGAACGTACTGGAAGCCGAATTTCGGGCCGGCAAAGGGTTGTGCCACGCGCACCCAGCAGGAATTGCCCGAGCTGCGCCCGCGGCCCTTGGCGACCCAGTTGAACAGCACCTTGATCCGGCCATGCCCCTCCGGATCCCCGTTGGCCTTGGACACCGTGACCGTGGCGGTTTGCGTGCCGGCGATGATCGGGCGCGGTGTCTTGCGCGGCGGCTTCAGCTTCGTCTCTTTGTCCATAACGGTGAAGCTGTTGGAGTACATCGGCGCGTCGCTTTCGCCGCCCAGTTCGGTTGCCTCGCTGGCGACATGGTGGATGCGGGCACAGACCCACTCCTCGTCGGTCAGCTTGTCGCTGTAGTGGTCAGCCAGCTTGAACGTGGCGCCGGCCGCGAAATCCCAGCAGAAGCCGTGCCCGGTAGCCACCTTGCCACCCACTTCAATCGCTTCCATCCGGCTTTTGGCCAGCTTGCCTTCCTTGCCGTTGTCCATATGGCCGCCCGGGTAGTCGACCACGGTGAGCGTACCGGCGATCTTGGGCAGCAGAGTCTGTGTCGTGTTCGCCGGATAGTCGACCTTCAGGTAGCTGTAGTCCTGCGTCTCCCAGGCGCTCGGCAGGATACGCTGAGCGAAGTCGAACGACTCGACCAGGAAGTCTTGATTGGCCTTGTGGCCCATGAAGACTTCGCTGCCCAACGGGAAATACCGGGATGTGTCGTCGGTAATGTAGAGATCGTGCGCGGACTGGGTGTGCCGGTGGAAATAAAGCCAGCCTTCCTCTTCCATCAGCCGCGAGATAAAGGCGAAGTCCGACTCCATGTACTGTATGCAGGTTTCCCAGGTGCGCCCTGGATCGGACGGAAACGATTTGGCCGTAATGCCGTGATCCTGCAGCGTCCGGGTGATGATGTCCTTCGTGGTCTTGTTCTGGAAGATCTGGCACTCCGTGCGCTGCGTCAGCAGCCACATCTTGGGCACGATCTCGATGCGGTAGCGATAGTAGTCTTCGCCCGTTTCGTAGCCGCGCGTACGGCCATACAGCGAGAAGTTCGACACGATCCCGTGGAACCACCTCTTGGTTCCGGTGCGCTTCTTCAGGCTGACTGGCAACGGCTTGTTGAGCAGCTGGGCCGGCGTGATTTCGTCGAGGTACGAGACTGCGTCGATCTGGAACCGATACAACTCGTTGACCGCTTCATCGCCCGTGATCGCCTGCAGGATCAGCGTGTTCGGACCGAGCGGCGATTCGACCTGCAGAAACTTGCCGTCCTGCGTGATCCTAGGCATGTCTGTTCCCCTTGACGGCAGAATGGTTCCGCCGGAACGATACTCCAAGTGTCAATCGATTGGGCCGGACGGTCAAGAAAAAAGCGAACGGTCCCTCACTTTATGGATTGGAACCGTATGTGGCACCTCTCTAGACCGTCCCTAAAAACCAACATTCTTCTGTTCGCGCTATTCCTGGCCATTGCTGGCCCACTATGTCTTCGGGCGCAAACGCCACCGACCGCACCGACGCCCTCGACCCCTGGACCCGGCGTGGCGCCTGCGCCCGTGGGCGAGCCCGCCGCTGAAACAAGTGTCGAAGGCTTTCGGTCGGCCCGTTTCGGTATGACCGAAGCGCAGCTGCGCGCCGCAATCAAGTCCGACTTCAAGGTATCCGAGGCCGCGATCAAGGCTGCGACGCATCCGGTCGAGCAGACGCGTGTCCTGCAGGTTAGCGTGCGCGACCTGGTGGCCATGGGCAGCGAGGCGCAGATCCACTACGTGCTCGGCTTTCGCTCCAAGACGTTGATCCAGATCAACGTGCTGTGGAGCGCCGCCGACCCGACGGGCGTCGAGACCATGGCCGCCACGGCCGGAGCGCTGCGCGACCTGTTTGTCACCCAAAGTCAGTCGGGCCGCTTCAAGAAGGACTCGATCGTTTTGAATGCTCGGGCGCCGGACGGCTCGATCATCATCTTCCGCGGCGCCGACGAGAAGAACCGCACCATCCAGCTGCTGTTCGCGAGTGCACAGGGCGCGCCGCCGTCGCCGGGGAAGTCCGCCCAGGTCGGCGCCCAGGTACGGCTGATGTACATCCTCTCGCCGGACAACCCTGACATCCAGCGGCCCCAGTCGGGACAGTTCTGATGCCGGCTTCGCCTGGCGCGACCGACCTGTCACGCCAGGCACGACGAAAGACACTTCCGTCGAGGGAAGGGTCTTCACCGCGTCTGGAGTGACAGCCGGGTCGATCATCTTCGATGTGGCCTGGAAACGAGACCGGCGCGGCCTTGAGAGCCGCGCCGGTACGTGATCCGCGCTGGAGCGGGGATCAGACGGGTTTGGCCGTCTTGAGGTCGTAGCCGGCCTTCATGGCGTCTTCCCAGCCACCCTCGGGCTTGCGCGGCTTGTAGGAGATCTCGATCTTGGCGAAGTTGAGCGAGATGCTCTCCATCGGCAGGTCGGAGCCCGAGCTGCCCGAGTGCTGGTAGCCGGTGACGAGCACGTCGGTGAGCTTGACGGTCTTGAAGACGTCGCTCGATTCGCCGCGGCTGATGACGTACTTGAACTCGAAGTCCTTGAAGTGCTCGCCCTTGGCGCACTTCAGCCAGAGCTTCGGGCTGGCCTTGTCGCAGTACTTGGTGAAGTGGATGTCCTGCATGATGACCTTGCCGCCACCGCCGGCCGAGCCGGCCTGGGTGCCGACGCTGACGGAGCTGGGGTTGCTCATGCCGGTCGACAGCGACTGCACCTGGACGTGCTTGACGAAGTTGGCGTCGGTGACGTCACCGTCTACTTCGGCGATTTTCAGATAGATATCCGACATTTATGTCCTCCTTAGGGCCCCTCGGCCTCCTCACGAACCGCCCGGTTCGTCCCCCGATCCCGCTAGGCTCCCGGGCAGAGCCGCGTTCTCGTTTCGCCGGAGGACAAGCTCAATATGAGCGATTACTCAATCATAT
>Ga0187894_10005164_pt1 | contig 13520 bp, 14 predicted proteins | sample GBC1701081metaG_FD_136650 | JGI IMG/M metagenome (GOLD analysis project Ga0187894, IMG submission 136650) | White microbial mat communities from a lava cave in the Kipuka Kanohina Cave System on the Island of Hawaii, USA - GBC170108-1 metaG ...
AGGCAGCATATGTGTCAGAAATGCGGTTTGATAAATCATCGTGATATTGTGTCTGCTCAAGTAATCTTAAAACGAGCCGTCGGGCGGACGGTTAAAGACATAACGTATGTGGCTACACAAAGCTTGTCTTTAGAATCTACATCTATAACCGCTTAGGTTTAGATGGAGAGCGTCAATAACATAACTATTGCGAAATGATGCTTCGGTGACATAACCAATATACAGGAAAAGCCCGACATAAAACCATCATGCCAGATTGTTTGCGTGCCGCGGTGCTGACTGATGAAAAGCCCGTAGCCGTAATAAGTCTTTTCCGTTGAATGCGGAAGTTCTGCTTGTTGCGTTGACATTTGCGCTATGACAGAAGGTGACAGAACTTGTTTGCCTTCCAACTTACCGCCATTCAAAAATGCTATGGCAAACCGTGCCAATTCGTTTGCACTCGAATACATCGTTCCGGCGGGCCAGAGTCTTGAATCATTATCCATCGGTCTGACAACAACAACCTTTTCATCTTGTTCTGTCCTGTGACCCACAGACAAAGGATATGTCATCGCAACAGTCGGGCGAAATGTCGTGCTAGTCATGCCAAGCGGTTGAAAAAGACGCCCGGTCATTAAATCGGCGTAAGGCTTGCCACCAACTTCCTGCATGATAAATCCTGCCAATGCAAAGCCTGAGTTTGAATAAGAGAAAACTTGCCCTGCGTTTAGGAAACAATAATCGTCTCTCCAAGAACGAACGTAATCCTCAAGGGCAGTCTCATCCTGTAGTCCATATTTGGCGGTTTCATCTTTTAATCCTGCAGTGTGGCTCAACAGCCGATGAAGAGTTACTTGTGAAAGTTTCGGGCTGAGACCCTTCGCGTAGTTACCGACAGGCACATCGAGTCTGAGTTTTCCTTCTTCCGCCAATGTGAGCAGAGCCGTAGCTGTAAAAGTTTTTGTCAGTGACCCGATTTGAAAAAGCATATCCGGTGTAACGGGAACATTTGTTTCTACATTCGCAGTCCCAAAGCCTTTGGCAAAAACGATTTTGTCTCCGCTGACAATGGCAATCGCCACACCCTGTAAGTGTTTCTCTTTAAGTTCTTCAACGATAATTTTTTCAAGTTCGCTGAAATCCGTTTTTTGAGCAAAGGCTATTTCAGGCAAACAGATGCACAAAATAATCAAGGACACAACCAACATTCGAGACAGCAATTTTTTTTTGTTTGCCATAAGTTTTTTCGAGTCTCGTTCTTACCTCGCATTGCGGCGATTTATATCTTAAAGTTTCTTTTCATTATCTTTGTGACCGAGCGAATGCCTAGCTGTTTTTGTAACCAATCCGCTCTGTCAATCATGGCTTGAAAATCTTGTAGCTCATGTCCTGCATCGTACCACTTGACCGCTTTTGGCTGGCTCGCTGTCTGAAAGTATTTTTGCATATCTGTTTCCGTCATAATCCGTTCTTGGCGGGCGAATTGGAAGAGCAATGATACGGGAGCGGCAGATGAAACGAAATCAATCGCATCAAGTTTCGCAAAGACTTCTACGAACTTTTCAATCTGCGGTCTTATTGTCTTACGAAATGCAACCCAACTGGCGTCTCCTGTTGATTCAAGCCATAGTGCCGCCGCCGTTGGCACGCCAGCCATTAGCACAGCGGCTTTCATGCGTTTATCAACCGCCGCAAGAATAGCACCCCACTGCGCCCCGAAACTGTGACCCACATATCCTATCCGTTTAGAGTCCACGTCCGAACGTGCCAGCAACAAATCAATTGCTCGCCGCAAATCAGTCAAAGCTTGAACGTAACACTCCATACGCTTTTCCGGTTCAGCCAGCGGCGGCATACCTTGCCACCATGGCGCAGTCCTTTCCCAAGGATAATCAATCAAAACCGAAACGACTCCGGCTTCTGCGAGCAAAAGAGCTTCAGGCAAAAATTCTGTACGGTTGCCATTACCCCAATGACCGAAAACCACGCCTGCGTGTTTGCTTTTACTTGCTGTCGGAACTACCAAATAGGCAGAGACACGTCCGCCCTTTGGACTGGCAAAAGTTATGTCTTGGACATTAACGCCGCCGCGCTCGAAGGATGCTACATCTTTGACATCTAAAGGTAGTTTTTGATCGTAGCTCAGTAATTGACGTGCAAAATCAAGTTTGCTTTGTTGTGCAGATGTAGCTTGCCAACAGACAAGCCATATAGCGAGCAGTAATATCTTCTTTAGCATAAAATTTTTCTCGCAGAGTCTTTCTAAACACTGCTGATTAGGTAAATCAAATTTATGTCAATGTTGATGCGCGGTTAATTTTCTTACTAACGGCAGAAGCAAGAATAACAATACTGCTGCTGCTAGTGACGTGATTCCGAGCGAGCCGAAAAGTTTGAACAATACGTTGCTGTTGTCTTGATAAAAACCTGCCATAACTCCTGCGAGATAGTTACCAATTGAAGTAGCAAGAAACCACAAACCCATCATCAAACCAACCATTCGTGCGGGCGAAAGTTTTGTAACTGTGCTAAGACCGACAGGACTCAAGCAAAGTTCGCCAACCGTGTGGATGAAATAAACCGCTATCAGCCAGAGCGGACTTACTTTGCCACCATCAATAAACAAAGAGGCAATGGCAATAACAAACATACCCACGCTCAAAAACAACAGACCAAAAGAGAATTTGGCTGGGCTTGAAGGTTGACTCATACCCCAACGCACCCAGATAAATGAAAAAACGGGTGCAAGGGCGAGAATAAAAACTGCGTTGACGGATTGAAACCAACTTGACGGGAAATTTAAGCCGAAAAGAGTTGTGTCCGTATGGTTCTGAGCAAAGAGTGTGAAACTTGAGCCGGATTGCTCAAATGCCATCCAAAAAAGTATTGAGAAAAAATAGAGCATGAAGACAACAGTTAGCCTTCGTTTGTCTTCGCCTGTTAATGGTTGATTGGCGGATTGTCCATCATCATTTGAGACATCTACATTTTTTTGCGGTCGCCCGCCAACGTGAGCCAAGCGTTTGCGGTGTGCGATGTATTGAACCAAGCCCAAAACCATTCCAACGCCTGCCACAGCAAAACCAATATGCCAATTGATACGTTGCCCAATGTATCCGCAGACAATCGGGGCAATCATTGCGCCCAAATTGATGCCCATGTAAAAAAGGGAAAATCCGCTGTCACGTCGCGGGTCGTCTTCGCTGTAAAGTTTGCCGACCATTGCGGATATATTTGGTTTGAGCAATCCTGTTCCAATAACGATAAAAAACAAGCCCGCATAAAAAAAGGGCATTGCCTGAAATGCCATCGAAAAATGTCCACACGCGATAACGATACCGCCAAGCAGCACAGCGAAACGCGCTCCTAAAAAGCGGTCAGCCAAAAATCCACCGAACATATTCGTAAAATAGACCGCGCTTGTGTAAATGCCGTAAATGCGCGTCGCTTTCGCGGTATCAAAAGCAAGTCCGCCTGAAGCGGCGGGCGCAACCATGTAAAGCACAAGCAATGCACGCATTCCGTAATAGCTGAAACGCTCCCACATTTCTGTAAAGAAAAGTGTTGTCAAACCCGCAGGATGTCCGCCAATGCCTCTATTATCTTTTGTTGTTTCGTATGTTAATCGTTCCGTTTGCGTAGGAATTACTGTTGCGCTCATTTTGTCTTTTCTCTTATTGGGTTTCGGGGAGAGAACATTGCGGGCCAAGGTAGATTCAATGTTGATAAATGCCAACAACTTTTACGCGAGATGATTTTAGAGCGGCGCGAAATGTCGCTGGACGGCGCGAGTTGTTTATAAATCGCTGCCTAAGATTTCACCCAGCCGTTTGCGTTGACTTCGGCTCATTATCAATTTTGTGCCGTCGCGTAAGACGACTTTGTATTCATTGTGAAACCAAGTTTCGAGTTTTTGTATGCGGTCAATATTGATGATGTGCGAACGATGTATGCGAAGAAATTTTTTCGGGTCGAGCCGTGTTTCCAAGTTGCTTATTGATTCACGAAGCAGATGTGATTCGCGCCCCACGTGCAAACGAACATATTTGTCCTGCGCTTCTATCCAATCAATGTCGGCAACCTTAATCAAGAGAACACAGTCATTTGTTTTGACGGTCAATCGCTCAAGATAACTCGCTTTGTTTTTGAGTTCATTCAACAGGGCAAATATGCGCCTGGTTATCTCATCTTTGCTTTCCGATTGAAGACGATTTTTGGCATGTTGGACTGCTTCGCGAAAACGAGAGATGCTGAAGGGTTTCAGCAGGTAATCAACAGCGTGTACATCAAAAGCACGCATGGCATATTTGTCATAAGCTGTCACAAAAATCACCAACGGCATCTGTTCTTTGCCAACGGCTTCTAACACATCAAAACCGTTTATCTGCGGCATCTGTACATCAAGAAAAACAAGATTTGGGTTTTGTGTTTCCATCGCAATGATAGCCTCACGTCCGTTAACGCATTCGCTGACAATTTCAACATCTGTGTCAGAGCCAAGCAGATTGCGAACCCTGCGCCGCGCAAGCACTTCGTCATCAACTATCAATGCGCGAATTTTGTCTTTCATCTTTGTTCTGTCGCTGTCGTTGCCAGTATGAAAGGAATTTTGAGAATGACTAAAGTCCCGCCGTCAGACAAACCTCTTAACTCAAAACAATAATCCGACCCGAACGAGCTTTTAAGTCGCGCCTGTGTGTTTGTAATCCCAAAACCCGCCTTGTTACCGTTGCTATTATTTTGCAGACCCGCACCGTTATCCTTAATTTGAAGACAAAGCTTTTTATCTTCACGTTTCGCAATAACAAGGATTTGCCCTTGCTCGAAACTTTGTCCGATGCCATGTTTGATTGCGTTTTCTATAATCGGTTGCAAAATCAAATTGGGGACTTCGGCATCAAGCGTCTGTTGCTCAATGTCGTATTCGACCTGCAATTGGTCTTGGAAACGCGCCTGTTCAATTTCAAGATAACGCCGCAAAAATTCCAACTCTTCTTTCAAGGTAACGCTTTGCGTACCCGAATTATCAAGCGTAAGACGAAGGAAATCGCCCAGACGTGCGAGCATCTCATCCGCCGCTTTTGGGTTTTCGTCCAACAAGGCAGAAACAGAATTGAGAGCATTAAAAAGAAAGTGGGGTTGTAATTGCATTTTGAGTGTTTGTAACTGTGCCTGTGTCATTTGAAGTTGTGTTTCTGCGAGTTCTGCTTTCAAACGCGACGCCCGAAGTTCTTCTTCTTTGTAACGTCTGTAATAATTTATGAGGTGGCTTGCCAAGAGAATCACCCCATAACTCATAAAACCTGTCGGCAAGTTGTAGAACAAAAAATCGTTGTAGAGACTTAGTAAAGAAATTTTCTCTCCGATTGCCGTTTGAAGCAACCAGGCAAGCGAAAGATAAATCATGCGTTGCGGAATGAGTATGAGCAATCCCGCCAAAATGTTGATGATTAAATTAGGGAACCATTTATTGCGACCGAGCGGGAAACGACGTGCTATCAAGAAAATCAGAGGAGCAAGAGCCGCCCACGTAGGCCAATAAGCCAAATCCCAGAATAATAAGCTTTGCAGTGAGGGTGAAGCCTGATAATAACGTGCAAGTTTGTCTGTAAACAGATATTCGCTTACACCGAATGAAAGTCCTATCAGAACCCAGCCGACAAAAGCAACAAACCAAATAAACCAGCGACGCTTTTCCATTAATTGTTGTTTTTAGATGTTTCTTATTTTTGTGTCACCAAAACACAAAGTTTATGGCAGCCACATATAACCCGCAAGTTGTATTATGAGCAGAAAGTAAAACAGTCTGCCAGCCTGTTTCATCCATCATTTTTCATCCATCATTGATTTTGCTCACGGAGTCTTCGACAGTCTGGCAGACTGTCGTACTATTTGGTTTCAATGCACACGTAACTGACCCATTACCCGCAGGTTAAAGAAAATTCTTTTCTCATTGGGGTAAGTTGAGTTATTATTTGTTCCTCACAAAAAAAATAAAAGTAGAACCCCCAATATTACTTACAGATGTTCTTGACGGATTTTCATTTGGGAGATTTTTCAGGAACGAAGTTTCCTTTTCATAAATTATCAGGAGGAATTTCTATGCGTACTTCTTTTGCGGTGAGCGGCAAATGTGCTGTTTACCGAATGTTTTTGTTGCTGTCGTTTGCAATGGCATTTTCATATCTGTCTCCGAATGTTTGCGGGCAAGCAACACAAAAAGATAACTCGGACAAGCCGCGTTTCAGTGAATACAAAGGCGTGAAAATCGGGATGAGTGTATCTGAAACGCGACAGAAATTAGGCAAACCTGAAGAAGAAAACGAGGTTCAAGAGACCTTTACGATTTCTGAAAAAGAGAGCGCACGCGTCTTTTTTGATGGCGAAAAAAAAGTGAGTGCCATCATAGTCACTTACATAGGCAAATCAAACGGTATTCCTTCGCCCGAAGATGTTCTTGGAGAAAAGTTAACGGCTAAACCGGACGGTTCGATGTACAAGATGGTTCAATTTGAAAAAGCCGGTTTTTGGATTGCATACAGCCGCACGCCCGGTGATGACCCGCTCATAATGATAACAATTCAAAAAATGACGGTTTCAAACTGAAAGTCGGGTAAACAGCCCAAGTAACTTGAAACTAAATCGCTCTTGAGGGGCTATTGGTTGTTTGTGTGTTCGTGTTGGTCAAAGTAAGCTGTTACGGCTTCGACAGCTCCTTCGTGCATACGTTCGGGGCGCACGTATAACCAGTGTTTCGCAAGTTCTTCTTCGCTCATCTGCGGATTCGCGTTGCGTTCTTTTGCTTTCATCCATTTTTCGCACCAAGCGCGGACTTCGTCATTTCTGTTCATTGTCATTCGCGCCACGTGCATTGTGATTTCTTGTTTCATGGCAGTTTAATGTTTGTCTTTCTCTTCGCGCCTTCTTATCAAAGTGGCAAGACCTTCCAAAGCCTTTTTCCCCATACCCGTAGGGTCTTTCTTCAAACCAAGCGCGTCTTGAGCGTCCTGTAAAATTCCCAATAACTCGCTTCGCACAATCGCACGAATTTTCTTTTCGTCTGTTGTCTCCATTTTTCTTTGTCGCTTTCAGTTATTTTCAAAATTTGAAAACAAAGTTACTTCGTATCGCGCAAAGAAGCAAAACCCAATAAGGCAAAAACCAAGGCTGTAAAATCTCGTAGCATCTGAGTTACACCCCTGGTTTTTGTTCCGTTCTTATTTCGCCATTTTGACCAGGATGACCTTGCCGTCTTGAATGAGCAACAAATCTGCTTTCAAAGCTAACAACCCTTGACGCCCTTCGCTGACAAGCTTTTCGACAAACTCGTCAAATTCATTTGTCCCGAATTCGATTACTTTATCGGGCTTTATGTCTTTCTCGCGTTCCAACAAACGAGCGTCAACCCAACGGTTTGCACGACGGAAAAATGTTCTGTCCTGAATCTGCTGAACGGTTTTTATCTCAACTCGCTGCATATTCTGGTCGTAATAACCGTTTGAACGAGTGAGCGATGTTTGTGTGCGTTGTCCATTATTGTTCGTCGCCTGAGAAACGCCGCCCATGCCACTGCGTATTTGCTGACTGTTTATGACCAGGTTATTCACTGTCTGCGTGTTTATTGCGTCTTGTTTTGAAAAATCCGTGCCGTCCAACGCCAGAAAAGATGTGTATTCGGTCAGGATTCCGAACTCGGTTGAAAGCCGCACAATTTCATCAACAAGTTCCTTCAATTTCGGGTCAACTGTCGGCGAAGGAGTAAACGAAGAACCGACGTTTCTTGACTGTGTCACAATTGCGGCATTTGTGTTGGCATCCGCACCCGCTTGGCTGATTTGGTCAATAAGACGCGCAATTTTACGGCTCGCCCAAAGACGCGGGACAAAACTGTTTCGCGTTGTTGCTTTTGACAAATCAAACACGAATTGAAACGTCCTTGCTTCGCCCAAATAATTTCCCTGAAGTTGAAACTTCAAAGCACCATTCCCGCGATATTGTCCGAACAGTACTACTTGGTCGCCCTCAAAAACGTCGTTCAATTCTGCGGGCTGTAATTCGCGGACGGTTCGCGTGTCAACCGTACCGCCTGCGTCCAGGGTTGCTAAGGTCGGTTCTGCCAAAACGGGACCCGACAATCTGCGAAATACTTGCGAGACTTTTACTTCAACATCCTCTTTCGGAAGGACAAACGTACTGGCAGAACGTGATTCGTTTGAAAGCGCGTTCAGCAAAGGCGCGTTCACGTCGTAACCTACGCCAAAACTGAAGATGCGTCTCTTGTAAGTATTCGTTTGTTTTGTTGCATTGCGAATCGCTGTTTCGCGCGTTTCACCAACTGTTGGCAAGCCGTCTGTCAAAAAGAGTACGAGCGGTAAACTCTTTTCCACAGGCTTTTGTCTTAATGCTTCGACAAGCGCGTCATATATGTTTGTGCCACCGTCCGCCCTAAGCGATTTCAAATACTTTCCTGCTTCGTTCGTGTTCTTTTCATTTTTGACGACAGGACTTTTGGCAAACATGGCAATATTGTCTGAATAATCAATAATGTTGAACGATTCGCCGTCCTCAAGCCCGCCTATGATTTGCAGAGCGGCAGATTGAGCCTGTTTGAATTTGTCGTCGTCTTTCATGCTTCCCGAACGGTCGAGTACAATTGTCACTTCACGTTTTATTCCCAGCTCTTTGGCGCGTTGTGCGTCAACGGGAACGCCTGCCAGAAGCAAGAAATATCCACCGTCAATTTTCGGGTCGGGATATGCCATCAACGAAGCGGTTATGCCGTTTTTTTCCGTCAAAAACGAAAGACGAAACGACCCGGGTTCTACTGTTCCGTTGCCATTCACGGTTGCTTTTACCTGATTTGCGTTTGCGCGTTCAGAAGTGATTTCGTGTGTAGGGGAATAAACAGTAACGAGCGGTTTCTTTGTGCGAATGTTGGTTGTGATTTTCCAAGGCGTAGCCGCAGATTCAAAGGATTCGCTTCGCGGCAGAACGTAATCAACCCGCTCTTGGTCTGCACTCAAAAGATTTTCGTAAACGAGGCGGACTTGTTGATTGCCTTTTGCTGTGACGGGAAAGACACTTGAACGAATAAGGTTGTAACCTGCGAACTCCAATAAAGCAGGGTCACGTTGTTTGCTTACGATTGATTTGTATATTGCTTTTGCTTCCGATTTAGGCAAAAGCTTTGCAGTCGGTTCTTTTGATGAACCTATGAAATCAAACCCGCGCACAACAGCACCGTCAGGCACAGGCACGAGCATTTCAGCCTCTTCCTGTCGGTTTGTCGGATTCGTTAAAGAGATTGTTAGTTTTGTCGTGGCGACTTGTTCGACGATATTTACTTCTGCCTCGACAGAAGTAATTTTTATGCTGTCTGTCGGGCTAACACTACTGCGAAAACTGATAACGCTTGATTGCGGAACGATGACGTTCGCAGCAAAAGACGGAGTTTCAGAAGTTGCAATTTGTTGGGCTTGTGTTTGAGAAAATGAACTAAACGTCAAACACAAGGCACAAAGAAAACTCAAAAGACGGAGACACATGGTTTCTTTAACCTCGTTTGAATTTGAATTAAGAGACAGGTTTGTGATGCAGAGAAAAAGCTTTGAGGTGTGTGGTGTAGAGAAAATCTTTTATGAAGTTTCGGGAAAAGACTTTAGCCTGCATTTCTTACAAAGCAAGCAGGCTAAAGCCTGTACTCGAAACTTTATTTTTCGACAATATCACCTTTTAAGTTCGCAACGGCTGTTATGACTTCCGTTCGTTCCGGGTCTTTAACTTTTAATTGATCCAGCGTTTTCTTCAAAGCATTTACACCAGCGTCCCAATCTTTTTCCGTTATGCCCAAACCTTTATGCGAAGTTTTCATGTCGCGTCCGAGATACAAACACGGTCCGCCCGTGGCGTTACAAAGAAAATCAACAAGGTGCTGACGAAGACGCTTTTTTGAATCTTCGCTCAAGCCTACGAGAAAGCGTTGTAATGTTTTGTCTGCGCCTAAGTTTTTAATGAACTGGTCGGAAAAAGCGGCGATGCCGTCATACTTTCCAAGACGTTCATAAAGCGATTTCTGTTTAGATTCGGCGTTTCCCGAACCCTGTGCATTCGCTTCTGTCGGGTTGAAAGAGATAAACAGAACAATTATCAACAAAGGGCAAGCAATTTTTAATAAGAATTTTAATAGATTCATAGTTTCCTCCTGCAAAATTTTTGGTTTACATAACTCCGAGTTGTTTCAAAACTAATGTCATATCGAAATAGACACGTTCGCTTTCGAGTTTTCCTTCTTCATCGAACGAAAAAATCGCAGCAACCGTAACTTCAAATTTATTGTTCGTAGCCGCAATGCCGTTCCACTCTTTGGTATGAACCCCCGACAAAGTAAGTTCAAGCACTATGCTGTCGTCGGCGATATGCCATTTTTCTGCCTTTGCATTTAACTCGGAAAAACCACCGTTTCCGCCAAAACCAAATCCTTCATAAATGCTTTGAATCTGGTCTTTTCCTTCAAGCCTTAATCCGTTCAGGACAAAATAGGCTTGAGTTCCGAAAGTTTCGACAATGGCGTTAATGTTGTTATCGTTTTCGGCTAGTAGGTGTGCCTCAACCAAGCGGATTCTCGCTTCTCTTTGAATTTCGCTAAGAGCAGTAGCCATTTTGATTTTTCCTTTTAGTCAAAAGATTTCAGTTTTATCTACGTCAATTTGAAACTGTGCGGATTTTTCTTTTGAGAATTTTTTAGAGAGGTGAAGAAATTTATGAGGCGGATTTCAAACAAATTGTATCAAGTGCCGGCGATGTTGCGCCTTTTTCGTCCTCAATTGTGACGGCAAAGACTGAGGCCTGAATGCTTCCGCTGGGGATTCGGTCACGCAAAACGGCTTTACCGTTTGCATCCGGCTTGAAGGTCTTTCCGGGCGTCGGATTGCTCATATCCGTTATGTACCAGATTTGATAAGCCTTGCCCGCAGGAACAGAAGGCAGATTGTCCGCGACTAAAACCGCGTTTCCTGTTTTTTTGTCGTAAGCGAGAAATGCCTGTGCTTTTGGTGCTGTCCCAAGCCCTGCAAGAGCGACTTTATTTGCTTCGGGCGAACCGAGAACATTTTCTTCCTGCGTTTGTGCGAGGTCTTTTTGCGTCTGTTCCAAACTTCTTTTCAACTCGGCAATTTCCGTTTGATTTCTTTTGTTGTCCTGTATAGTCATCCACAACAGACTTGCTAAAAAGACGATGGCAACCGAAGCGGCAACTGCCATTACAACTTGAAAAGCGTTCCATGTTGATTTTGTTTTTTGCGTCGGAAAAGGAATGACATTGTTTGATTGAGCGGTTTTTTCTTCAATCGGCGCAACGTCTTTTTGCGCGGTATTCTTTAAACGAATGTTTGCAAAAAGTTTTTCGCGTACTGAATCGGAAGGTTCGATGACGGGCGCGGTGTATGCGAGCAAAGAAGCCGTCTCACGCCATTCTTCTAATTCATAGCGCAATACTTCATTTGTTTGAAGATAGTTTTCCAACTCACACATATCTTCGGCATCTAGCGAATCAAGGGCGTAAGCGGGCAACATCTCTTTGTAATCTTCGTGACTTCTCAAAACTTTTTACACCAAACCTTAAAACAAAAATTAAATCAACTCTTTCAAAGCGTCTCCGAAAAGTTCGCGGAGTCGAATCATGCCCGAACGCATTCTGGTTTTTACCGTTCCGAGCGGAGCACTCAACCGTTCCGCAATTTCCGATTGCGAACAGCCTTCAAAATAAGCCATGAAGAGAACTCGTTTTTGTTCTTCGGGCAATTCCGAAAGAGCGCGTTGCACACGCTCTTGCTTTTGCGTGTAGATCGAATCAAGTTCGGCATCAGAGACGGGTTCAACCACGTCACGGGTTGCCTCGTCAACTGCACGCGCACGCGCACCTAACGAACGCAAACGGTCAATAGCGCGGCTTCTTGCCAGGGTCACAAGCCATGTAAAAGGCTTTCCGCGTGATTCATCATAATCGCGGGCTTTGTGCCAAACTTGCAGAAAGACCTCTTGCAAAACGTCTTCCGCTTCTTCGCGGCTATACACTATACGAACAATCACACTGAAAAGGATTGTGCGATAACGCTCAAAAAGATAAGCGAGCGCATCCTCGTCGCCACTCGAAATGGCAGACAATAGCTCTGTATCAGAAATTTGTGATTGCGAGAAGGTCAAAGTTTTGATTGACGATTGACGATTGACAATTGACGATTGACGATTGGTTAGAGCAATTAAATCGTCAACCATCAATCGCCAATCGAAAATTAAGCAACAGTGATTTCTTTATTCAGATAAACGTCCTGAATTGCGCTAAGCAACGCCGCGCCTTCGTTCATGGGACGTTGGAAAGCTTTTCGTCCCGAAATCAATCCCATTCCGCCACCGCGTTTGTTTACGACTGCGGTGCGGACGGCTTCCGCCATATCCGACGCGCCTTTTGATTCCCCGCCCGAGTTTATCAAACCACATCGTCCCATATAACAATTTGCAACCTGATAACGAACTAAATCAATTTGATTTTCCGTTGTCAAATCCGTGTAGATTTTCCGGTTCGTTTTTCCGTAACTGCTTTCGACGTTCAGGAGATTGTAACCGCCGTTACGTTCCGGCAGTTTCTGTTTGATGATGTCGGCTTGAATTGTCACGCCCAAATGGTTTGCCTGACCCGTCAAATCCGCCGCAGTGTGCATATCGCCGTCTTTGGTTTTGAATTTCGGGTTGCGTAGATAACACCACAAAATCGTAGCCAGTCCGAGTTCATGTGCGTAAGCAAAGCTTTCTGCTATTTCTGTAATCTGCCGTGTTGATTCATCAGAACCGAAATAGACGGTCGCGCCTACGGCGACTGCGCCCATGTCACGTGCCTGTTCGACCGTTCCGAAAAGAACCTGGTCAAACTTATTCGGGTAGGTAAGCAGTTCGTTGTGATTGATTTTTACGATGAACGGAATCTTGTGAGCATATTTTCTGGCAACGACGCCAAGCACGCCAAACGTAGATGCGACAGCATTGCAGCCACCTTCAATTGCAAGCTTCACAATGTTTTCAGGGTCAAAGTACATCGGGTTCGGTGCAAACGAAGCACCCGCAGAGTGTTCTATGCCTTGGTCAACCGGCAAAATTGAAAGATAGCCTGTGCCTGACAGTTTTCCATGAGTAAACAACGATTGCAGTGAGCGAAGAACCCGTGGGTTTCTATCCGACAATGCCCAGACTCTGTCAACAAAATCAGGTCCGGGAATTTGAATGTTCTCTTTTGTAATTGTGTTTGATGTGTAGTTCAAAAGCGCGTCCGCATCGCCGCCTAAGAGTTGCTGAATTCCTTCGAGCGAGCCATAATCTCGTTTCATTTCAGTTTCCATACTTCTATCCTCCAAAAAATATACTGATTGACGCTCTCCATCTAAACCTAATCGGTTATAGATGTAGATTCTAAAGACACGCTTTGTGTAGCCACATACGTTACGTCTTTAACCGTCCGCCCGACGGCTCGTTTTAAGATTACTTGAGCA
>Ga0187894_10005166_pt1 | contig 13516 bp, 13 predicted proteins | sample GBC1701081metaG_FD_136650 | JGI IMG/M metagenome (GOLD analysis project Ga0187894, IMG submission 136650) | White microbial mat communities from a lava cave in the Kipuka Kanohina Cave System on the Island of Hawaii, USA - GBC170108-1 metaG ...
CTCCGGCACCATGGCCGGGCCGGGGCGCGCCAGCGTGCCGGTGTCATGCGGCGACACCGCCATCAGCGCCCAGCCGGCGAATGCGACCGCCAGCACGGCGAAGACGATCAGGCGCGTATCGACAGGGCTCCGCATGGTTCACTAACGATATCGTGGACGTTTCCGTCCGATGTTCCGCTCGGCGAGCGCGTCAGGCGATGCAAGTGGAGGACGGAAAATCAAGGCGCAGATGGGCATTCATTCGGTCTTCCGGTCCCGATCCTCCGGGACGCGCATCATTGCATGTGTCGATCCGGCGACGCAAACTCCACCCGATCGAACGTCACTTCAGGGAATGGAAACGATGGCCAGACGCGGCGCCGACTTCATCGGCACCATGGCGGTGCAGGACCGGCATCGCTTCGACGTGGGCCCGCTCGAGCGCTACATGAAGGATCATGTCGACGGCTTCACGGCACCGTTGAACGTCGAGCAGTTCCGCGGCGGGCAGTCCAATCCCACCTACCGGCTGACCGACGGCGCCGGCCGGCAGTACGTGCTGCGGCGCAAGCCGCCGGGCAAGCTGCTGCCCTCGGCCCATGCCGTCGACCGCGAGTTCCGCGTCATCGCGGCGCTGAACCGCACCGACGTGCCGACGCCGCGGGCCTATGCCTTGTGCGAGGACGACTCGGTCGTCGGCACCGCCTTCTACATCATGGAATTCTGCGACGGGCGCGTGCTGTGGGACCCGCTGCTGCCCGACGTGCCGAAGGAGGATCGCGCCGCGATCTACGAGGCCAAGATCGATACGCTGGCGCGCCTGCACAAGGCCGACTGGCAGGCGCTGGGCCTGGCGGATTTCGGCCGGCCCGGCAGCTACGTGGCGCGGCAGATCTCGCGCTGGGGCAAGCAGTACAAGGCGTCCGAGACCGAGCCGGTCGAGGCCATGGACAGGCTGCTGGACTGGCTGCCGGCCAATGCGCCGCCGACCGACGACACCACCATCGTCCACGGCGACTACCGCCTGGACAACATGATCTTCGACCGCGCCGGGCCGCGCGTGCTGGCGGTGATCGACTGGGAGATCTCTACCCTGGGCGATCCGCTGGCGGAGCTGTCCTACCTCTGCATGATGTACCGCGTTCCCGAGGACCAGGGCGGCATCAAGGGCGTCGACCTCGCCGCGCTGGGCCTGCCGGACGAGCCGCAGATGGTGCGCTGGTACTGCGAGCGGACCGGCCGCACGATCCCGGCGAACTGGGACTACTACATGGCCTACAACCTGTTCCGGGTAGCCTGCATCCGCCAGGGCGTCTACGCGCGCTCGCTCGACGGCACGGCCTCCAACCGGCTGGCCGGCGAATCGGGCAAGCTGGTGCGCCCCAACGCCGAGCTCGCCTGGTCGATCGCCCGCGAACTCGGGGCGCGGTAAGCAACGAGCACACAGGTCGATCCGAGTAAGCCGTTGCCGGGGCTTGAATGCGGACGATCCACGGCATACTTTTCTTGAATGCTCGATTGGAATGAATGCTCTGCCGTTGAGCGTGTGCCTGGGAAAGTGAGCGGCGCCTGGCTGTTCAAGGGCACCCGCGTGCCTGTGAAGGCGCTGTTTGAAAATCTCGAGGGTGGCGCGAGCGTCAACGACTTTCTGGAATGGTTCCCGGGCGTGCAACGGGAACAAGTGGAGGCCGTGCTGGCGCACGCCGAACGAAGCCTGGAAGTCGCCTGAGACGCTTCTTCAGGCGCAGATGAAGATCTTGTTCGATCACGGTACCCCGGCTCCGCCGCGTCGCCTACTGGCGGGCCATACCGTCATCACGGCCTACGAAATGGGCTGGGCGAAGCTCGACAATGGGGATCTGCTGGAGGCGGCTGAAAACGCCTTCGACGCACTCATTGCCACCGACCAGAATCTCCGTTTCCAGCAGAACATCACAGCGCGAAAGCTCGCGATCCTGGTCTTGCCGGCTACGAGTTGGCCACGGATTCAGAAGTACGGTTCCCGTGTGGCCGTGGCGGTGGATGCCCTGAGGCCAGGGGATCTCATGGAACTGCGCTTCCCACAGTAAGGCCGCGTCGCTCCAGTGGCGCTCTTCCTCACCGCTGTAACAAGGCACGGAGCGCCGCTGGAGCGGCGCGGCCGACCGTCATTATGCTGTCGGCGCGCTCCAGGCGTACTGCGCCAGAATCCCGGCCAGCGTGCGCCTCACCGGCAGGTGCCAGTGCCACCTTGTGTTGGTGTGATGCCAGGCGCCCGGCACCCAATGGTCGATGGCGATGCCGGGCGTCGAATTGAGCAGGCCGAAATTGTCGATGCGGCCCATCACGTCGACGATGTGCGTGAAATGATCCGGCAACGCGATCGCCGCGCTGAAGGTCACGATCAGCGGGTCGAATGCCAGCGGCTCGCCGAGATGCCGCGCCCGCCCGACCAGCGCGTACAGCGTTTCCGCCAGGACCAGGTTGCCCTTCGAGTGGCCGGTGAGCAGCGAAAATGAAAAACGCCTGTCGCCCAGCAGCTCGAGCAGGGTGACCGTATCGCGGCTCATGTTGAGGCCACGCAGCGACAGCGCGTCGCCGGAGGCCTCCCCGGCGCCTGCAGGAGCATCCGACAGCCAGTCGACATACTCGAAGGCATGGCGCAGGCGATTGACCGTGCCGAACCAGAACCAGCCGCCCATCCCTTCGGCGATGACATCGGCCGCGCCGTAACCCGAGACGACGGCCGCGACATTGGCGCCCGTGGCGTCGGCGACGTTGCGCGCGAAGGCGGCGGCGCCCAGCGCCGAGCTGCCGACACCGGCAACCGCCAGGCTGCGGACGCCAGCTCCGCCGGCATCGGCAAACGCGGCGATGGTCGGGCAGACCACGACCTCGCCCTGATCGCTCGGCGGCACGATCAGGATGGTTCCCTCCCTGGCGAGCCACGGCGCCAGTGCCCGGGCCTCGCCGGGTATGATGCCGCCGAGATCGTAGAAGGCGGCGTCCATGACGGCGTTGCGCTGCCGTACGCCTTCCAGCACCAGCATCTGCGGCGTCTCGGCGACCTTCTTCGGCAGGACCGCCATGCGGGCACTGCCGGCATGGGCCAGGGTATCGAAGGTCTTGAGCATGGCGAGCTCCCAAGCAGAAGCAACGTGCAAGGGAAATGACATATGACGCATCGCAAATACTGTGCCAGGACGCGAGGAAGTCTTGCTGGCTTCGTCGATTGTTGGGAGATTGGCGCCTGTCGCGTCGATCAGGTTGACCGGCCCCGGCGTCGACGCGGCGTGCGGCTCTCGCCCGGGAGCGCCCCGCCGTCCTGCCAGGTCCGCAGCAGCTGCTGGCGAAGCCAGATGTTTGCCGGATCGGCGTCCGCGTTGGCGTGCCAGTAGAGGTAGGTGTCGTAGACCGGCTCCTTGAGCGGGAACGGCAGCAGCTGGTTGCCGAACTGGCCGTTGATGATGCGGGCGTAGCGCTCGGGCATGGTCAGGATCAGGTCGGTTTCGCTGGCCACGCGGCAGGCCGCGAAATAGTGCTGGCAGCGCAGCCGCACGCGGCGGCGCAGGTTGTGCCGGCTCAGCTCGAAGTCCTCGGCCGACATGCCGCGGCGGCGCTGCGACACCAGGATGTGCTCCTGCGCCAGATAGGTGTCGAGGTCCAGCCCGGCGCGCACCCGGGGATGACGCCGCCGGGCCACCACGATCAGGTACGCGGCGCTCAGCCGCTGGCGGCGGATGTCCTCGGGCAGCGGCAGCAGCATGTCGATCGCCGCGTCCAGCGTGCCGGCCGACAGCTCGCTCTCGAGCTCGGCGCGCGCCGCCCGCACGCTGTTGACGTCGATGCGCGGCGCGCTTGCGGCAAGGGTTCGCATCAGCGCCGGCAGCAGCGCCGCTTCCAGCACGTCGCGCATGCCGATGGTGAAGCGCTTGGTGGCGCTGGCGGCGTCGAAGCGGTCGACCTTGCTGAGGGTCACCTCCAGCCGCTGCAGCGACTGGCGCACCGGCTCGATCATCTGGCGCGCCAGCGGTGTGGGCGTCATCGCGTGGCCGTGCCGCGCGAACAGCGGGTCGCCGAACATGCGGCGCAGGCGGCCGAGCGCGTGGCTGATCGCGGGCTGCGACAGGTTGAGCCGCTGGCTGGCGCGCGTGATGCCGCCTTCGGCGTAGATGGCGTCGAAGACGACGAACAGGTTCAGGTCGACTCGCGATAGATGCATAGGATTCATACCGTCAAATTCGATCAATTCATTGGATTGATGATAGGGCCGATACCTACCATCGCGCAATCGAAACCGAAGGATGGACGGCGATGGACTTCGACTATTCCCCCAAGGTCACCGCGCTGCGGGCGAAGCTGCACGGCTTCATGGACCAGCACATCTACCCCAACGAGCAGCGCTATGCCGACGAGCTGGGTGCCGGCGACCGCTGGCAAACGACCGGCCTCGTCGAGGAGCTCAAGAAGGAGGCGCGCGCCGAGGGCCTGTGGAACCTCTTCCTGCCCGACGCGAAGCACGGCGCCGGGCTGACCAACCTCGAGTACGCGCCGCTGTGCGAGATCATGGGGCGGGTCCCGTGGTCGCCCGAGGTCTTCAACTGCTCGGCGCCGGACACCGGCAACATCGAGACCATCGAGCGCTACGGCACCGAGGCCCAGAAGAAGCAGTGGCTGGAGCCGCTGCTGGACGGCACCATCCGCTCGTGCTTCGCCATGACCGAGCCGGCGGTGGCTTCGTCGGACGCCACCAACATCGAGAGCCGCATCGAGCGCCAGGGCGACCACTACCTGATCAACGGCCGCAAATGGTGGTCATCGGGAGCGCTGAACCCGCGCTGCAAGCTGTTCGTCTTCATGGGCAAGACCGACCCGCGCCATCCCGACAAACACAAGCAGCAGTCGATGATCCTGGTGCCGCGCGATGCGCCGGGGATCAAGGTGCTGCGCACGCTGCCGGTGTTCGGCTTCGACGACGCGCCCTATGGCCACGGCGAGGTCGTGTTCGAGAACGTGCGCGTGCCGGCCGGCAACATCCTGCTCGGCGAGGGCCGCGGCTTCGAGATCGCGCAGGGCCGGCTGGGCCCGGGCCGCATCCACCACTGCATGCGCGCCATCGGCCAGGCCGAGGCCGCTCTCGGGAAGATGTGCCGGCGCGTCAAGTCACGGGTCGCCTTCGGCCAGCCGATCGCCGAGCAGACCGTGACCCTGGAGCGCATCGCCGAAGCCCGCATCGGCATCGAGCAGGCACGCCTGCTGGTGCTCAAGGCGGCGCATATGATGGACACGGTCGGCAACCAGGCGGCGCGGGCCGAGATCGCCATGATCAAGGTCGCGGCGCCGGCCATGCTGTGCCGGGTGATCGACTGGGTGATCCAGGCGCATGGCGGCGCCGGGGTTACCGACGATTTCGGCCTCGGCTATGCCTGGGCGTCGGTGCGGGCGATGCGCATCTTCGACGGCCCGGACGAGGTCCACCGCAACCAGATCGGCCGCCTGGAGCTGCGCAAGTACAACTGAAAACCTCGGATTCAGGCTGCGGCAAATACCCGCGAACGGACCCGTTTGCACCCGGCGCGGGCACCAGATAGGCTTGCCCCCAACAAGGCGCCGGGGCAAACCGCGCGCCCCGGAGGACTGGAGAACGGGGAAGCCTACGTGGTACGCCGCATTTCGCGCCGCCCGGCGGCGCGCGCTGCCGAGGTTCGCGACACGCCGCCGGCGGAGGCGATCGAGGCCGCCGCCTTCGACCTCTTTGCCCGCCAGGGCTTCCAGGTGACGACCGTACGCGACGTCATGCGCGCCTGTGGGTTGACGCAGGGCGCGCTCTACAACCATTTCTCGTCCAAGGAAGAGCTGCTGGCCACCATCATCCGCTCGACCCAGGCGGCGCTGGAACGCGAGCTGGCGGCGGCGTTGTCGGGCGCCGGCGACGATCCTGCCTCGCAGCTGCACGCCGTCGTGCGCGCCTACACGCTGCGTCACACCCGCAAGCGGGTCGAGGCCGTCGTGGCCAACCGCGAGTGGGAGTGGCTCGACGCGCCGCGCCGCCAGGAGATCCGTGCCAGCCGCCGCCGCGTGCGCGAGATGGTCGTGCGCATCCTCGAACGCGGGCACGCCGCCGGCGCCTTCCCGGCGCTGCGGCGCGACGGCCGCGACGACGTGAAGATCATCGCCATGGCAATCCTCAACCAGTGCACCGACGTCGCCTACTGGTTCAACACCGCGCACGACGGCTGGCGCGCCGAGGATGTCGCCGACCTGCACGCCGACCTCGCCCTGCGCACCGTCGGCGCGCCGGCGAAGCTCGCCAAGTCGCGCAACGCCATGGCGGCCGCGTAGCGGCCGGTCCCGGCGGCAACGCCGCCCGCCTATCCACCCATAGGCGCTGACCAGGACGCACGCCGGTCCGACCGGACCGCGCGCCTCCCGGCGCGCTCACGATCTGCGGCGAAAGACCGAAGAGCGCGGCAGGAGCCGCGCGGTCCGGTCGGACCGGCGTGCGATCATCGTTGGTGCCTGTGTTGCTCGGCGACAGCCTTACGTTCGTCCAACTGCGTTCGCCGCGCCAATCGACGAAACAAAAACCGCGCGATAACGGCGAAGTTCGGAAACAAGCCGGGCCTAGAGAACGTGGCGCACCAATCGACCGCGGTGGTCGACGCCGCCGTACAGGAGGACCCCATGGCACTGTTTCCAGACTACGGCCGCAAGATTTTCTCGGAGGAGAACGTCGATGTCCCGGCCGGCCTCAAGACCGTCTCCGCGTACGACCTGGCGCTCTATCCGGAGCTCGGGAACCACCGCCGCGGCGTGCTGGTCGTCACGGTCATCGGCAGCTTCACGTTCAAGGACGGCAAGAAAGACGACGGCACGCCGCTGACGTGGACCGGTGCGCAAAAGACCGCATACCTGAACGATTTCAAGCGCGCCGCGGTGCAAACCTGGACCGACAAGCACCGCATCACCACCGCCAGCCTGGTGGCCACGATCAAGGACGTCGGCGTGATGTTCGACGTCCGGGTCGCGGAATCGATGAGTGTCTTCCGTCACAGCCACTGGAACATCGCCGTCACCAGGACCGACAAATACAGGACCAGCGGTGTCTACGGCGATGGCGGCGGCTTGTGCACCAACGGCGATGCCTTCCTGGACAGCCAGGATGTGACGGCCACCAACGTCGGCGGCCCGGCGTTGCAGCGGGCCTGCGTCCACGAGTTCGGCCACATGCCCGGATATCGCGATGAATATCCGACCCGGCCAGGCAGGCATGGCCGCCGGCACGCGCAGCTGGCTCGGCGACCTCGGCAGCGTGATGAGCAAGAGCGAGACGGTGCGGCCGCGCCACTACGTGTTCTTCGCCCACCGGCTCACCGAGAAGTTCCGGTACATCGCCAGCCTGCGGCGCCAGGCCATCGACTGGAAGGTCAACGGCACCGTCGATCTGGCCAACGCCCGGCTCTGAACCGCAGCCTGGCGTCGGCCGGCTTCTGGGCATGCCGGCCCTGCGCAATCCACGAAACAAAGCGGTCCGCCCGCGCAGTCGTCCGGAAACACGACGGGCGCAGATTGCCGCCATGCATCGACGGTGGCCCGTAACGCCAGCGTCCACGGCGGCGACGGCAAGCCGTCCGACCCGGGCATGGAGGATGACCATGGCAATGACACTTCAGGCGGTGAACGCCGCCCTCGACAAGGGCCTGACCGAGACGATCGACCACGGCACGCTGGCCATGCTGGTCGAGGGCGTCGCGGCCAATGCCAACGACCCTGTGCTGCGCCAGCGCTGCAAGAAGCTGGCCGACGGCAATGGCATCTCCGATCCGCTGGTCTTCAACGCGCTGTCCGCCGGCCTGTTCGGGGTCGTGCCGGGCGGCACCGCGCTGCGCCCGGCCGCCGGCGAGGGCGAGCACCTGTACCGCGTCAACGTCTTCCTGCACGGCGTGCGCAAGGCCATCCTGGCCTGCAAGGCGCTCGACGCCGTGCGCCAGACCAACGGCCGCAGCTACATCTTCTATCCCGAGTTCCTTGCCTTCGAGAAGGTGCGCCAGCGGGTGGCGGCGTTGGCGCTCGCCCACGCCGGCATGGGGCCGAAGAACGACGAGCTGACGGTGCTGTACTCGCTGGCCGGCTATTTCGGCCTCAGCGATGCCAGCAAGGCGGTCAAGGTCACCGGCGCGGGCGGCACCACCTGCATCATGACCGCGCGCGCCGTATATCACGCGGCAGGCTGCTCGATGATCGGCGAACGGCTGCCGACCGTGAACACACCGCTCGGCACCGCCGAGCTGGGCGTGCCGGGGCTCTACCAGAAGCACGTGAAGGTGACGGTGGTCCGCAGCGACATCGAGGAGAACGGCGGCCGGGTGTTCGACGAGAACAATGAAAAGAACGAGCCGAACCTCGACGTCGGCGACATCTACTTCGTCGACGGCGACGGCGAGCACAAGTATCTGATGCGCGGCCAGGGCGCGCTCGCCGGCCATGTCGGCATCATCGTCGGCAAGCCGGGCAAGCGGGAGTTCCAGACCGTCGACGGCGGCTCCGGCATGGGCGCCTCGATCGATTACCACAAGAAACGCGAGATGTGGTTCAAGCCCGACGTCGGCTGGACCTTCAAGGACTCCTCGCTGTCCTTCTCGCAGCAGGAGATCAACTGGCTCGACCTGCAGACGGCACGCTACGCCAGCGATGCCGCAATGGAGCAGGCCATCAAGACCGAGGCGATGTTCGCGACCATCAAGCCCAACCTGACGCTGACTCTGAAGAACATCGAGACGGCCCCCAACGAGCAGCTCAGGAACATGCACAAGAAGACTCTGGCCGCCATCCTGGGCAACGCGCGCAGGATCGCGCGCATGCACTACGCGGGGTTCGTCGGCGAGCAGCGCACCATCAAGGGCTGGTGGCACCCCGAGCGCTTCGCGCCAATGAAGCACGCCAACAGCGAGGTCATCCGCGGCCTGCTGGCAGCCTGAGGAATGCAGAGCGCGATACAGACGTTACCAAACGGCCGGACTGCGCAGTCATCCCGATACAAGGCGCGCTTAACCTGCCACCGTCGACCGGCAATCCCGCCGCCGTCGACCCCGTGGCAGGAACGGTGGGGCCAGGCCGGTCCACAACCTCGACCACGGTATGCAGTTGTCGTGCGTTGTCAGGAGAACGTCCGTGGCTATGACCCTTCAGGCGCTGCATGCGGCCTTGGACCGGGGCCTCACCGGGGCCGCCGATCACGGCATGCTCGCCACGCTGGTCGAGGCCGTGGCGACCCACGCGGCGGATCCGGGCTTGCGCCGGCGCTGCCGGATCCTGGCCGACGGCAACGCGGCGGCCGACCCGCTGGTGTACAACGTCCTGTGCGCCGGCCTGTTCGGGGTGGTGCCGGGCGATGCCTGCCTTCGCCCGGCGGCGGTGCCCGGCGAGTACCTCTACCGCGTGAACGCCTTCCTCCACGGCGTGCGCAAGGCGATCCTGGCCTGCCGGGCACTCGAGGGCATGCGCCGCGCCAACGCGCGCAGCTATGTCTTCTACCCGGAATTCCTGTCCATCACGAACCTGCGCCAGCGGGTCGCGGCCCTGGCTCGCGCCCACGCCGGCATGGGGCCGAAGAACGACGAGCTGACGGTGCTGTACTCGCTGGCCGGCTACTTCGGCCTGAGCGATGCCAGCTGGGCGATCAAGGTCGTCGGTGCCGGCGGCACCACGTCCGTCATGACGGCGCGCGCCCTCTACCATGCCGCCGGCTGCGCCATGATCGGCGAGCGGCCGCTGGCCATGAGCACGGCGATGGATGCCAGCGACGAGCTGGGCACGCCGGCGTCCGCCGGCCGGGGCCAGAAGAGCAGGCGCGGCCACTGGGTCCAGCAGATCATCGCCAGGATCACGGTCAACCGCGGCGACATCGTCGAGCCGGGCGCGGCCTGCAACGACAACGAGGCGGCCGGTCCACCGTCCCTGGACGTGGGCGACATCTACGTCGTCGACGGCGAGGGCGCCCACAAGTACCAGATGCGCGGCATCGGCGCGCGCACCGAGCATGTCGGCATCATCGTGGAGAAGTATGGCGAGCGCGCGTTCCGCACGGTCGACGGCGGCTTCGGCATCGGCGCCGACGTCAACCTCAGCCGCAAGCGCGAGATGATCTTCAAGGCCGGCGTCGGCTGGACCTTCGCCGACGCCCCGTTGGCCTTCTCCGCCGCCGAGGTCGGCTGGATGGACCGCCAGATGCAGCCCTACGCCGATGACGCCGCGATGGAGCAGGCGATCGACAGCGAGGAGCCGTTCGCCGAGCTCAGGCCCGGCCTGGCACGCACCAGGCTGAACATCGACGCGGCCGCCAACGACAAGCTGCGCGAGATGCACGCCAGGACGCTGGCCATGATCCTGGCCAACGCCCGGCTGATGAAACGGCAGCTGCTGGCGGCGCAGACCGGCACGGTGCGCACCATCCAGGGCCGGTGGAATCCCGAATCCTATGCCGGCCTGCAGCACGCCAGCCGCGACACCATCCACCGCCTGCTGACGGCGTGACGGTGGGCGTTGACTTTTGGACCGCGCGCGTCCACGCGCGCTCATGCGCCGGCGGTGCGCGCGTGGACGCGCGCGGTCCCACGCATGAGGCGGCCCAGCCCCTACCGCTTCAGATGCACGAGAGCGTCGCCGGCGATGACGGTGCGCTGGCCGCCGGGCACGGTCCAGAAGACCTCGAGCGTGGCGGTGTTCCGCTTCTCGAAGTACAGGATCTTGATCGGGTAGAGACCGGGCGCCGGCACCTGCACGGGGATCGGCGGCGACATGCGGTCGGGGTGCACGTCGCCGTCCTCGAAGATGCGCTTGCCGCCGATCTCCAGCCGCACGCCGTCATTGGAATTGACCTCGAAGACATAGGTGCCGGCGGCCGGGAAGCGGATGAAGCCGAAGATGTGCGCCTGCACGCCGTCGGCCTTGTCGCTGGTCAACACGTTGCCCAAACGCATGTCCCACCCGAGATGGGTCAGCGGCGCACCGACGACCTTGCCCTTTTCATTGAGCTGCTGGATCCGGTCGATGATGTCGAAGTGGTAGTTGACGGCGAGCCCGGGCGCCAGCTTGTCGGCTGCGGGCGCCGGGTTGGCCGGCTGCAGGCCGGTGATCGGTGCTTGCGCCGCGGCCGGCAGCGGCGTGGCAAGCAGCGCGAGCAGCGCCATGGTGATGTGACGACGATGCATGCGACCCCCAACGGCAATGACCATCTAGGCTGACCCGGACCATGCCCCGCGGTCAACGCCCACGGCAACGGGTGCTAACCCATGCACATGTCGGGCCGGTTTCAGAGGACGGAGGACAGACGGCGGACGACAGAAAGCACCATGACGTCCGTCATACCGAGACATCTGTCATCCCGAGCGTAGCGAGGGACCTAGCCGCGGCGTCTGGATCCCTCGCTACGCTCGGGATGACAGACACGTCTCATTCCGTTCGCTCCGTCCTCTGTCCTCTGCCCTCCGTCCTCTGAGCCCGATAACGGAATGCCGGCGGCGGGGTTGCCGACTCGCGTTCGGCCAGCGCCGTCAGCGCATCGTGCAGCGGCGAAAACGCGCAGGCCGGGTCGACCGCGTCGGCCGAGCCCGCGATCGCCAGCGCCTGGCAGCGGCAGCCGCCCCAGTCGATCTCGCGCCGGTCACAGGAACGGCACGGCTCGCCCATCCAGTCCGTGCCGCGGAAGCGCGTGAAGGCGTCCGCGCGCGACCAGGCATCCGCCAGGCTGGTCTCCCTCACGTTGGGGAACACCAGGCCCGGGATCGTGCGCGCCGCATGGCACGGCAGAATGGCGCCATCCGGCGCGACCACCATGAACCGGCGTCCCCAGCCGCCCATGCACGCCTTGGGCCGCCGCGCGTAGTAGTCGGGCAGCACGTAGTCGATCACCAGCCGCCCCTTCAGCCGCTCGCGCGCCGCCATGACGCAGGCCGTTGTCTCGTCAAGCTGCACGCGCGTCGGCAGCAGCGCGGCGCGGTTGGCCAGGCCCCAGCCATAGTATTGCGCATGCGCGACCTCGAGCCGCGCCGCGCCCAGCGTCAGCGCCAGCTCGATCAGGTCCGGCACCCGGCCGATGTTGTGGCGATGGACCACCGTATTCAGCGTCAGCGGCAGCCCGGTGGCGCGGATGTCGGCCGCGATCGCGAGCTTGCGGGCATGCGCGCCCTCGAAGCCGGCGATCCTGTCGGCGCCGCCGGGCTCGCTGTCCTGCACGCTGAGCTGCACGTGGTCGAGCCCGGCCAGGCGCAGGCGTTCCAGCCGGGCGCGATCGAGCAACAGCCCCGACGTGATCAGGTTGGTGTAGAGCCCGGCCGCGCGCGCGCCCTCGACCAGCGCCTCGAGGTCACGCCGCGCCGCCGGCTCGCCACCCGAGAGATGCACCTGCAGCATGCCCAGCCGGGCCGCCTGCGACAGCACGTCGAGCCACACCGGCGTCGCCAGCTCGGCGCTGCTGCCCGCCAGCTCCAGCGGATTGGAGCAATAGGGGCAGCGCAGCGGGCAGCGGTACGTCAGCTCGGCCAGCAAGGCGAGCGGTGGCCCGACTGTCGGCTCAGCTGTGCTGGTCATGGACGACCCCCTTGTCGGCGAGGTCCTGGAGCAGCTCCAGCACGTCGCCGCGGATCTCGTCGGCCGGGGCGTCGAATTCGGCGCCGAGCTCGGCGGCGATCTCCGCCACGCTGCGTCCCTGGCCGCACCGGCTCAGCACCGCGTGCGCCACGTCGTCGAGCACGAACAGACGCTCGGGCGCCTGGACGATCCATTGCTGCCGCACCGCGTCTCGCTGCAGCCGGGCATGCGATGCCAGCGCCGGCCGGCTGTCGGCGGTGAGCGGCGCCCTCATGCCGTGTCCGGCCGGAAGGCGCCGGGCGGGATGTGCCCGGGCTCGACATAGGCGTAGTACAGGGCATCGAGCTGGGCCCACAGCACGCCGCATTTGAAACGCAGCGCCTCCAGCACCAGTTCCTGCTCGGCGCGGCTGTGGGCATGCCTGATGACGTAGTCCAGCGCGAAACCTGAATCGCGCGGCGCCTGCGTCAGGCGCTTGTCGAAATACGCCAGCGTCTGGCGGGTGACGAACGGATAGCCCGCCAGCATGCCCGTCACGCGCTCCTGGATGATCGTGGGCGAGAACAGCTCCGTCAGCGACGAGGCGACCGCTTCCAGCAGCGAGCGCTCGGCGACGAAGTGGACATACGCCTCGACCGCGAAGCGCGTGCCCGGCAGGATGCCCTTGGTCGAGGCCACGTAGGCCCGATCCAGCCCAAGCCCCTCGCACAGCGCCAGCCAGCGGGCGGTGCCGCCATCGTCATCGCGTTCGCCGTCATGGTCGACGAGGCGGGCGCGCCACTCGCGGCGCAGCGCCGCGTTGTCGGCGCGCGCAATCAGGGCGGCGTCCTTGAGCGGGATGCAGTGCTGGTAATAGTAGCGGTTGAGCGCCCAGGCCTGGACCTGCGCCTTGGTCAGCGCGCCGCCGTGCAGCCGGCGATGGAAGGGATGGAGGTTGTGGTAGCGCTCGGCGCCGATGGCGCGCAGCGCC
>Ga0187894_10005167_pt1 | contig 13516 bp, 11 predicted proteins | sample GBC1701081metaG_FD_136650 | JGI IMG/M metagenome (GOLD analysis project Ga0187894, IMG submission 136650) | White microbial mat communities from a lava cave in the Kipuka Kanohina Cave System on the Island of Hawaii, USA - GBC170108-1 metaG ...
CACGCTCAATGTGCTGTCGGCGCAGGTCAGCGACGCGCGCGCCAAACGCATCCGTGTCGATGGGCAGGACATCCAGGTGGACGACCTATCCGGCAGCGCGCCGCAGGCGGCCATCGCCGTCGCCATCCGCCCGGAGTCGGTGTCGATGAACGGGGCGGCAGCCCAAGACGGCAACAACCTGCGCGGCACGGTCGAGGAAATTTACTTCCTGGGGTCGGTCGTGCGCATCCGCACCCGCCTGAAAGACCAGTTCATCAACGTCGATACCTTCAACAACCCCGGTCTGTCGCTGCCGGAACGCGGCGCGGACGTGATGCTGCACTTCACGCCAGAATCCTGCCGCGTGCTAAAACCCGAACGCGCGTCGGAATAGCCTACAACCGCAAAAACGGCAGCGCGCGCCGGATACGCCGCAGGAGCAGGAAAATTTTGATGGCCTGCGGGTCGCCCAGTGTGAGATTGGGCTTGGTCATCAGTTGGTTATCGACCAGTATCGACTGCGGCTTGACGAAGCGCATTAACCCTTCCGGCCCGTTACGCCGCCCCATACCGCTGTGTTTCACACCGCCCATCGGCAGCGAGGGCGTGCCAAACGTCCACTGCGTGGTGTTCACACACACATCGCCGCTTTCAATGCGAGTGGCAATCGCCTCGCCGCGCTTCAGGTCTTTGGTAAAAACAGCAGCCGATAGACCGTACTCGCTGTCGTTCGCCCAACGGATCGCTTCATCCGCGTCTTTCACTCGCATAATTGGGATCAATGGGCCGAAGGTTTCTTCGCGCATCGCCAGCATGTCATGGTTGACGTTCGCCAAAATCGTCGGCTCGAAAAACAACGGGCCCAGGTCAGGCCGCCGCTTGCCACCATACACCAGTTCGGCCCCTTTCTCCAGCGCATCTTTCACCTGGTTCTCGGCGCGTAAGAGTTCGCGCTCGTTCGTCAGGCTGCCGACGTGGACACCGTAGCCGTCGCCGCTGCCCATGACCAATTGATTGGCATAATGCCGAATCCGCTCGATGTAGCGGTCATAAATCGCGTCCTCGACATACACGCGCTCAGTACTGATGCACACCTGTCCGGCGTTTTCCAGCGCACCGATGAGCGTGCCGCTGGCCGCTAAATCAATGTCCACATCCTTCAAGATAATCAGCGGGTCTTTGCCGCCCAATTCCAGGCTGCACGGGATCAGCCGTTCGGCAGCGCGCATGGCGATTTTGCGCCCGGTTGCCGTGCTGCCGGTGAACGAAATGTAATCCACCTGGTCGATCAAGGCCGCGCCCGTCCGTCCATCGCCGCTGACGATTTGAATCACGTCTGTTGGGATACCGGCTTTCACCATCAACTCGACGGCATAGACAGCGGTCAATGGGGTGATTTCGCTCGGTTTGAGCAGCACGCTATTGCCCGCGATCAGCGCCGGGAGCAGGTCAATAAAGGCATTATTGAGGGGGTAATTCCAGGGGGTGATGAAGCCGCACACGCCGTGCGCTTTGTAATACACACGGGCGGTTTGTTTGCCAGGGAACAGGGAACGCCGTGTTTGCGGGCGCAGCAGGCGCGGCGCGTGATGGGCATAGTAGGAAACGATCGTGTCGAGTACGACCACCTCCAGCCAGGCACCGATTTCGTTCTTGCCGGTTTCCGCGCGGACGGTTTGCACGGCGGTTTTCTGATCTTCCCACAGCAGGTCGCCCCATTTTTGCAGCAGGGCAGCCCGTTCTTTCACGACGCGTTGTTCCCAGGCCGGTTGGGCAGCGCGGGCGCGGGCGGCGGCGGCGCGCACTTGTTCAGCGGTCATGATCGGGATGCTGCCGAGGGTCGCGCCCGTAACCGGATTTTTGACCGCGATTTGGTCGGGCGACCCCACGCCGTCCCCGGCGGCTGCCCGTTCGATCACTGCCATCGCGCACCTCCCTAAGCCTATGCTAAAGGTTTATGTGCGCGGCATTGTAACGCGGATGGTGACGCGAGGAAAGGACTCCGGCAGTGCTAACCGCTGCCCGGCAAGAGTCCAATTCACCACCACATGATACCAATTCGGTGTACAACTGTCCCTTAATTATGTTATAGTGCAAGTACGTATCAGGCTGGAATGGAAGGGATCATTCGCATCTCGACATAATAACGGTTCGGCATCGTTCTACCCACGCGGCACAGATCGCGCCGTTCTTACCAGGTTGTGCGGAAGCTATTCGCCTGGGGCTAGTACCTGGCCCATCCGAGTTCCGTTCTCGCAAACTATTGATAAGGAGTATCCCATGACCGAAACGGTGCAATTCTTCCTCGCCCTCGGTGTCATGATTGCCTTCGCCAAAGCGGTGGGCTATCTGACCTATCGCCTGGATCAGCCCGCCGTCCTGGGCGAACTGCTGGCCGGGTTGATTATCGGCCCCACCATCCTCAATTTTCTCGGCAATCCCGCGCTTTTCCCCGATGGAGGGGCTGTCCAACACACCCTGATTGAGATCGCCGAGGTCGGCGTGCTGCTGCTGATGTTCATGGCCGGCATGGAAGTTGACCTCGACAGTATGAAAGCAGTCGGGCGTCCGGCGCTGCTGGCAGGCTTGATCGGTGTGATCCTGCCCCTGCTGGTGATTACGCCCGCTGTGATTTTGTTCAATTATCAGGCGGAGAACGCCCTGTTTATCGGTATCCTGATGGCCTCGATGAGTACCAGCATCAGCGCCCAGGTGATGGTTGAATTGGGCGTGCTGCGGCGGCACGAAGGCTTGACGCTGCTGGGCGCGGCGCTGGTCGATGACGCGATTGTCATCCTGCTGTTATCGCTGTTCGTGGCGGTCAACCCCGGCGGGATCATCCCGATTGCCGAGCCGCGTTCGGTGGTCGAGGTGTTGGTGCGGATCGCCGGCTTTTTGGTGATCGGGTCACTGTTGAGTTGGATCGCGTTGCCGCACCTGGCTAATCTGGTTGGGCGGCTGCCGATTGCCGAAGGCGCGTTGATGATGGCGATTGTAGCGACCCTGCTGCTTAGTTTTTCGGCGGAATATTTTGGCGGCATCGCTGGGATCACGGGGGCGTTCATCGCCGGGTTGTGCATCAGCCAGGCGCGCCGCAGCGTCGAAAAGATCGAGCGCGGCATCCACGCGGTCAATTACGGTTTGCTCGTGCCATTGTTTTTCGTCAGCATCGGCCTGCGGGCGAACTTACGCCTATTGACGGCGGATCTGCTCCCCTTCGCACTGGTGCTGACGCTGCTGGCCGTCGTGACCAAAGTGGTCGGCGCGGGTGGGGGTACGATGTTGGGCGGGTTTGACCGCACCAGCGCCCTGCGGGTAGGATTAGGGATGATTAGCCGGGGTGAAGTCGGGTTGATTATCGCGTCCATCGGCGTGGGTTATGGTATCCTGTCGCCACAGGTATTCACCGTCGTGGTTTTTGTCGTCCTGGTGACGACCATCATGACGCCGCCGCTGGTTCGCTGGTCGTTCCGTGAGCGGACAACCGACGTACCCCCCGCCGCACCCGTTGATGATACGCAATCCGTCGCGCAGGAGGCATAGCCCACGATGTTTATGATGATGTTCATTTCCAGAGATGTTGACCAGGCCACCGATATGCTGGACGTATGGGTGAAAGCAGGCATAACAGGTGTGACGATCCTCGAAAGCGCAGGGCTGTCGCAGTTCGCCGATGGCATACGGGAAGATGTAGGTATCGTGTTTTCGCTGCGGTCGCTGCTGCGCGCCCAGGAAATCCATCACCGCACACTGTTCTCGGTCATCGCGGACGAGGCTACGCTGAACAAAGTAATCGCCGCCAGCAGCCAGCATGTGGGTGACTGGTCGCGGCCCGATGTAGGCGTGCTGTTTGTCACGCCCGTCTTGCAGGCCTTCGGGCTGGACAAAAAGTTCGGCTAGCGCAGCCTGTCTCGCTCGGCCAGGCCGTTCGCGCTTTCATCTGCTCCATCGTTAGAATCTTCCTACCTGCCGCCCTTGACAGGGTAGCCCAAATGTTCTATACTGAGGCTATGGGCGATGTAGTACACCTGCCTCCTGCAACCTCCACCACCATTGTTGGGTTGCGCCTGTCGCCGCTGCCGCATTTTCCGCCCATGTTTCTTGGCTCTTGCCATCCTTTTGTCACACCATACGGGAGAAACCGGCAAAAACACGACGTTGCCATTGACGACATTGACGACAACTGCGCCACCCATGACACAATTGAGAATCGGTTTTCAATTCTCATTATCATCTTTATCATCTTTTCGATCATAACCGCTGGGCAGCAAACGATTGCCTGCACTCTGTACTCTGAACTGTCTTTCACTCAGTCCTAAGTCCTACTGTTCGCGCCGCCGCTGCCGCCGCAACAAGAAAGGCGACCCCCTGGCCGCCTTCTCTGTGTCCTCAGTCGTTCCAAGAAAGTAGCGCGAAAATCATTCAGCCCTGGTCTTGATTCCCTCCCTCGTTTACGGGGGAGGGTTAGGGTGGGGGTTTCTGAATAACTTTCATAGGCTTACTTCTGTGTCTCTGTGGTGAAAAATTCTTTTCTTTGTGCCTTCGTGCCTTTGAGTCTTGGTGTTACGCTTTTCGCTTTCTCTTTTTACTCAGCACTACAAAACCGGCGCGCCCGCCTTCCGTGCCACGAACTGCCCGCCGCCGTTCGTCCCGTGCCACTGCTCGCCGTCCACCACTTGCTTGCCGCGCAAATACACCTGTACCGGCACGCCCTTGACCTTCATGCCCTCGTACAGGTTGTAGTCGCAGCGCATGTGCGAGGTCGCCGCGCTGATGGTGTGGCGTTTGTTCGGATCCCACACCACGATGTCTGCGTCCGACCCGACCGCGATTGTGCCTTTTTTCGGGTACGCACCGAAGATTTTGGCCGGGTTGGTGCAGTTCAGTTCGACAAAGCGCGTCGGCGACAGCTTGCCCCCGTTCACGCCCAGATGCCACATCACGATCAGCCGGTCTTCGATGCCTGGTAAACCGTTCGGGATTTTGGCGAAGTTGCCCTTGCCCAATTCCTTGCCCGGCCTGCGGTACGATGGGTCTTGCTTCTCGTAGCCGATCCAATCGCCACCGTTGTGTTTCTTCGCCCACTCCTGCCACGGGCCTTTCCCGCCCTCGTACCAGAAATCGCAGTGGTCGGTGCTGACAACCTGGAGCGTGCCGTCGCGCACGGCCTGCCACAACGCCGCGTGATGTTCCGGGTTGCGTACCGGCGGCGAACACACGTATTTCGCGCCTTCAAAACCGGGCGCACCGAGGTGCTTGTCGCGCGTGATATGGAAATACTGCACACACGTTTCGCCCATCACCGGCGACCCGATGGCCCTAGCCCGGCGGATGGCCGACACGGCGGGTTCGCAGGTGACGTGGACGACGTACAGCGGGCAGCCGGTCATGCCCGACATCACGGCGGCGCGGTTGGTCGCCTCGCCCTCGATCTCCGGTGGCCGCGACGAATAATGCCACACCGGATCCGTTTTGCCCTCGGCCAGCAGTTGCAGACGGAGCTGTTCTTCCACGTCGCCGTTCTCGGCGTGAACCATGACGATCATGCCGTGCTTGGCGGCCTGCTGCATCGCGCGGTACAGTGTCTTGTCGTCGATCTGGAAGACATTTTTGTAGGCCATGAACAGCTTGAGGCTGGTGATGCCCTCGTCCACCAGCGACGGGATTTCGTCCATCACCGCGTCGCTCAAGTCGCGGATCGCCAGGTGGAAGCCGTAGTCGATCTGGGCGGGCTTGGCTTTCTCGCGCCATATTTTCAGGCCGTCGTGCAGGCTGCCGCCCATCGGCTGGATCACGAAGTCAATGTGCATGGTCGTGCCGCCAAAGGCCGCCGCCTTGTGGCCGACATCAAAATCGTCGTTGCTGTACGTCCCACCGAAATCCAGGTCGAGGTGGGTATGCACGTCGATGCCGCCCGGCAGTAAATATTTGCCCTTCACGTTGACGACTTCATGCCCCTTGCTGGAGAGGTTCTGGCCGATCAGGTTCACGGTTTCGCCCTCGACCAGCACATCGGCCTGGATCATGTCGCTGGCGGTGACGACCGTGCCGCCCTTAAAGAGTGTACCCATCTACTTTCGTCTCCTTAACAAGCCCGGTTATGCGAACAGTGTGGCGACCGGGATTTCAAAACCGGGAATGATCTCGCCGCCCGTAAGTGTATCGCCAATTTTTAGAGTCGTCTGCTGTTTAGTGAACGGTTGAGTGGAAATAAGCGTATGAATCGACACATTTTCCTTATTGAAGTCCATCACCCACACCAACCGCACGCCATCGGTCAGGTACAGGTCAACCTTGTCGCTCAGTTCACTCAGGTCATCAGTGGGCGAGATGACCTCGACCACCAAATCTGGCACCAGGATATACGGCTTCTTTTTCCAATCCGGGTTGGCAGCTTTATACGCTTCCAGCCGTTCAGCCGTGTAGTACATCACGTCAGGGATGCGCGATCCGGTGACCCAACCGGGGCTGTAGCTGAGGACAAATGTTTGTTCACTGAAGGCTCGACCCAGTTTTTTGCCTACTGAATGACCGTTGATGCCATCTCGAACAATGTCAATTACTTCTCCATGTCCCGCCACCTGCGGCATCTTCGGTATCCTCTCGCCGTGAATAATCTCGAATGGGCCTTCCTGGTCGTACAGCCGGTTGTAGTCTTCGAGCGCCATCCCGACTTGAAGGGTGGGTGTATCCATACGGGTAATCCTCGCGTCGCTGCTGGTTGGTCTGATTATACCGCTGCTTTGCCGTGAATGGTTCACCGCTTACTGAAATTTCGGCAGGATGTGCTTCCCGTACTGCTCAAGCTGCCGTTCTTCCTCGCTGCACATCAGGTAGATGTTGAACTGGGTCGCGCCCGCATCCTTAAGAGCCTGGATTTTCTCGACGTGCGCCTCGACCGGGCCGAGGATGCTGAAACTGTCGATGATGTCCTCTTTGATGAAACCGAGGTGGTCGGCGTCTTTGTCGGCATGGTGGCGATAGTCGTAACCCTTGCGCCCTTCGATGTAATCGGTCAGGCGCTGTGGGATGCCCGTGCCGCCGTCCCTGCCGTACTTCTCGACAATATCGGCTACGTGGTTGCCGACCATCGCCGGGAACCAGCGCGTTTGTTCACGGCCTTTGCCCATGTCGCCCACCCACACTGGCGCGGCGGACATGACCTTGTAGCCGGACATGTTTTTCCCGGCGGCCTTGCCCGCATTGATGGTCTGATCGCTGAACCACTTGACCAGCCAGGGATCGCCCAATTGGATAATCAGCCCGTCGGCAGATGTGCCAGCGGCAGCCAGCGCCTTCGGCCCATAGGCGGCGATCCACACCGGCATCTCGTAGCCGGTCGTCCAGGGGATTTGCACCGGCTTGGCCTCATCGTCGTACTGCACTTCCTCACCGCGAATCATGCCTTTCACCGCGTCAGCGAACTCCACCATCGTCTCGACGTTGAGCGGCTTCTTGCCCAACACGCGCCGCGAACTGTCGCCGCGCCCCAGCCCCATGTCGAAGCGCCCACCGCTTTGCAGCGCCAGCGTGCCGAACAGGCTGGCCGCCACCGACCACTCGCGCACGCCGGGGTTGGTCACGCACGGGCCGAAGCGCAGCCGCTCGGTGTGTTCCATACACATCGCCATAGAGACATAACATTCGCGCCACAGGACATGCGAATCGAAGAACCAGGCGTAGTCAAACCCGGCCTGTTCCGCCTGCTTACACAGGGCGACCGTGCGTTTGGGGTCGATGTCGCCTTTGAAGGTGATGCCGAATTCCATGAGAGAACTCCTCGAAAGTATTAAGCCGTCAGCGATCAGCTTTCAGCCGTCAGTAAAAGAAAAGCATTGAACCACCGAGACACCGAGATCACGGCTTCAAAATCCAATCCATCGTTTTGGTCGCCAGTTTGTCAAGCGCCTGCACGCACAGGGCAAGGTGTTCCTCTTTTGTGTCCTCGATCTTGTTGTGCGAAATCCCATACAAGCTTTGCACGAACAGCATAATCGTCGGCACACCGGCGCGCGCGACCTCCGCCGCGTCGTGCAGCGGGCCGCTGGGCAGGCGGTGCGACACGCCGCAGGTTTCCATAATCGCCTGGTCACACAATTCGATCAGGTCGGGGTGGAACAGGATCGGGTGGATGTCCCATAATTTGCTCCAGGCCACCTCGATTTTTTCTTCCTGGGCGATGCGCTGGCTGGCCTCCTGCGCCTCGCGGTACATGGTCGCCAACGCAGCCGCGTCCAGGTGGCGCTGGTCGAGGGTCATCAGCGCGTCGGCCACCACCGAGGTGACGATGCCCGGTTTGGTTTCGACCCGGCCAACCGTACATACGCCGCGATTCCGCACCGCGATGTCGCGGATGGCGAGGTGCAGCTTGGACACGCCGCCCAGCGCGTCCTTGCGCTTGTCCATCGGTGTCGAGCCGGAGTGCGCCGCCTGGCCGGTGAAGCGGATCGAATGGCGCTCGACACCAAACGTCCCCAGCACGACGCCCAGCGGCAGGTTCAGGCTTTCCAGTACCGGCCCCTGCTCGATGTGCAGTTCCAGGTAGGCTGCCGCGTTGTGCAACTGTTTGTGCGCCTCTTTAGCCCTGTCCAGGTTGACACCGAATTTCGCCAGCGCGTCGGCGAGCGTGATGCCGTCCTTGTCCTTCAGGTCACGCAGTTCGTCCGGGTTCATGCTATTCGAGGCCGCGCTCGACCCGAACAGGCTGCGGCCAAAACGCGCGCCTTCCTCGTCGGCCCAATCGACCAAGCGCACCGTCACAGGCGGCGTGCCTTCTTCGGTGATGCGCCGTAACACTTCGAGCGCGCCCATCACGTTCAGGCAGCCGTCGAGCCAGCCGCCGTTCGGCACCGAGTCGAGATGGCCGCCCATGAGCATGGTTTTGTCGGACGCGCCGCGCAGCGTCACCCACACGTTGCCGGCTTCATCCGTCTCGTATTCGACCGGCAGCCCGGCCAACTTGTCTTTGAACCACGCCCGCGCCGTCCCCCAGGTGTCCGTCCAGGCCACGCGCTGCGCCCCGTCGGCGTCGCCGGTCAGGGCGCGCAGTTCTTTCAATTCGGCAATCGTGCGCTGGGGATTTAAAGGCATGAGACCTCCTCCTGGAAACAGAATATATCCGCCGTAGGGACGAGAACGATTGTGTCCCAACAACGGGTAGAAAAAAGTTGGGCGATTATAACGCGGACGGGCGCGCTTCGCAGTTAGGGGATTGGATTGGCACTGGGCAGTGGGTTGTCGGTATCATTGACAGCGAGGCAATAGACCGGCTGTACGCTGCAGCAGGGGTGGGGAGATAAGTCATTGGTGATTGGTTGTTAGTATTGCTCACAAGGCGTACTGCCGCCAAAACGAATCACCAAGAACTAAAAACCAATAACCAACAACATAGGTGAACACTTCATGAACGATCAGCAAAAACAACAATTGGCGACGAAAGCGATTGAGCAGGGCAAGGGCATCGTCCGGCTGATGCCGACCTGGGTGCCGCGCTCGTTCTGCGTGCCGGGGCGTCGACTGCGGCTGCACACCCGCGACCTGTACGCGCTGGGGGCGCAGCGGGGCGGGATCGACGAACGCTGGTTCGCCAGCACCGTCCACGCCGACAACGGCCCGCTGACCCCGGACGACGAGGGCTTGAGCTATATTGATGTGGACGGCGACAAGGTGACGCTGCGGGATGCGGTCGGTTTGATGGGCGCGGCCCTGCTGGGGCAGGACGTGATCGACCAGTATGGCGGCTGGATGATGTACAGCAAATTCTTCGATAATATGTACCCGCTGCCGCATCACCTACACCAGAGCGACGAAATGGCGGCGTACGTCGGGCGGGTGGGCAAGCCGGAAGCCTATTATTTCCCGCCGCAGTACAATTTCGCGCTCGACACCTATCCCTATACCTTCTTCGGCCTCGAACCCGGCACGACGGTGGACACGGTGGTGGACTGCCTGAAACGCTGGGACGAGGGCGACAACGGCATCCTGGGGTTGTCGAAAGCCTACCGGCTGACAGCGGGGACGGGCTGGGATGTGCCGCCCGGCATCCTGCACGCACCGGGGACGCTGTGTACCTACGAGCCGCAGCGGGCGAGCGATGTGTTCTCGATGTGGCAGTCGCTCATCGCCGATTACCAGGTGGTGGATCGCGCCTTTCTGGTGAAAGATGTGCCGGAGGACAAGTGGTATGACTATGACTATTTGATCGCGCTGTTGGATTGGGAGTCGAACGTCGATCCCGACTTCAAGCAGCACCATTTTACCGAGCCAAAATCCGTGCGCGACGACGAGGCCATGCACGCCGATGGCTACCACGAAAATTGGATCGTGTACGGCAGCGATTACTACAGCGCCAAAGAATTGACCGTGCATCCGGGGCGCACCGCCACGATCCGCGACCCGGCGGCTTACGGGCTGATCTGTGTGCAGGGCTACGGGCGCTTCGGGGCGTTCGCCATTTCGTCGCCGTCGTTGATCCGCTTCGGCGAGATGACCGAGGATGAGTTCTTCGTCACGGCGCAGGCGGCCAAAAACGGTGTGCAGATCACCAATTTGAGTTCGAGCGAGCCGTTGGTGATCTTGAAGCACTTCAACCCTGGCAACGTTGAGATGCCGCGCCGGGGGTGAAAGCGCGTAGCAAAGTAGGGGCGAGATATATCTCGCCCCTTCAAACATGCCGCTAGCCCCCTTCCATCGCCGCCATAATCATGTTTTCATAGGCCAGGGCGACGTAGAACTGGCGCAGATTCTCGCGTAAGGCTGTACACTCTGCCGGTTCATCCGCCACACTACCAGCAGCGAGCGCGGTCGCCCCTTCGACCATCGTGCCTTCGGGCAACATCCCCATTGCCATTGTACTCATGTCCTCCATGCCGACCGACATCATACCGACCATGCCGGTCATCATCGCCTCGTCCAACATGCCCATGCTCATGCTCTCGTCCATCATCGCCATCGCGCCATCGAATAGCGGTGCGAACTGGCCGTGATCGAATGTTGCCAGGTCAAAGCCTGATTCCATACCGGCTGCCATCACCGCGTCATGAACGGCGGCGTAGTCGAAATGATATTCGGCGGTATACAGGCTGAGGATCAGGTCAGCGTCGCAAACAACTTTTTCCATCACGTCCTGGGCGAAAACGCCAGTCACGCCAACCGCGCCAGCCAACACTGATACCAACAAGACCAGCCGAATTAAAACGGTACGCATTTTCGATTCTCCTTGAAAAATAGGCTGAAAATGTCCAACATTGGACGCGGGTAGCATAGGTGGAGAATGTGTCAAAAAGGTGACGAAATGCTTACGAGAGTCTTACGACCGTTTTAAGCGTTCCCGAATTGTTCCAGGGCCTCATAAATGCGATCCGTCCCCCAGACCAGGGCTTCGACCGGCACGCGCTCGTCGGCGGCGTGGATGCTGGCGCTAAAATTGAAGGTTTCGGGAAGCTGCATCGGCAGGAAGCCGTAGGTCTGGATTCCGAGGCGGGCGAAGAAGCGCCCATCGGTGACGGCGCTGAGCAGGAACGGAATCGGGATACCAGTGGGATCGGCCTGCTTAAGGATGCCCGCCAGCGTGTCGAACAAGCCCATATCCGGCTCGCCGGGGCCGGGTTCGAAACGGAGCTGTTCCAGTTCGACCTCAGCGCCGATGATCGCCCGCAGTTCGCGCAGGAAGTCAGCGGGGGCGACGCCCGGCAGCAGGCGCGCATCCATATCCAGCGTGACAGCAGCCGGGATCACGTTAACCGAAGCACCCGTGCGGATCACGGTCGGACTGACGGTGTTGTGCAGCAGCGGGTTGATCGTGAGCGCCTGGTCGCCCATCGCGTCCAGGATCGTTTCGGTTTGCGCCGCGTCGAGCAGGGCGCGCAGCATCTGGTCGAGCGGCGCGTCCAGGTGGGCGGCCATCGCCCGGATCATATTTTGCGCTGCGGTCGTGATGTGGACGGGCGGGCGCCCCTGGTCGAGAGCAGTGAGTAAGCGCCCCAGCTTCGCCATCGCCCCGCCGCGAATGGGGACAGAGGCATGACCGGCAGGGCCGCGCAGGGTGGCGCGCAGCCCGAGTCCCGACTTTTCGGCGACCTGGATCAGGTAAAATTTTTTGCCGCCCAAGTAATAGGTGAAGCCACCCAGCTCGCCCAGGGCGTAGCGCACGCCTTTGAACCAATCGGCGTGCTGCTCCACCAGGAAGCGCGCCCCGACGGCACCGCCGCGTTCCTCGTCGCTGACGAGGCACAAGATCACATCGCCGGGGAGCGGCAGCTTTTCAGCATGGGCGCGCAGGAAAGCCGACACCAGCATGGCTACGCCGCCTTTCATGTCGAGCGCGCCGCGCCCCCAGATGAAGCCATCGGCGATGTCAGCGTCGAAAGGCGGGTGCGTCCAGGTTTGGCCGTCCACCGGCACGACATCGACATGGCCGTAGAGCAGGAGCGGCGGGGCGTTCCCCACGCCGGTCAGCCGGGCGAGCAGGTTAGGGCGACCGGGGACTTGTTCCACTAGGGTCGTCTCGATGCCCGCCCCGCGCAGCAGGCCGTCGAGGTCGCCGATGCAGGCGGCCTCGTCGCCGGGCGGATTGACGGTGTTGAAGCGGATCAGGGTTTGCAGCAGTTCGGCAGGCGATGGATAGTCCACGATCAATCCTTCGTTAATGCTCCAGAAAAGAATTTCACCACAGAGGTAAACTCAGGTAAACAACTTTGAAAAGACAGGCTGTTGTAAGGGCGTGATATATCACGCCCTTACAACATCACACCTATAGTTACAGAAAAAAGGCAGAGATGCTATTCTTCCACATAATCGCGGCGCGCCTTGTCCACGATCTCGATCAGGCGATCCATCGTGTAGGCTTGGCCGCCGACCTCGTGCCACAGCGCGGCGAAGGCAATGCCGATACCATAATCATATTGGGGGCCGGGCGGTTCGCTCGCCATCACGACCATGTTCAGGCCGGTCACATCTAACCCCTCGTTGTCCACCGTCAGCGTGACGCCCGCCGGGTAACGCGCCCAACGGGGGAGCGGGCGCTGTAACACCGTGCGGCGGACACGGGCGCTTTGCAGGCTGAAGGTCGTTTTCGCGTCCATATCCGGGATGGCGACGGTGAAGGTTTCGCCCCCGCTGCGGCTGGCGGCGATCCAGGTGTCCCGCCCTGGCGCGCGCACCAGCCAGACCAATTCCTCATCGGGAAAGGTTTGCTGGAAGGCAGCCAGCAGGCGCACCGGCGGGTCGGGAGTGGCGAACGGGTTATCCACGCTGAAGTTCCTTCGTGATGGTGATCCGGGCGTGTCGTTGAACGCTCTAACGAATTGTAACACAGGGCGCGGCTCATTCCGTGATGCTAAGCCGCCGCCCTGGTAAATGTGGGAGTTCGCGGCGCGGGTCTGGTACAATTGTGTCGTTTTCTTACGATGTGACCAGGACAGGACCCCATGCGCTATCGAGCAGGCTTCTTTATCAGCATCGGATGGCTGTGTCTATCGGTGTCGGTGTGGGTAGCCGCGCAAGACACGACCGCCGTGAGCAGCGCGGCCTGCGCCCC
>Ga0187894_10005168_pt1 | contig 13515 bp, 10 predicted proteins | sample GBC1701081metaG_FD_136650 | JGI IMG/M metagenome (GOLD analysis project Ga0187894, IMG submission 136650) | White microbial mat communities from a lava cave in the Kipuka Kanohina Cave System on the Island of Hawaii, USA - GBC170108-1 metaG ...
GGCCTCGATCAGTTTCGCATCCTGCATCAGATCAACCGCCGACAACGCCAGCGTCTTCGCCGCGACGACCATTCCTTTGCGCCCGATGCTGTGGCCGGAGCAGGCGGTTGATTGCCAGCTATGGCCGGGCGTGCCAGGAACGTAGGTGGCTGTCCGAAACTCTGTCGTCGGGACTACCCAACTGACGTCGCTGACATCGGTCGAGCCTGAGCTGACGCCGCCTTCCATCTGTTGCGCCTGCTCCTGGCTTCCCAGAGGCAATGCGCCGTCGAGCGAGAATGTTTGACGGAGCTTTTCCGCAAAGGTCTGCTCTTCGGCCGAATACTTCACGCCGCCCACGCGCCGCAGGTTCTTATCAATCAAATTCGCCAGCGGCTCATTCGGCAGTTCGTTGTAAACGCTGGCTACCAGCTCCATCTCCATCCGCGTCTCGGTCGCGAGCGCTCCGGCCTCGGCGCATTTGACGATGCGCGCCCAGATGCCGTCGAGCGTTGGCATGTTCGGATGGCGCGCGTACATATAAATTTCGGCGTAATCGGGAACGACGTTCGGCGCGCCGCCACCGTTGGTGATGACGTAATGGATGCGAGTGGTTGATGGGACGTGTTCGCGCAGCATATCAACCGCGTGCGCCGTCAGCATCACGGCGTCGAGCGACGAACGGCCTTTGTCGGGCGCTCCCGCCGCGTGCGCCGCTTGCCCGTAAAACCGGAACTTCGCCGAGATGTTCGCCAGCGACGACTTCAGGCTGGCGCTGTTGGCGTCGCCCGGATGCCAGGCCAGGATCACGTCACAATCATTGAACACACCCGCGCGAGCCATGTAAACTTTGCCAGCCCCGCCTTCTTCGGCAGGCGTCCCGTAAAACCTGATCGTGCCCGGAAGCCTCTTCTCCGTCAGATAATCTTTGACTGTGATCGCCGCAAACGCCGAAGCGGCGCCGAAGAGGTTATGGCCGCAACCGTGACCGGGCGCGCCCGCGATGCGAGCCTTCTTTTCAGGTATCGAATCCTGCGAAAGTCCCGGCAACGCGTCGAATTCGCCGAGGATGCCTATGACCGGTTTGCCGCCGCCGTAACTGGCCACGAACGCGGTCGGAATCTCCGCGACGTTCTCCTGAAGCTGAAAACCGGCGGCGCGGAGTTCGGATCTCAACAGGTCGGAACTTTGCTTCTCTTTGTACCCGACCTCGGCGAACTCCCAGATGCGGCGCGAAAGCCCGCCGAAATGATCCGCGCGTTCGTCCATTTTGCGGAGCATCTCGTCGCGGCCATCCATTACGGTGTTGATCGCGTTTGCGGAGCGATGGACATTGCCGAGCGTAAGAATCATCGCAAAGCAGCAAAGCAGGAAGTGGCGCGTGATCATAGACAGACCTCCCAAATGTTGATAAGAATTGTTCGTTGGTGAATTGACCGCGGTAACGCGGGGCGATTCTAGGTTTGGCGCAATGGTGAGTCAAGAAATATTCCCGGTAGCGCGCGCTCCGAACGCAATGACGCATGCGCTATCAAAAGTTGAAAAGGAAGTAATTTTGATGATCAAAAGAAAGCTGGAACGGATTTGTGTCTTTTGCGGCTCGTATTCGGGCGCGCGAGAAGTTTATGTCGAACAGGCGAAAGCTCTGGGCCGCGGGATGGTTTCGCGCGAGATCGGACTGGTCTACGGCGGCGGCGGAATCGGAATCATGGGCGCGGTCGCCGACGCCGTGATCGAAGCCAGAGGCAAAGTGATCGGTGTTATCCCCTACGCGCTGGCCACGAAGGAACGCGGGCGCCCCGACATTGACATGCGCGTCGTCAACACGATGCATGATCGCAAAGCGATGATGGCCGAGCTGTCGGACGCGTTCATCGCGATGCCCGGCGGCTTCGGAACCTTTGAAGAATTGATGGAGACGATCACATGGGGGCAACTCGGCATTCACCAGAAGCCGGTCGGCCTGCTCAACGTCGCCGGTTATTACGATCCGATGCTGGCGATGATTGACCGGGCTATTGAAGAGGGATTCGTCTTGCCGCGCTACCGCAACCTTTTCGTCGCTTCATCGAGCATTGATGAGTTGTTTGACCTGATGAGCAAATTCCAGCCGCTCGAAGGCGTGGTGAAGTGGATTGAGATGAGCGAGACATAGTCGAAACGGAAGAAGTATAATTGCGGCAAGTTTCAAACAGCGAGGTGAAATATGGCGACCAGCATTGAAGAGATCAAAAACAAACAAGTCGAAATACCGCCGACCCGCCGCGACTACTTTACGATGCCCGAGTTTAGGAAGGTCAGAGCGCTTCTGCCTGATTACGAACTGGAGTTGATCGATGGCGAAATCACCGTCAACAAGCGGTCGCCGCTTCAGTTTATCTCGATTGCGGATTTCGAGAGAGTGGCGGAAGAATTTCCCGATCATCGGATCGAATTGATAGATGGAGAAATTATGATGATGCCACCCCCTGATAAAGAGCATCAGAAGATCGCAGGCCGAGTTAACACTCTGCTGGCCTACGAAGTCAGACAAATAGCGGTCTTGGGTTGTTCCATCGGCGGTTCAACCAGTTACTTCAATGTTCCTGACAGCTTCAGAAAACCGGACGGGTCAGGGCCGGACATTGTTTGTCCGGACGCTTCGGTTTATTACAACGACTACTTCGACACGGACCGTCGCCCGCCCGCGTTGTTGATTGTCGAAGTTCTTTCTTTCTCGAAGCGCAAACATATCGAACGCGATCTGGAGCTTAAACGGGCGATTTACGCGGCGCTCGAAGTCCCGGCCTACTGGGTGATCGATCGCCGCGATCAGAGCGTTTTGGCTCATACGGAGTCACGCGACGGCGGGTACACTGTGTGCGGGAAGATCAATGGCGATCAGGTCTTGCCCGCGCCCGGATTGGAGTTCTTGCAGATCACGCCTGCGCAAATTTTCGCCGAGTGAATCAAGCATGCCCGATCCAATGAGAGAAACAGGTCAAACTACTTTCCTGACGCGAAACTCGTTTATCTCTTCGACGTTGAATCCCAACTCCCGCAAAACCTCATCCGTATGCTCGCCCAACATGGGCGCCCGCCGTCTGACTTCGCCCGCCGTCTCCGATAACCGCACAGGCGTATTCGGCACGGGCACAGGCTTCGCGCTGCCCGGATACTCGACAAATCTGATCAATTCGCGCGCTTTGACCTGCGGGTCGTCGAGGACTTCGCTTAACTCATAGACTTTGCCGCACGGCACGCGCGCTTCTTCCAACTGTCGCATAGCTTCCTCGGTCGTGCGTTGATTCGTCCAGTCATTCATCGCTTCGGTGATCAACTGATGATTGTTCGCCCGCGAGATGTCGTCGGCGCAGCGCGTGTCGTCAATCAGATCGGCGCGGCCAACCAGTATCGCCCAGCGTTTGAACATCGGATTGCCGATCACGTGAATGATGATCCAGCCGTCTTTCGTTTGATAGGCGTCGGACGGAGCGACGTGAAAGGCCGTGTTGCCTTGCTGGCGGCGTTCGACGCCGGTGACGTAATGCTCGGCGAGCAGCGTCTGCATAAACGTCACGCTGGTCGCCAGCAACGACGCCTCGACGATCTGGCCGCGTCCGGTCTTCCGCTTTTCGTAGAGCGCGGCCACGCTGCCGAACGCCGCGTGCAGCGCCGTTCCGAAATCTTCAAACGGAACCGCGCTGCGGATGGGCGCGCCCGGAAAGCCCGTGACGCTCATCGCTCCCGACATCGCCTGGGCCACCGGATCGAAGCCGACGCGGTTGGCGTATGGCCCCTCGGCGCCAAAGGCGGAAATCTGAGTGAGGATGATGTCGGGTTTGATTGTGGTGAGCGAGTCGTAATCAAGTTCCAGCTTGCGCAATACATTCATCGGCAGGTTGGCGATGACTACATCGGCGCTGGCGATCAATCGTCGTTTGATCTCGCGGCTGTCGGGATGCGCGAGGTCAATCGTGACGCTCTTTTTGTTTCGGTTGAGGCCGATGAACATTGGGCCTTCGCCCTGCTGAGCGATCGGCGCGACGTAGCGGTCTTCACCACCTTCGCGTCGTTCGATGCGGATGACTTCCGCGCCGAAATCGGCGAGCAACATTGCGCAGTATGGGCCGGCGATGTAACGGCCGAAGTCTAGAACTCTGATTCCTGCGAGGGGTGGGTTCATTGTCTTTGGAGAGTGATAGGGAGACATTTTCCATTTTCCATTTGAGATTCGTCATTTGTCATTGGAAAAATCGGTTCGGGCAATGACAACTGACAAATGCGGTATGGAAAATGGAAAATGAATCCCTTGGCCCATTTCGTGATCTATTAAAGTCTCACGCCTCCAGCCTCTGCCGCGCCGCTCTCAACAGCAAGAAGCAGAGTCCGGCGAAGAAGGCGATGCCGATCAGATCGGCGCCGGCGCCCAGTCTTTCCCAGCCGTGAACGCCGACGCTGTCCAAAACATATTGAATGAGCGAAACCTTTCTCTCCTGGCCCTCCACCACCACGGTTTTTTCAACGCCGCTGAGCAGCGCGATCAAGACGCCGGTCAGCGAGCCGCCGGCGACCAGTCCGGTGCTATAGAGCATCCCGGAGCTGACTTCGGATTCTTCATGACCACCGCCTCTGGCGCCGGTCATTTTATCGGCCCACGTTTTCATCAAACCGCCGACAAAAATCGGCGCCGTCGTCGAGAGCGGGAGATACGCGCCGACCGCGAATGAGAGGGAGCGCACGCCACACAGCTCAACCACTATCGAGATGAACATGCCGACAAACACCAATCCCCACGGCAGGTCACGCGCCAACAAGCCTTTGATGATGGTGGCCATCAAGGTCGCTTGCGGCGCCGGCAATCTTTCCGTGCCGATCGCGTGCGTGACGCCTTGAAATTGCATTGAAGCGTCCAACGCCTGCAAGGTCAAACCGATGACGAGCGTGGAGACTGCGACGCCGATGATCAGACCGATTTGCTGATAAATGGGCGTCGCGCCGACGATGTAACCCGTCTTCAAATCCTGGCTCGTCGCGCCGGCGTTCGCCGCGGCGATACAAACGATGCCGCCGACGGCCAACGCCAGCGCCTGATAACCTTCGCCGTTCCAACCGAGACCCACGAAGATCAGGCAGGTCGCCATCAACGTCGCGATCGTCATGCCGGAGATCGGATTCGATGACGTGCCGATAATTCCGACGATGCGCGAACTGACCGTGACGAAGAAGAAGCCGAAGACGACCACCAACACTCCCATCAACAACTTGCCGAGGATCGTGTCGCCCGGAAGCTGGGGAAGGAGCGCGACGATGAAGACCAGCGCCAATGAGCCGATGATCACGTAGGTGATCGGAATTTCACGCTCGGTCCGCGCAGGCGCCACGCCGGCTTTCATGTCACGCAGGCTTTTAAAACTCTCCCTGAACGCGGCGACGATTGTGGGCAGGGTTCGGATCAGTGTGATCAAACCGGCCGCGGCCACCGCGCCGGCGCCGATATAACGGACGTAGCCCGAACGAATATCCGATGGCGACATGTCGCGAATCAAACCGGCGCCCGGTCTGAGAACGGACGGCAAGGCGTCGCCGATGAGGGTGATGAGCGGGATCAACACGAGATAGGAAAGCACGCCTCCAGCCACCAACACGCCGGCGATCCGTGGCCCGATGATGTAACCGACGCCGAGGTATTCCGGCGTGACATCGGCGCTCACACTCGCATTCGGGAAGCTCGAATTGTGCCCTGCCTGAGCGGTCGGCGTTTCTTTCCACAGGCCGAGAATGCTCATCAGTGATTTGTAGGCGAACGCGACGCCGAGCCCGGCGAAAACTTTGCCCGCCAGCGAGCCGCCTTTCTCACCCGCGACCAACACCTCCGCGCAGGCCGTGCCTTCAGGGTAGGGAAGCGTCTCGTGCTCCTTGACAATCAGCGAGCGGCGCAACGGAACCATGAAAAGTACGCCCAGGATTCCGCCGACGAGCGCCAGGGTAAAGATGTTGAAATAGGTGAAGAACTGATCTCCGGCTGTGAGAAAAATCAATGCCGGAATGGTGAAGGCCACTCCGGCGGCGACCGATTCACCCGCGGAGCCGATGGTTTGGACAATGTTGTTTTCGAGAATGGTGGATCTGCCGATGCGCTTGAAAACCGCGATGGCGAGCACCGCAATCGGAATCGAGGCTGAGACCGTCAACCCTGCCTTGAGCGCCAGATAGACCGTGGCCGCGCCGAAGATAATCCCGAAGATCGCGCCAAGAATGATAGCTTTGGGGGAAAACTCCGGCACGATTTGTTCGTCCGGGATGTACGGTTTGAACTTTTTCTCGGACGCTTTTTCTTCTGTCATGCTTAACCTCCCACTGATTCAGGTTAGTTGTGCAAATATCCTGGGAGCGCAGGCCATTGGTTTATTCACAAATTGGAAATGACGGAGCAGACGGAAAAAAGACCGGAAAGACCTTAAGAATTTCCGTCTGTTCCGTTATTTCCGTCTTTTCCGTACTCTCTTCATGTCTTCTCATATCGCTGGGTCAGGGAAAAAAACTGACCTACGGATTTGTGAATAAACCAATGGCCTGCGCTCCCGGGGAGAAATTTTCGAGATTGCGTGAAAGGGGACGACGCAAGAGATGTGATAAATCCGCGCTTACTGCGAATCGCCGTCCTGGTTGGCGATCATCCGCCGCGCTTGCCATTGAGCCTGTTCAATGGCTTCGAGCATTGCCAGCGTTTCCGATTCAGACTTCTGCTTTGAAAAGTACTCAGGATGGTCGAGCACGCAAACCGCGCAGCCCGTGCCGCAACACGTAGGAAGATCGGCGGGCATATCCGGAAGCGGATCGGATTGCGTGAGTTCGTTACAGTCGAGCACACACACGGCGCAGCCCATGCCGCAGCAAGGCGGCATAGACGATGACTGCTCAAGGCTGGGCGCCGCGTTCCGCCGCGCCTGAAGTCGCTCTAACCGCATAACTGTTGTTGTTTTGTCGCCCACGGTCAAAAAGCTTAAAGCCACGCGGAATATAAGTAATGGTCTCAACCCTGTCAATGAGGCGCTCCCAGGTTTAAAAACTTTCACTTGTAACACTTAGCGGGCTTTAGTATCCTTCGCGCGCGCCTCCCCTGGCGGCATCCCGACAGATTGAGACAATCGCGCCCCATTATTTGTCGCTCGTTTGAGAACCCCCGAACATGTTGAGGCCGGCGCAAGCGGCCCTGCATTTATAGTTCTTTACCTAAAGGTATGCGGGAGGGCTGATGCGGTATTGTCAGGTTTGTCATCGTTGTTTCGGAGACGGCGCGGAATATTGCCTCTTCGATCAGACGCCTACATTTCTTGTTGAACAGCTTCCAGTCGTCATTGACGGTAAATACCGCCTGGAACAGTTGATCGCGCACGGCGGCATGGGATCGGTCTATCGGGCGATTCATCAGCAGCTCGAACGGTCTGTGGCGATCAAAATTCTGCGCGCTGAATTCCTGGCCGACCGCGTCATCGCCGAACGGTTCAATCGCGAAGCTCGCGCCGCCGCGAAGTTGAAACACCCAAACATCGTCGCCATTTATGACTTCGGATTCATGCCGAACGGCGGCGCATATCTGGTGATGGAACTGATCGAAGGCCGCAGCCTGCGAGAGGAACTGCGAACCCACGCGGCAGGGCACGGCCAGATCGGCCAGATCGGTGTCGGCCCTGTCGGCCCTGTCGGCCCTGTCGGCCCTGTCGGCCCTGTCGGCCCTGTCGGCCCTGTCGGAAAGATGATGCGGCCTGAACGCGCGGTCGCGATCCTGTCGCAAGTCTGCGCCGGCATCGAAGCCGCTCACCGCCACGGTATCATTCACCGCGACCTCAAACCCGACAACGTGATGATCGAAACCACAGCCGAGACCGCGGAACGGGTCCTTGTGCTCGATTTCGGCATCGCGAAGTTGAAAGACCGCGATCAGGGAGTGCGGGGCATCACCGATGAAAACACGATCATCGGCACCCCCAACTACATTTCACCCGAACAATGCACCGGCCAGGCGGTTGACGCGCGCTCGGACATTTACAGCTTGGGTGTGATCCTTTACGAAATGCTCACCGGACGGACTCCTTTCGCGAGTCAAAACACTTCGGCGGTTCTGTTGCGTCATTTGCAGGAGCCTCCCGCGCCGCCCAGCCGGTTTCGCGCGGGATTGAGCAGGGAACTGGAACAGGTCGTGTCGCGCGCGCTGGCGAAAAATCCGAGCCATCGATTTTCATCAGCCGCGCAATTTGCCGAACACCTCTCCGCCGCGGTGAGTTCTTCACGGCGTTACGTTGAAGAAATCCAGGAAGAATTTGATGAGACAATCGAAAAGCGCGCTCCCAGATCCGTGATCGTTGCTGATGAAGGCTCCGGTGTTCGGCCGAAACCTGTCATCATCGCCGATGAACTCACCAGTGTTCAGCCGAAACCCGTCTTCGACGCGCGTCTGTTCGATTCGCCGAGTCCCGTGGAAGTTAAGGCGCCATCGCTGCTGATCGAGAGACAATCGAGAACAAGATTTAATGCGGCGGTGGTGATGGCGGTACTGGTTTTGTTCGGCTTCTTCGGCTACCTTTGGCTGAGCGAATGGCGGGCCGAAGCCGATGAGGCTGGGTCATCTTCATTGAAACCCGGGGATTTCAATAAGGGGCTGGGATCGGGCGCGGGAAGTCCGGACAGAACTGAAAATTCCAAGGGCGCGCGGCTCACAAATCCTGTGATAAGCGTTCAAGACGGCGTTTGGAAGCGGCCGGAACCGGCCGAATCAGACGCGGGCAAAACCCTGCCAGCGTCTTTCATCAAAAACGACGCAAAAACCGATTCAACAAACACATCAGCGCCCGAAAGCGCGTTGCGCGAAGTGAGATCGGTCTATGCCCAATGGGCGGATTCGGCTGTTCGCGGTGATTGGGGAAGGCACCTGGGTTTTTACGCCGACCGCATTGACTATTTTCGTGACGGGAAACTGACCCGCGCGGAGGTCGGATCGCGCAAGCGGCGGATTTTCAACGGATTCGATTCTTACGTATTGAAATTCACACAATCTCCACAGGTTCATCTGAGACAGGGCTCCGACGCGCAGGAGGCCGACGTGAGCTTCGACCGGCAATGGCGACTCAAGCGCAATCGCAAGTGGATTGAAGGGAAAGCGCGGGGCTTGATCACGTTGCGCCGTGAATCGCGAGGCTGGCGTATCATCAGCGAAAAACAGATCAGAAAATAGTAAAGAGAACCATCTCTTACCCGCAGGCGCAGGCGTTTCGCCTGCTCATTGCCGAAAAATAACGCTCGTGAATTCAAGCGGGCGCAATGCAGCGCAAGAAACAGGCGCGCCTCTGACTGAAAGACTTTATGCAAACATCTACGAAACGCGGACTTTTTTTTGCTTTTTTATGCGCTATGGTGGTTGGCGTTACCGCGCTTGCCCTGGTTATCGCGTCATTTGCCCGGCCGGGTGTTTTCCAATCGCTCTTGTTCGGACGACGCGGGTTGGGCCAGGGTTTGGCCACTGGTAATTTCGCCGGTAATCTCGCCGGTAATCTCGCCGGTAATCTCGCCGGTAATCTTGCCGGTAATCTCGCCGGTAATCTCGGAGGATCGAACGCTGATGTCGTCGCGGAGGCCAACCCGAGCGTCGTGACCGTGGTGGCCACGCGCGCGATTCGGGCGGAGGAGACTGCTGCCGCCACTGCTGGTGGAGGGCCGGCTCACGAAAACCGTGTGCAACGAGGCACAGGCGCCGGATTCATCGTTGATCCCGGAGGTTTGATTGTCACCAATCAACACGTGATCACAAACGCCGACCGCATCCGCGTAAAACTCCACGACGGGCGAACTCACGCCGCCACGGTGGTTGGCGCTGACAACGCCACTGATCTGGCTTTGCTTAAAATCACCGCGAACAATCTTGAACCACTTGATCTGGGCGATTCCGACGCCGTCCGTGTGGGCGACTCTGTGATCGCGATCGGCAACCCGCTCGAATACGAACGTTCGGTCACGGCTGGAATCGTCTCCGCGCTCGGGCGGAAAGTTTACGAAGCCGAGCCATTCGAGAATTTCATTCAAACCGACGCCGCGATCAACCGCGGCAACTCCGGCGGGCCGCTGCTCAATAAGCGCGGTGAAGTGATCGGCGTCAACACGGTGATCCGCAGCGACGGTCGGGGCATCAGCTTCGCCGTGCCGAGCAACGTGGTCAAACGCGTCGTCGCGCAATTGCGCGCGCATGGTTATGTCGCGCGCGGCTATCTGGGGCTGACCCCGGCCAGTTTGACGCCGGAACTTCGCGACGGACTCAGGCTGGGCGATGTTCAAGGAGTCGTCGTCGCCGATGTGTCGAACAACCTCCCGGCGGCGCGAGCGGGCATTCAACCTTACGACGTGATCACGCATTTCAACGGCCGCTCGATCAAGCAGGCTGACGATTTCTTCACCTGCGTCGCCAACACCTTGCCCCAGCGACGGGTCGAGATTGCGGTCGTGCGCGGAGGGCAACCGATGAAGTTTTATCCCATGCTCGATCAGCGCCCCAATGACGTTACCGTCAGCTCATCACAGATCCGGCCGGCGTCCGAAAAAAGAGGGCAGGCTGGCGGACAGAACATCCTGGCCGAGATCGGGTTCTCCGTGCGCGAAAACACTCCCGAAGCTTTGCGCGAATTGCGTGTCGGGAAAATGAGCGATGAGATCACGAGCGGCGTGATCGTTTCAGAGATTGATCCGTTAGGCCCCGCCGCCGACTCGCGCCTCTCGACCGGATACGTCATCCTTGAAGCCAATCGCCAGTTGATTCGCAATCTCGGGGATTTTCAGAAAGCCACCTCGCAACTGCGCGAAGGCGATATTCTGGTAATCCGTTTTACCGGGCCTTACCAGCGCGCCATCCGACTCGCCGCGATCAAAGTCGGGGAGAGTTAAACTTTCGTCCACACAGGCGCTATTCCATCAGCCCGCCGCGCAATGCTCGGTGATCTCGACCGCCTCAACCTTTGTGGCGACGGTTCCGCCCTCCCGACTGGCTTCTATCAACACATCGTGCAGCAGTGATGCCTGCCGTCTGCCGGTTCGCCTCCAACAGACGCGTGCTGCCAATCGCCGGCATCAACAATCGGAAGAAGGCCGTCTCGATCACCGCGATCGTCAGCGCGCTTACCGCCGACGCCAGGCGCAACTGGCCCACCCCCCGCCGCTAGAAAACGTGACGGATCATAGTTCAATTCGACCTCCCACTTATGACACTGTCTTTGCCGCCCCAATTACCGGCTCCGAACTCGCCGCTGTCGACTCGGATCTGACCCCCTGGAGGCCGTCACAGAGTGATTTCCGTCTCCATCCAACACAGGTCGTCTGTTGTCGTTTGTGAGCGCCTCAGCCAGCCGTCGAATGCCCTCCCGAATCTCACGTTCGCGTAGGGGGGCATACCCTAGAACGAGGCCCGTGCGCCTTGGAGGTCTCATGTAGAACGGGTCCACGGTGTATATCCCCACATCGGCCTTTTCGGCGCCATCGGATGCTTCCTTGCTCCATGAAACTCAGTTCAGCCTGTTCATCTTGGAATTCCGATTTTCCTCCTTTCGCAATGGATCGTTGACGCCGATGCGCGAAGTAATTGGCAGCGACCTGACGGCACAGGTCTGGAAAGTGTCGGCGGAGTTTTCCAGCGTCATGGTTTGTGTTTCTGGCTACTTCGGGGACCGAAGGCGGGGGAACTTCCGTCAAGGCTGCTTCCAAGGCCACTCGAGCCCGTTCTAGACATTCTTCCCGGTGCGCCTTGGCGCTGTCAGTAAGCGCCCTCTCAAGTTCGGGGAAATTATGGTGGATTGCGGAAGAGGTTTTCATTCCCAGCCTTGTCGCGATCGTTGTTATTGTTGGAGGAGGCTGCTCCATCAACGCGGCTTTCAATGCCTTCTCAAGCGATTCCTTGCGTTCCTTCCTATCTGCTCGCCTTCGCTCCATCAGTGCGGAGTAGAGGTCGGGACAGTGATCTGTCAAACTCTTAATGTCCTGATATCCGATGGCATTTGCAAGCTCGCTCGCCGTCGCCGAAGGGGTTTCAGCCAGAGCGGCTGTGAACTTCTCCCGCAAGGTTTTATCATCATGGCGGCCTATCTCAACCTGGGGATTGTTGACTCGCGCCTCCTGATTTCGCGCTGAAATCTCACGACACAATTCCGGAGCGATTCGTCTGAGAGTCGCCTTGGACTTGTAACCGATCCGAGTCGCCAGTTCGCTCAACGACGGACGGGCAGGATCATTCGCCGCCGCCTGTAACAGATCTTTAATTGTCGACGCGTTTCCGGTGAAGTGAAATCTGCGCCGGTCCGGTAATTCGATTTCGGGATCCTTTCCGGCGAGAAAATCCTTCACCGAAAGTTTCAGTCGCTCGATGAGCCTGATAAAAGTGTCCAAGGTCAGTCGTGCGCTCTCCTCAAATCTGAGTTCCATTGAGCGACGGCAGGGCCGATCCCATTCACCGTTTGAGTACCATGGAGCTGGAAGAAGGCGTAGGCGAGCGGCTCGGACTCCGATTTGAGGCGAGGAGGATCATTGAGACGTGAGGAGATCTCTCGCGTAAAGAGGACGCCGGTCTCGACGCAGTGCGCGGCAGCCAATCGCATTGTGAAACCGCTCAGGTTTTCCACGTCAGGAGTTCGGACTCCGATTGGCGCCAGATGACAAAGTCGGCTGCGTGGAGGCAGCTCGGGCTGTGTCAGATCCAATAATGGATAAAACGAGTGCGCCGCAAAGTTCATGCTCGTTTGGCTCCGATTTCATCGCGCGCGGGATTGCGTTGCCCGATGCGCCGCCGCTTTGCTTTGGCGGCGGCCTGGGAGGCTGTGGCGTCGGGGCCCGGATCCTTGCTTGAAAGCGGACGCGACTTCACTTCCACAATTCGAGCCAGCTCATTCTTGTGGCTCTCGAACTGAATCGTGACGCCCATCTTGCGGCTGGGATAACGACCGCTCACGTTGCCGCGACCGCTCTGAACCAGACGCGCAGGCCCTGATGATCTGATCTGTTGAACCACGCCCACGGCGCGCTCAGTGAGATTGAGCTTTCTGCACCAGTGGAGAAACTGGTTCTGCTCGAACACGAGGCGCACTCCTTCCGGAAAGACGCGCCTTGAGTTGGGAGGTGCACGCCGGAGAGCAAAGCTGAAAATCAAGCGGACTGCAAAGTGGTGCGAAGAGGGAACGAACGAAGTCGGTAGATTTGCATATGGATTCGGAAAGAGCCCTCTGTGAGCAATTGGCAGGCAGCAGCGAATTCTGTACTCACTGCCGCCGGATGCTTCCATTTTTGCACTCACTGCCACTGGATGCTTCCGGCGAATAGCGATGGCTTTACCGTAAGCACTTAATTTACGGTCAGGGCTACTGCCATCGGATGCTTCCATTTACTGCCAAACGATCCTTCAAGTCACAAGGTCTTATGCCAACCGCTGACCCAAATGGGCCCGATCGTTTACGTCCGTTCCGATCAGGATCCGCGCTATTACCCGCCGATTCCCCGTGACAGCGCGCGCTTCAAACAGATCCTCAA
>Ga0187894_10005169_pt1 | contig 13504 bp, 8 predicted proteins | sample GBC1701081metaG_FD_136650 | JGI IMG/M metagenome (GOLD analysis project Ga0187894, IMG submission 136650) | White microbial mat communities from a lava cave in the Kipuka Kanohina Cave System on the Island of Hawaii, USA - GBC170108-1 metaG ...
AAAGATACTCCCGACCTCGTGCCAGCACAGGCCCACATCCATCGTCTGGTTGGGACTCCCGGGCTCGAGCCCGAGAGCGGCCGTGGCCGCGCCGAGCAGCCGCTGGTTCGGGCGCGTGATGATGACATAGCCCGTGGTGGGGTTGCCTGGATCACCGAGAAACACGTAGTTCGGCGCGCTTCCCGCGATCGAGGCACCGGACATCCCTGAGAACGAGGTCGTCTCGATGCGGCGGGCGATGCCCACGGGGATTTCAGCCCTCGCGGTCGCCCCACCGTTCGGACGTCTCAGCGTCAGGACGTAGTTCCCAGCGTCGAGCCCTGCCGGGAGCTGGACCGTCACCTGATGGGCCGAGGACGTCTGCACGGCGAGCTGGACGACACCCAACTTCACGACGGGAGGCGCGCCGAGATCGAGGTTCTCGCCGTCGATGACGAGCGTCGTGTCGGTGACCACCACGTTGTCGATCGCGGGCGGCGCCGCCACCGCGTGCCCGGGCGTGGCCGCCAGACCGAGCGCGAGCAGTGCTGCCAGCACCGTCCAGCTCACAATTCGCATCGCTCCTCCTCCATCGCCGCCCAGCTTGCGCCTCCGTTGACGGTCTTGAGCGCCCTCCTGTTGCTCGGACCCCCTCCGGCGTAGACCGATGTGCGACAGCGTCTTCATGATTCGACCCCCTCTTTCTGCGCCCGGTCCCTGCCGGGCGACGAGAGGCAGTTTCTCGTCCGGCCGTCAAGGACTCGTGAAGCGGGTGTGAAAAGCTGAGGGAGTGGGCGTGAAAAATTGCAATCAGCCAGACTGGTCACGAAGACCTCGTCGTTCACCGGGTCGACGCCCGGCCGCTTCGCGTACGGCCCCGTCTGCCCGAAGCCCGACACGCGCACCACGACCAGCCGGGGATTGCGCTCCAGCAGTCGGTCGGGCCCCACCCCCAGCTTCTCGAGGTAGCGGAACCGGAAGCTCTCGATCAGCACGTCGAAGTGGCCGGCCAGGTCCAGGATGATCCCGGGCGCCTCCGACGATTTGAGGTCGACGGCGATGCTCTTCTTGTTGCGGGCGTAGACCTTCCAGTACACGCTCACGCCGGCCTCGCGCCAGTCGCGCAGCGTGTCGCCGCGGCCCGGCGACTCGACCTTCACCACCTCGGCCCCGAAATCGGCCAGCTGCAGGCTCAGCATGTTGCCGGCCACCAGCCGGGAGAAGTCGAGCACCCGCACGCCGCGCAGGGGGCCCTCGTGGTCGGGATCGAACGGCTGCCTCGGAATGGGCATGGCTGACCTCCGGAGGGCAAGTGTACGACCAGGTGGGCCGCGGCGATGATGCGGTCCCCGGACGTGCCGATGGCTCCGGCGGCGCGCCCACGCGGTGATGTAACGTGGCGGTTGGCTGATGATCAGACACGCCCCGATATCGGGTCTACGGTACCTGATGGCGCTTGCGCTCCTCCCGTCGTGTGCCTCGCCGCCCGCGACCACGAGATCACCACCTGTGCCCACTGCGGCCGCGGCCGCACCGTCGAGGCCAACGGTCATGGTCCCCTGGCGGCCCGGCAACGCTCCTGCATTTCAGGTCGAGGCTCCCGAGGAACGTCGCGCCCGGGCGACAGCGGGCGCGCTGCCAGTGACGATCTACCAGCCCGACGGACCAGGCCCGTTCCCGTTCGCGGTGCTGCTGCACGGCTGCGGCGGTCTCCAGCGCGAGGCCATGTGGACCGCGTGGGTGGAGCCCTGGGCTCGCCTCTTCCGCGAGCACGGAATCGGCACGGCCGTGGTCGACAGCTTCGGACCGCGCGGCGTCGAATCCACGACCCCAACGGCTCCTTCGACGGCTCAGATCGCCGCGCCTCCGCCGCCTCCGGCTCCCGCGCCTTCCGCGAGTCAGACCGCCGCGCCGAAGGCAGTCGCTCCGAAACCGCCAGTGTCGAGCGCGGTGGCGACGAAGCCCACGGCGTCCGACGTCGAGGCGAGCAACGTGCAAGCGCGCGCGCACGCGGGCGACAAGACACTGGAGGTCATCAAGGACGCGGCGATAGGCGGGGCGATCGGCGCCGGTGTCGGCGCTGCAGGCGGTGCGGTGGCGAGCGGCGGCAAGGGCGCGGGCAAGGGCGCTGGCATCGGCGGCGTCGTTGGGCTCGCCGCCGGGACCCTCTACGGCCTCAACGAGAACAAGGCGAATGACGCGCGCTACGTCGAGGCGTATCGCGCCTGCATGAAGAACCGCGGCTACGTGGGGTAGCAGGACCGGGGCTGGCAGTGAGCGCGTCGAGAGTCGCGCCGGCTGCCAGCCCTCCAATGGTCGAGGCCGGCGCGCGCGTCCGCCGCGGCCCATCACCGCCGGCCATACCGAACTGCCAGGGCCGCGGCGCCGGAGCCCGCCAGCATCATCGGCACACCGAGGAAGTAGCGCTGGCGTTGGCGCGCCGGCGTTCATGCGCGGTACCGCGCCGGCGATCGAGGCGATGTTGACGATGGCGCGAGTCTGGCCGCCCTCGCCGTCGATGATCTTCGCGACGTCTTGAAGTCCGGCGGCGTTCCGATCGCGTAGCGCGACACGATGCCCTCGCCGGCCCCGTAGAGGCAAGAGCTTCTGTATGCTGGAGCTTCCGTAGCGCGAGAGCCACCAGCGTCAGACATGGGCCCGGCAGATGAGAACTCGCCGGATCCGATCAGGGGCGGGCGTGGCGGGGCGCGCGGTCTCAGTCGCGCCGCGCCTCGACGACCAGCTCGTCTTCGTCGTTCTCCACAGGGCGGCCGTCGAAGCCGCCGTAGATGTCGACCGATCGGAACCCGGTCTGCTCGAGCAGCCTTCGGATATCGAAAGGGCCGCCAGCATCCCCTCGTGGAGATCGAGTGCATGGATCGATACGCCGGCCTCCCGATTGGCAGCGTGACGCGGCCGGTGCCCGCGGCGAGCTCGAGGACGGGCCCGCGGCTTTCGATCGCCTTCCGGCAATCCCAGTCGATGTCACCAGCCAGCGGGCCCGGCGTCTCGACGTCGTAGATGCTCGGGTCGTAGTTGCCGCTCATCGCGCGGGCGATCGTGCGCCGGCCGCCGGATGTGTTCGACGGCCCGAGCGGGGCCGTGTCGGTCGCCGACCTCTTCGGCGAGTAGACCACTGCGGAGAGGCGTGCGTTGCGCCCCGAGCCTCACCCCCGGAAGCTGAACTCGGGATCGATCGGCGGCATCGACGTCTCGAACAGGAGCCACCGCTGCAGGAGTGGAAGGATCGGCGACTCGAGCAGGAACGGAAGAAGCTTCGGGAGCGCCCAGGCGAGCCAGGGATTGGCGTAGGGCTGCACGATCAGCGCCTGCTGGACGTTCTGCTGGAACTGATGCAGCCGCCTCACGTCCCCCTCGCGCTCCTCTTGAACGCGCGCGAGGACGGCGCCAGGAACCGGCCCGCGTCCGGTCCGCGGGAAGATCACCTGCGCGGCAACCGCGGCAGTCACGAGGGCGACGTTGACGCCAACGCCCCACGTCGGGCTCATGGTGTGCGCCGCGTCGCCGATCAGCAGCAAGCCGTCGCGAGACCATTCGCTCACCAGCCGGAGGGCACCCGAGAACGGCACGAACGGCCTGAAGTCCCGCAGGCCATCCGAGAATGGAGCGAAGACCGGGTCGAGGCGCCGCACGCGATCGGCGACATAGGAAACGCCCCGCTGGCGCCAGTCCCTCCACTGTCCCTTTGGCAAGAGGATCCCCGCCTGGATTTCCCCGGCATGCCGGGGCAGGATCACCCCCTGCACCTCCTGCCCCAGCACGAAGTACATGGTGTCGTACCAGTCGGTCGGTCGCTGGGCCAGGAACCACACCACGTCGAAGTCGTCGTGCTCGTATTCCACGCGCGCCCGCGTCAAGCGGCGCACGATCGAGTTGCGGCCGTCGGCGCCCACGACGACGTCCGCCCTGATCTCGAACGTGTGCGCCCCGTCACGCGTGCCGCGAACGCCGACGACCTTCCCGTTCCGCTCGACGAGTTCCTCGACCCGCGCTCCCATCCAGCACTGAAACCCGGCACCCCGCTTCGCCTTGTCGCGGAGCAACGCGAGGAGCGCCGGCTGCGGCATCCAGATGGCGTAGGGGTACTCCGGGGCGATCCGGCTCCACTCGAAGCCTCCGGAGCGGCGTCCGTTGATCCGATAGATCGCCTCGGTCAACCTGGCGTGCGGCTGGGAGAGAATGTCGTCGAGGAGACCAAGGCGATCCAGCAGACGGAGCGCGCTCGGCTGCAGGACCTCGCCGCGGAACTCGCGCTCGAACGTCTGGTGCCCCTCCAGCACGATGACGTCGGCGCCTCGGTTTGCGAGGAGCGCGGCGAGGAGCAGACCGGCCGGCCCCGCCCCCACGACGCACACGCTCGCGCGGGTCGCCCTCTGCTTCGTTGGCCGCGGCGTGCGAGGGCGCGCACGCGAGCCCGCTGCGCCCGCCGAGCCGCGCGACGGGCTCACCCGGCCTCGCCACGGCCACGTCTCCGCGCGATGGCATATACTCCATGCTCATCACGAGCGACGTGCGCCGGTCGTAGACGAAAACGGGGACGGGTGCGGGCATGGCCGTGTCGACGAACAAGAGACCCGAGGGTGTGACGAGCCTGGCCAGGCATCTCGCACTGGAGCGGGCGGTATCGGAGCTCAAGGCTCGCATCGAGGCGTGGGTGGAGGCGAGCGATGCCGAGGTGCGGGAGCCGCTCCGCTGGCAGCTCGGCGCGAGCTCGAAGTACTTCCGGCCGCTCACGGTGTTCGCGTGTCATCGCGCGGTCTCGAGCGCGAGCCTCTCTCCGCGGATCATGCGCTCGGCGCTCGCCCTCGAGCTCTTTCACAACGTCACCCTGATCGTCGACGACCTCCTCGACCGGTCCCGCTTCCGGCGCGGAAAGCTCACTCTTCACTGTCGCTTCGGTGAGCTGCCCGCGCTCATGGCCGCCGGGTACATGGCGGCGGGCAGCTTCCGCCTGCTCGCGTCCGACGCCTACGGCATCCGCCTCCTCACCGAGCTGATGCAGCGTCTCGGCGTCGCCGAGTGCCTGCAGTGGCGGCTGAGGCGCCGGCCCCTCGGCGTCGTCGACTGGCGGAGGATAGCGACCGAGGACACGGGGGTCATGTTCGAAGTCTGCGCGCGGCTGGGGACACGTGACGACCGGCTCGGTACGTTCGGGCGCCTGCTGGGAATCCTGTATCACGGCTGCGACGATGTCGCCGACGTGCGTGGAGCGAAGGCCCTCGGCGGAGGCGGGCACGAGGATCTGCGAGATGGCATCCTGACGCTTCCTGCGGCACTGGCCATCCGCGACCCCCGGGCCGCCGCGCTCTTCGGAAACCGGGTCGGCGGCTCGAACCACACGCTGCGCCGCAAGTTCGCCGAGTCGCTGCCCGACGCGGAGGTCTATCTCGATGGCGTGGCCGCGGAAGCCGTGCGGGAAGCCCGCGGTAAGGCGCGGGCCCCGACGATCCTGCGCCGGCTCGTCGAGCACACCCGTCGACTCAGTCGATGATCCGACCCTGACGTCGACGCGGGCCCAGGGTCGCTCGATCGCGGGATCCGCGGTCCACCTGTTCGAGAATCCGCCGCGACAGGTCACTCAGGACCTCACTGTACGCCTGCGTCAGACGAGCGATCCGCACTCCGGGGCTCTCCGGCTCTTCCTGCCGTCGACCCTTGAGGCGGCCGGTAAACTCGGAACTCACCGCCCGGGCATATCGAGGGAACTCCTCCTCGAGCCACCGCCAGTAGAGAATCGCCGCTTCCACGGTGGCGGCGGCCAGCGCGTCCGCTCCGGTCTCGGGCGAGTCTGAGCGACGTCGGGGGCCTCGCGGCAATCGCGCTCGACGCGAGCGGGCCATGTCAGCCGGCGGATTGCTCGGTGGTCTTTCTCAAGGACTCCCTGGCGGCCGCCAGGCGGGACATCTTCTCGCGGAGTACGGCACGCAGCTCGTCGACATCGCCCGAAGGCTTCGGGCCCCTGGTCGGGCGTGACTGCGACTCGAGCGTCGTCTCGATCAGGTTGAGTCCCTCGACCGTCGCCGCAATGGCTTCCTCGGCGGCCTTGGCGAAGGCGCGAGCCGCAGAGGGGACACCCTTCTTCGCGGTGGCCTCCATCGCCTGGGCGAACTCGAGCACCTTGCGTTCCGGGATCCCGCCCACGGCGAGGAGATAGTCCTTGTAGTCGCTGCGCATCTGGTTGAGTACGGCCTCGCCGCGGCCCGGCTCTTCGACGATCTCGTTCCATCGCCGCGCGAGCTGTTCGTGGACAGCGGCCGCCGACGTCGCCCACTCGCACCACGCCGAGGTCCAGACCCGCATGGCAGTCGGCATTGCGTGGGATGTGGCGAGCACGAAATTGCGAGCATCTTCCGCATACGCGGCCCAGTTGACCGTGTTACCGGCAGCAGTGGGAGTCTCTGGTGTCATGGCGCGCTCTCCTGACTTGTCCGATCACCGCCAAAATAGTACCCTACCTCTGCCGATCGAGGCCACCACATCTTCGCGAGGGAGGATGCCATGAACGACTCGCCGCCCTCGGTAACCATCGTCGGTGCCGGCATTGCCGGGATGTCTGCGGCGCTGCGGCTCACCGCGAAGCAGTGCGCCGTCACTGTCCTCGAGAAGTCCGAGCAGGTCGGCGGCCAGTTCGGCGCGAAAGAGCGGCACACGGCACGCGGCGCGCTTCGGTACGACGAGCACGCATTCCACATCTTTGCGGACTGGTGCCAGAACTTCTTCGCCATCTGCGAGGAGATCGGGATCGACCGGAACAAGCTCTTCGACCCCCGACCCGCGTTCCTGACGCTCGAGCCGCTCGCGAACCCCGACAAGCTGGGAGTCAAGGGTCGGGAGGCGGAGATCAAGGGGCGGGAGCCGGAGCACTTCCGTCGCCTGGAATTCCTGGGTGCGCCAGAATACTTCTGGAAGAACGCGAACTCAGGCGTCGCGCACTGGTCCGACATGGTGCTCTACCAGTATTCGGTCCTCGACTTTCTCACCGACGAGAGCTTCGACGAGGAGGATGGCAAGGAGTTTCTCAATCGCCTCAGCGTGAACGGATTCATGCGCACGCGGAGGTATGCCTCCGACATGGCCGCCCTCCTGCACCACGAGCTCTTGTTGAAAGTGTTTGCCGTGCCGAGCTACCGGACCTCGGCCCGCGCGTATCAGACGTACCTGCGCCACAGCGCCGCGTTTCCTCCGAAGAGCGACGGGCCCGATGCGCGCCCCAACTTCTGGGCCATGCGCGGAAACGTCTTCACGAGCTTTTGGAAGCCGTTTCGCGAAACGCTCGACAAGACCGGGCGCTTCACGCCGGAGCTGAACAAGGTCGTCACCGCGATCCGGCTGACGCCGAGGGGCAAGGACGGGACGCGGAAGGTCTCGCACATCCGTGTCGGCGATGAGGACCGGAAGGTCGACCAGTTGCTGCTCGCCGTCCCGTTCGGCGCGCTCAACGACATCCTCAAGAACAGTCCGGAGCTCGTGGAGGCCGCGCCGGAGCTGCTCGGGATTCGCCACCTCGAGGCCATGCCCGTTCCGGCGCTGAACATCTACTTCAACAAGCCCCTCGTCTTTCCCGAGGAGCATGTCACGCTGCTCGACCTGTCCGACGACTTCTACAACTGCGACACGAGCCTCGCGCGGAAGAATGGCATCGCCTCCGAATACGGACTCTCCGTGGTCGACAACTCCCGGCTGTGGCCCGAGCTCGCGGGCAGGGGCAAGACGGTCCTGAGCGTCCTGGCTTCCGACGCAAAGGCACTGCTCGACGAAACGGACGAAGTCGTCAAGGCTCGCCTCATCGAGACCCTGCGAAAGTACATTCGCTTCACGAATGAGGACATCGACGACAGCGGCCTCGAAGCCCACAGGGACGAGCCGTTGTTCGTGAACAGCGATGGGTCCTGGGAGTATCGGCCGGAGGCCCGGCTCGACGAGGACGGCCGCAAGTTCCCCCGCCTGCAGGAGAAGGTCTCGAACCTGTTCCTCGCAGGCGACTACTGCCGGTCCAAGGTCGACATCACGTCGCTCGAAGGCGCGATCGTGACGGGGATCTCCGCCGCGCATCTCATCTACCCCGGTGCGGTGGCGCCCCCGATACCGCCCCGGCGCCTCAGCCCGGCGGACCGCGACGGGGTGCGCCGGTCGCAAGCGCTGCTCGAAGGCTGGATCGACCTCGCCGCGCAGCGCGCGAAGCAGAACTATCTGACGAGGCGCCAGCAGATCAAGGACGCGGCGCGCCCAGCGGCGCGCTGAAGCGCCCAGCGGCCTATTCCCCGGTCGTGTCGAGGTCCCTCGACACCATGCCGATCTCTTGCCGGATGCGCTCCGCGCTTGCCCGCTCCGCGGACGCAGGCCCCGCCTGCTGCCTCTGACCGTACGCATCCGCGAGAGCGGCGTGGCAATGCGCCAGCAGCGGCCGCATCCCGAGCGCGCGCGCCGAATCGATCGCAAGGCCGAACGCCTTCTCCGTGTCAGCGGTGGTCGACGATGGCGTCGCCGCCACCACCGATGCCGCGAGAAACAGCGCCCAGGCCTCGTGACCGCGTTCACCCTGGGCGCGGGCTCGTGCGAGGGCCGCTTCGGCGAGGTGCGCGGCCTCGGCGGTCCGGCCGAGGTGCAGGCACGCGTGGGCGCGATACGTGAGCCACAGCGAGTAGCTCGCGCTCAGGCGCATCCGATCTGCGCTCCCGATCGCCTGCTCGAGGAGCGGCAGGGCCTCGTCGGCCCGGCCGGCATTCGTGTAGGCATAGCCGAGCGACGCGCCGACCGCGGGAAACCAGTTGTGGAGCCGGTGGGTCTGGCACAGGCGGAGCGCGCGCTCGAGAAAGGAGATCGCGGCGCCGGACGCGCCGCGGCGAAGCTCGACGCTCCCGGCGCCGAAATAGCACGTCGCCGCGAAGAACGGCCCGCCCCCACTCTCGGCGGCCTTGATTCCGGCGGTGGCATAGTCGGTCGCTCGTGACAGCTCGCCGAGCTCGGCGAGATAGCGAGCGAGGTACGTGCGGGCAACCGGAACACTCACGACCGCGTCCCGTCCCGACAGCGCCGTGCCCGCGACCTCGTAGGAATCGAGGGTAGCCCGCAGAAGCTCGACGGCGCGCCCGTAGTGGCCCATGGCGCCGTGGACGACGCCGAGGTTGAGCGTGGCGCTGCTCTCGAGCGCGCGATCGCCCATGGCGCGCGCCAGCTCGAGCGCCTCGTCACCCGCCGATACCGCCTCGGCGTGCCGACTGAGCACCCAGAAGTAATGGCACCGCGCCGCCGCCACCAACCCCAGGCGACGCGTGTCTTGAAGCGCCTGAGCCAGATGGCCCGCCTCGCTCAGCATGCCGCCGACGCGCTCGATCTCGCCGAGCGGCCACAGGGTGTTCCGCAGATCCAACCGCAGGTCGATGGCCTCCTCGAGGTTGGCGCGCGTCTCCGGCAGGTGTGACAGGGCGGTGAGCGCCTGCGCGAAGCATTCGGCGGCCTCCCGGTTGGCCGAGCGGGCGAAGGCGCGGCGGCCCGCCCGGCGCAGGTAGGTCGCGGCCCGGTCCCACACCCGCCCCTCGAACGCGTGGTGGGCCAGCTCGTGAATCTTCTCGTCCTCGCGGGTCGCATAGACCAGGCTCATGGCGTCCATGGCGCGCGAGTGAAGCGCGCGCCGGTGCTCGTCCGCGAGGCCGGCATACGCCACCTCTTGGGTCAGGGTGTGGCGAAAGGTGTACTCGCGCTCCTCGCTCTCGCCAACCTGGTAGAGGAATTCGCCGCCCTGCAAAGCCAGGAGGTGCGCTTCGAGCAAGTCTGGCTGGTCGCGCGACACCGCGGCCAGCACCGCGTAGGGCACCTGACGGCCGACCACCGCGGCCGCGCGAAGGAGCTCGGCCGGGCCCGACCCGAGGCGGGCGACGCGCGACGCCAGCACTTCCTCGACCGTGCCCGGAATCACGATGCCGTCGACCGTGTGGACGAGGCGGTAGGCCCCGCGCTCGCCGGCGAGGGCGCTGGTCTCCGCGAGCGTGCGCACGACCTCTTCGGTGAAGAACGGATTGCCGTCCGTCCACTGGGTGAGCCGAGGCCGGAGTGCGGCGAGCGACGCATCCGCGCCCAGCAGATCATCGAGCAGGTGCTCCGCGCTCTCCCCGCGCAGCGGCTCCACTCTGAGGTGCGTGTAGAAGCTTCGATTGCCCCACCCGTGTTGGAATTCGGGGCGAAAGGTCACCAGCAGCAGCACGGCGGTCACGGGCACGCCGTCGGCGATCTCGTCGAGGAGCGCGCGTGTCTCCGCATCGGCCCAGTGCGTGTCCTCGAACAGGAGCAACAGCGGCTGGCGGGCACTCTCACGGAGCAGCAGGCGCTTGATCGCGGTCAGCGTTTGTCGCCGGCGCTGGGAGGGCCCCAGGACATGCCACGCGGCGTCCTCGACGGGAACATCCAGCAACGCCAGGAACGCCGGCAAGGATGAACTCGAGCTCTCGTCGACCAGAGCGAGCCGCTGGGCGACCTTCTCGCGCACGGCCTCCGCCGGCTCGCCCGCCGCCAGGTCGAAGTACATGCGCAGCAGGTCGACCACGGCGAGGAACGGCCGCGGCCGCCCGAGGGCGACGGATGCGGTATCCAGGACCAGCCATCCGCTGTCGAGGCCGCCGTGCACGAACTCCCACGCCAGACGCGACTTGCCGACGCCCGGGTCGCCTACGAGGCCGACGATCTGACCCTTGCCCTGGCGCGCCATCGATGCGCGCGCTCGAAGCGCCTCGATCTCCGCGTGGCGGCCGACGAACGTCCCCGGCCGCTCGCCGAACCCGCCGGGGTGGAGCGACGGACCGAGCACGGCGCGCGCGTGCCCGGCGGCACCAGGACCAACGGAGGCGCCCAGACTGAACCGGCGGCGCAGGAACGGAACGATCTCGCCGCTGGCCACGACAGTGCCTTGATCGCTGACGGCGACGAGGGCATCCATCACCTGGTCTGCCCGCCGCCGGGCGTCGCTATCGATCTCGGGTATCGAGCCGTGCACGCCGACCAGGCACGACATCGCATGGAGGGCGATGCGGCACTCCGGGCTCCCCGTGGCGTCGTGGCCCGCTCGAATGGCACCGATTTGCATCGCCAGGGCAGCGAAGCCCGCTCGCTCTGCCGATCCCTCGATGGCCTCGAGCCCGAATGCGGCGTCCAGGGCTGTGGGCGAGAGCCCGATCACACGCCCGCCGAATTGCTGCACCTTGTCGAGCGCGAGATCGAGGTACGGCCGAGCGCTCACCATGGTGTCGTCCGCGTCCGGGCCCGTGAGGCTGAGGCGCAAGAGCCCGAGCCAGCGGCGTTCCCACGTCACCTCGCGAGTGCCCGGCGGCGCTGCGTCGCCGCCGGCCCGCTCTGCGTCGCCGGCCGCAGCCGGGACGGCGCCGGCGGGCGCTGCCTCCACAAAGTGGTCCTCCGCGCGCGGCTCGGCGGCCGTGTCATCGGCGCGGCTGCGGAGTCCTGGCTCCGTTCGCTTCAGGTCCCACTGGGCGATGCGCGCGCGGAGCGTCTGGCGAGAGATGCCGAGCATCTTCGCCGTCCGGCTGATGTTCCAGCCCGTCTGCTCGAGCGCCTCGAGGTGGCGCACACGCGAATCGTCCGCGCTCGGGAGCTTCTTGAGGCCGAGGTTCTCGGCGTCGATCACGAGACCGGGAGTGAAGATGACCGCGTTCTCGATCATGTTCCTCAACCCGCGCGCGTTGTCCGGCCATTTTTGCCGCTCCAGGAGCGCGAGGGTGGCGGGACTGAGCTTCTTCTCAGGCAGGCCGAAGTCAGCGCACGCCTGGGCCATGAACTTCTCCGCGAGGGGGGCGATGTCGGACGGCCGGTCCTCGAGCGACGGCACGCGGAAATGAAACGACAGGCGACTGTACAGATCGGGCATGAATCGCCCCTGATCCCGCGCGGCCTCCAGGTCGACGTTCGTCGCGCAGATCACCCACACGTCGACGAGAACCGGCGTTGGCAACCCGATGACCGGGACCAGCCCTTCCTCGATGACCTGCAGCAGGCGGGCCTGCGTGGGAACGGGGAGCGTGCCGATCTCGTCGAGCAGGATCGTGCCCCGATGCGCCGTCCTGAAGTAGCCGGGCCTCGCCCGGTCGGCGCCGGTGAACGCCCCCCGCTCGTGGCCGAACAGCAGCGACTCCGCGAGCGTCTCCGGAATCGCGTTGCACTGGACGTGGACGAAAGGCCCCGCCGCTCGCCCGGAGGCCTGGTGAAGCGCCTTCGCCAGGAGGTTCTTCCCCACTCCGACGCCACCGGTCAGCAGGACCGGAGGCAATCGCCGCGCCTGGCGAGTGCTCATCAGGAACTGACGCACCCGGGCCTTCAACTCTCCGAACGGCGCGCTGCTGCCGAGAAGCTGGTCCAGCGGGTCCACGGATCAGTCTCCTGCGCTGGGAAGTCGACAAGGTTCTTACCACCAATCGACACCTGCCGTCCACCCGCCGCAGGCCGAGCCCACCGTCACTCGCCGTCGCGCCTGGGTCCCGTTCGCCGTCGAGCGCGCGTCTTGAGAGTGTTCCGCCGTCGGCACGGACTCGATCTCACATGGCACGCTGCAGGAGGCGAAGCAGCTCCTGACCGAGGCGGGCTATCCGAACGGCCTCGACGCGGGCGACTCCTACTGCGACATCGAGGGGCTGATCGGCGAGCCGGGGAGCGAGCGCGATCCCCGGCAGCGCGAGGCGACGCTTTCCTCGGATCCAGCCGCTCATCCACGACAACGACAAGGCCATGCATGCCCCGATCTGGGAGCTGGCGTTCCTCAACGGCCACGGCCCGAGAGTCGGAGAATCTGGACTCACGCTGATCGCGAGCCATCCGTGCTCGAGCCCTACAAGGACGTGCAGCTGAAGGCGAAGTAGCGGGCCTGCGAGCGCATCTTCACACCGCGAGGTAGGCGCGGCGGACTTCCTCGTCGTCGAGGAACTGGCGCATCGTGCCCTGATAGCGCAGGGTCCCGTTCTCGAGGATGTAGACGCGGTCGCCGAGCTCGGCGACGAAGCGGACGCTCTGCTCCGTGAGCATGATCGTGAGGCCCGCCGCCTGACGTCCGCCGCTGACGCCGACTCAGTGTTCGAGCGCCGGGGCGCCGTGTGTCAAGGCGACGACCCGGTGACCACCGTGGTCATGGATTCCGGGAAGCATTGCGCCGCGGTGTTCCGCAGCGCCACGCAGGGCCCCTTCCTGCTCACTGTGTTGAACGACGGAGGGATCGTGACCAGCACCGGCGGCGGGATTTTCGGGCCGGATCACATCGATTGCGGCGGGACGTGCCACGCGGTTTTCCAGGAAGACAGCATGGTGACCCTGACCGCCGCGAATGCCGACGGGTTCCGGTTCACCGGCTGGACGCTCGACTGCAGCGGGACGCCGCCCGCGACGACCGTCGTCATGAGCGGGCCCAGGACGTGCCGGGCGAATGTCCAGCCGTTCGCGCTCGACGTGAGCGTGACCGGCAGCGGCGTCGTGACCAGCGCCCCACCGGGATCAACTGCGGTCAGACGTGCGC
>Ga0187894_10005171_pt1 | contig 13496 bp, 7 predicted proteins | sample GBC1701081metaG_FD_136650 | JGI IMG/M metagenome (GOLD analysis project Ga0187894, IMG submission 136650) | White microbial mat communities from a lava cave in the Kipuka Kanohina Cave System on the Island of Hawaii, USA - GBC170108-1 metaG ...
AGGACCTCCCGCGTGCTTGCCTTCTTCCGCCGTTTATTGGCCCGGCAATCGTGAAGGCTGACTGCATTCGCGTACGCCTTCATCCCGGCTTGGATTCCCGATACGTGAACTATGCGCTCCAGCTACCGGCGCTCCGGCGGGCGACTACAGAACAGATCCACGGCGTCGGGCGTCCACGACTGGGGATGGCAGGAATCAAGCAACTCCCTGTCCCGCTCGCGCCACGAGCGGAGCAGGACAGGATGGTGGCCGCGATCGAGGAGCACCTCTCCCGCCTCGACGCCGCGGAGGCCGCAGCACGTTCCGCTGGACATCGCATCAAGGCCCTTGAGAAGGCGATCATCACCCAGGCCTCATCGACCCTGAAACCACCCCCTCATTGGCGCGTCGTGTCGGTCGCTGATGCCGGAAGGGTCGGCCTTGGCCTGCAGCGGTCCCCAAGGAGGCACAGCGGCCCGAACATGCGGCCCTACCTTCGCGTCGCCAACGTGTTCGAGGACCGGATCGACGACAGCGATGTGATGTCGATGAACATGAGCGATTCGGAATGGGGCCGGTACCGCCTTTGCGATGGTGATGTCCTGCTGAACGAAGGCCAGAGTCCCGAGTTTCTCGGGCGCCCCGCGATCTACCGTGGCACCCCGCCCGAGGTCGCGTTCACGAACAGCCTGATCCGGTTCCAGGCGAACGCCGACGTCAGCCCGGAGTGGGCATTGCTCGTGTTCCGTTCCCACCTGCACAACCGACGCTTCATGCGCGAGTCACAGATCACCACGAACATCGCCCATCTCGCAGCCGGGCGATTCAAGACCGTGGAGTTCCCGGTTCCGCCTCTCGATGAGCAGGCCGCCCGCGTCCTCGAAGCTCGGGCTCTTTTGGCGATCTGCGACCGCCTGCGGAGCGAGGTGGCCGCAGCCCGGACGCGAGCCGCAGCCCTGCGCCGTTCGATCCTGGCCGCCGCCTTCGCTGGCCGGCTCGTCCCGCAGGACCCGGACGACGAGTCCGCCTCGGTGCTGCTCGAACGGATCCGGGATCAGCGGGCGGCGGTCACCCCAACCCGACGCACTCGAACGAGGGTGGGCTCCCGGTGACGCCCAGGTGGCGGCCGCCCATCCTGCGAGAATGAACCGTCCGACCCGCACCGGAAGGTAGCCATGATTGCTGAGCTCAACGAGCGCCGGCCCGAGGTGGTGGCGCTGTGCCGGAGGTTCGGGGTACGGCGCCTCGAGGTGTTCGGGTCGGCGGCCAGCGGCGAGTTCGACCCGGCGAGCAGCGATGTCGACTTCCTCGTGGAGATCGAACCCCCGAACGGAGCCAGTCGGTTCGATGCCTTCTTCGGCTTGAAGGAAGCCCTTGAAGCGCTTCTCGGTCGCCCCGTCGATCTCGTCGACCCGTCGGCTCTGGACAACCCGTACTTCGCCGCGATGGTGGAGCGCACCAGGCAGGAGCTGTATGCCGCGTGATCCTCGGGCCTACCTCTGGCACGCTCGACGGGCCGCCGCGCTCGTCGTCGAGTTCGTGGAGGATCGGTCATGGGCGGACTACGAGGCAGACCCACTGCTTCGCTCTGCGGTGGAGCGACAGTTCGAGATCGTCGGCGAGGCGCTGAGCCAACTCGGCCGCGTCGCCCCGGATCTCGCCGAACAGGTGCCGGACCTCCCTCGGATCGTCGCCTTTCGGAACCTGCTGATCCATGGGTATGCGGCCATCAACGACCGACTCGTCTGGGAGGTCGCTACCGAGCGCGCCGAGCCCCTCGTGGTGGTCCTGGACGACCTGCTGGGGGCGAGATGGTGAGCGGCACGAAGGCAATCGTCGACAAGCTGTGGAACTACTGCAACATCCTGCGGGACGACGGCTTGTCCTATGGCGACTACGTCGAGCAGCTCACCTACCTGCTGTTCCTGAAGATGGCCGACGAGCAGCGCCAGCTCGGGCTCGACCGGATCGTGCCTGAAGGTCTCGACTGGCCGTCGCTGCTCGGCCTGAAGGGCGAGGCACTCGAAGCGCACTACATCGCCATCCTCAACGACCTGGGCCGGGGCGACGACATGCTCGGCGTGGTGTTCCGCAAGGCCCAGAACCGCATCCAGGACCCGGCCAAGCTGGAGCGGCTCATCAAGGACCTCATCGGCAGCGAGCAGTGGATGACCCTCGACGCCGACGTGAAGGGCGACGCCTACGAGGGCCTGCTGGAGAAGAACGCCGCCGACACCAGGTCGGGCGCCGGCCAGTACTTCACGCCGCGGGCGTTGATCTCGGCCATGGTCGATGTGATGCAGCCGGGGCCGGACATGGCGATCTGCGACCCGGCGTGCGGCACCGGCGGGTTCTTCCTGGCCGCCTTCGACCACATCCTGCGCCACCATCCCAACCTCGACCCCGACCAGAAGCGCCACGCCCGCTCGGGCCTGTTCACCGGGTGGGAGATCGTGGACAACACGGCCCGGCTGTGTGCCATGAACCTGCTGCTGCACGGCATTGAAAGCCCCGACTCCGACAGCCCGGTGCACGTCGACGACGCCCTCCGGGCTGACCCGGGCGAGCGCTTCGACATGGTGCTCACCAACCCCCCGTTCGGGAAGAAGTCGTCCGTCCAGATCGTCAACGCCGAGGGCAGGGCCGAGCGCCAGAGCCTGACGGTGGTGCGCGACGACTTCTGGGCGTCGACGTCGAACAAGCAGCTCAACTTCGTCCAGCACGTCAAGACCCTGCTCAAGGTCGGGGGAACGGCGGCGGTGGTCGTCCCTGACAACGTGCTGTTCGAGGGCGGGGCGGGCGAGACCATCCGCCGCCGGCTGCTGCACGAGTGCGACGTTCACACTCTGCTGCGCCTGCCGACGGGGATCTTCTACGCCCAGGGCGTGAAGGCCAACGTGGTGTTCTTCGACCGTAAGCCCGGGTCCGACACGCCGTGGACGAAGGCGCTGTGGATCTACGACCTGCGAACCAACAGGCACTTCACGCTCAAGAACAAGACGCTCGCACGGGCCGACCTCGACGACTTCGTGGAATCCTACCGGCCGGGCCGGCGTGGGAAGCGGGAGGAGAGCGAGCGGTTCCACCGGTACAGCTACGACGAGCTGGTCGCCCGCGACAAGGCCAGCCTCGACATTTTCTGGCTCCGAGACGAGAGCCTCGAAGACACCGACAACCTCCTGCCGCCTGGCGTAATCGCGGCCGAGATCGTCGAGGATCTCCAAGTGGCTCTGGCCGAATTCACCGAGCTGGCCGAGTCCCTCCAGGGCATCGGCCTTCACATCGATAGCGTCGCTGAGGGCAGCTGGCAGTGCTCACTGAGATCCACAAGTCAGCGCCTGTTAGTTCAGGCCGTCGGGGTAGGCGACCGGAGGTGCCACCGCGCGCGGCGCTCACGCGAAGTAGTGAGGGTGGTCAGGCCGACCGTCGATGAGAGCCGCTCGATCGAGCCATTGATTGAACAGCTCGCAGCTTGTTTCGGGCAGCAGTAGGCAGTGGTGGCAGCAACCGGGTGTTGTACGCAGCTGCGCGGCCACGGGCGGGTTCATACACACCGGGTCAGCACTGCACCAACGGGCGCTGTCAACGGCGCGCTCGACCAGTAGCTCCAGGTTGCCAGCGTCGGCTAGCTCGACGAGGCCGCCGAGCGTCCCGTAGGCATCCCCCTCGGCGGTATAGATCAGCACTGCGGTGAACTCGTCGTTGTCGTCCTCGGCGCTGCTCACATAGATCCGCTCTCGGAGGGAGGGTAAGGAGTAGCCGCACACGGTGGCCGCTTCCCGTAGGAGTATGTGGGCGAGCGTGTGGGCAAGCAGGTGGCGCGGGCCGAGGATCTCGCCTGCAATCTCCTGGTCTTCGCGGTAACGAGCCGGTGACTCGGTCGTGGCCGTGACCCAGCGATGGACGGCAGCCGGATCGAGCACCATGAGAATGCCCTCGCCATATACACGGTGGGCGACGAACCAATCGCGCTCGTGCGCGGCATCAAGGCGGCGCCCCCACTGCTGCTCAAACCCCTCCTGAGCGCCGAGTCGCACCGGCTCGACGCGGCTGAACCCCACTAGCGCCCGTGTCTCGGCAAGGCGCGGGATCGCGCTGACAGCGGAGAAGCGGCGGTGCGTTCCCGAGAACATCGCGCCGGCGTAGTCGGCGAGTGAGCGAGGCTCGACGACGAGCTGTGGGAGCCCGATGGCACTCGAAGTCTTGGTGTTGGCGTCGAGAAGGGCCGCCAGCTCCTGGGCGCGCACGTCGTGCTCGTCGACATCAACCGGTTCGGCGGCGGCAGCCTCGATGTGGTCGGCCACAACGGCTGAAGACGTCTCGATTCCACGCGCGGCGGCGACGAGCACCAGGCGAGCGAGGTCACGGTCATCGGGGGCAGTCCGTGGCTCGTAGCCCCTGAGGATCACCTCCGCTACGGGTTCGGCCAACAGGGCCATGAGGCGATGGTCGATGTGGGGGCCGTGCGGTAAGTGCAGAGCCGAGCGCACCTCCGGGTAGTACACGGCGGTAGCCGTCCGCTCAAGAACCTGCGCCCGCTCTGTGCACACAACTGCGGCGGTGCCCGGTAGCCACGGTCGAGCGCCCGCACAGTCGTGTCGCCGGTTGCGGAGGTTTCCGAGATCCGTGCTGGCCGAGCAGCTGGCGCACTCGACGACAGGGGCGGTGATGTCGGTGGCCACGCGGTACGTCAGCTTTGGTTGGGTGCATAGCCCGCCGCCGTGGCGGGGCTGGCCGTCGTCATCACGGACCTGGAGGTCCGGGTCGTGAGCCCAGTCGATCCATGGGATGTCGGAGAGATGCCCGGTGGGGCATGCCAGCACTAAAGGAGTCTGTTGGGTCGGCCAAGGCCGCTTCTTGCCTGCTGGGTTCTCACACTCGCCGCAGGTGCCGCGGGAAACACTTTCAGGCTGACGGGTGGCCATGCGGCGGCACTTGGGGTTGATGCAGTACTCAGTTAGGGGGAACCGTGCGACGCGCACGAACCAGGTGTTGCTCTCGGTCGGGTCGTCGGCGACGGCTGGCGGCTGGATGAGACGATTCACCCCGAGGCGGCGCTGGAGGTGCGCGTCAACGACGTGGTTCGACTCCAGCCACGAGGCGCCGCCGCGGCCGTCGTTTGGCCGGTCATGCAGCCACTCGTCGAAGCCGCACACGATGACGCCGATTCCGTTGCGCGCGAGCAGGAGGGCCCCGACACCAAACGGGGCGATGAGGTGGCTGCGCTTGATGGGCGTATAGAAGACCGGCCGCGCCATCAGATCAAGTCCTCTTCGGAGTCCGCTCGGTCGGTGGGTGCCGTCAAGGCGGTAGCCGACTTCATGTGGTAGATCGCTCGGGCGCCCGATTCGGAGTCGACGGAGCGCATTGAGGTCGGCACCAGCCAGGTCGTGTTCAGCGCACCAGGGCTGTCGGCATTGGGCGGCGCCTCGTCGCCCAGGGGGCGGAGAAACCCCCCTGTGTCACGCCCGGGCCGCAGGATTCCCCATCCGGGGTGCGTCGTCGAAGCCAGGTGCAGCGCCAGTTCATCAAATCGCCGCCGAAGGTTGCGTTGCTGAGGAGAGCCAGCGACGACCCTGGCCTCAAGCGGCGCCACCGCGTCACCGAGACGCGCGTTCGCGTCCGCCGGCGACGCAGGGTTGGCGGCTTGGCGCAGCCAGGTGGTCAGAGCGCCCGCGAGGCCCCGGTCCAGGGCGGCCGGTGTGTAGGGCGTGATGCTGACTGGTTCCACCGAGGCGTAGAGGCGCCGATGAAACGTGGAGAACTGCTCGAAATGCGATCGGTCACGGCTGCTATAGGGGCTGAGCACTACGAACACAACGCCCGGCGCAGACCCTTCGTCGCGGCCCACCCGGCCTGCGACCTGGATGTACTGCGATGCGCTCTTCGGCTGGCCGAACATGGTGAGCAGTCCGAGGCGGTCGATGTCCACGCCGACTTCGATCATGCTTGTCGCCAGGCACATGTCGGCGCAGAGCTTGTCCGTGTAGGGGATGGTCAGGCGTTCCATCGCCTCGGAAACGTCGCCGGTTGCCTGGGCGGTGAGTTCGACGCGGGAGGTCATGGACCTCATGGTGAGGCGGGTACCCGTGGACCTAGTAGGGCCGGCGTCGACCCCCGTCGCACGACGAAGGCGCCAGGAATGGCCGCGTAGATGCGTCTGGCACAGCGATTGCACAAGACCGAGGCTGCGCCGGCTGGAGAAGAAGCACAGGTTGGTCCACCACGGATCGGCATTGCGGCCTACCACGTCGAGGCTTCCTCCGGCGTGGCCGAGAGCGGCGAGGACGCGGATCTGGGCCTCTTGCGCCTTGCCAAATCCTGGAGCGCAAACGCCCACAAAGATCCTCCCGGCGGAGGCGGGGTCAGTACGGGAGAAGAAGTTGTCCTCCGCGTCGAGTCCCGGTGGGGGAATGAGGCGGGTATGACTGCGCCCGTAAAGGGCAGCCGTCTGCTGCCGGTAGCGCCGGGTCGTCGCGGTAGCCGCGACAATTCGGGGCACCGTCCCGCCATCGCGTGAGCAAAGGTCCTCGAGAATCGGTTCATACAGGGCATCGAGACTTCCGAGCGGCCCAGAGATCAAGTGGAGCTCATCTTGGATTAGCAGCGTCGGTCCTGGCCCGGTGCGCTTGGCGTTACGAAGTCCGAAGAAGCACGCCGGCTCGGTGCGCCACGCCAACATGGCGAACTTGTCGACTGTCGCGACGATGAAGGTCGGGGGCTGCTGGTACAGGTCGGCGTCCACTTCGTAGACCGGCAGCCCCTGAGGCTTGGCCGCCGTGGCCGTTTGGTTGTCGTCGTTGAAAGGACAAGCCGGGTCCGGGCAGTAGGCCATGACACGGTTCTCGTTGGTGTTGGGGGCGGCCACTGTCTTGTAGCCGTCGACCTCCTTGGATCCAGGACCGGCTCGACGTCCGATTGCCGCCGCGCACCAAGGACAACGGGTGAGGAGAAAGCCGCGCTTCGTGGCGTCCGCCCTCCAGCCGTGCAGCGCTACCCGAGCACCCGACCAGTCGTTGGGCGTACTGCGCCGGCCGAGCCAGGCGCCGACGGTGAACTTCCGCTTGTCACCCAGCTGGTCGGGATGGGAGCGCCGTAACTGCTCGAGGGCGCAGATGAGCGCGGCGGCACGCTGAAGCTGTTGGGCGGTGAGGAGACGAAGTGTGTAGCGCATCAACACCGTCGCGCCCTGGCCGCCGAGAACGGCGCCGGTACGTACCTGGTGGAAGCGCCTCCACAGCATCGTGAACGCCGCGACGGCCGAATACGCCTCAGTCTTCCCACCGCCGGTCGGCATCCAGATGATGTCGACGGTGCTGGCACGCCGATCGTCGGGGTCGACGATGGCGGGCAGCGAGGCCAGGAGAAAGGCAAGCTGAAAGGCGCGCCACCGTGCGGGGCGCCGCGTGCTCGGCGCATGGGGGCTGGCGCCTCGGGCGCCGACCACCTTATTGGCGACGATGCGGAGCGGACGAGTCTGTGCTCCGTAGGCACGACGTTGGTCAGCCATAGCTTGCGACGTCCAGCGCAAGATGCGGGCCACCTCGGGGTTGGTCTTGGCGAGGTGCCATCCCTCGGTGGCGTCAGTGTGGAAGGCAGCGCAGGCCTCGATGTGAAGGCGGGCAACGTCATGGAGGCCTGGGGAGAGAGCGGCGATGTCATCGCGGCGGCGATCGATCCATGCGGCGTATGCGTCGAGGATTGCGTCGACGCCCGTCTGCGCTTCCTCGTTCCACCCGGCCAGGCCGTCCATGTCGACGGCCAAGACATTTCCGGTCTCGTCAATTGCGTCTGGTACCGGTGAGTGGACCACTTCGACTGGATAGTGGTCGCCGATCACTACGGCCTCGCCGTCGATGACACTGGCTCGGGCGTTGCAGCCGTGGCCGACAGCGCGCACCGGTTGACGGTGATACAGGAGGTCGAGGGTCCGATCGTCACCGACAAGCACATCTCGCCCGGGATAATCGACCACGATTTCCTCCGGGGCGCGGATCATGAGGTTCGCTTGGAATAGTGATGCTGCGGTCGCTGCGAACAAATCCGGTCCCGCCGGCGTGCGGTTCAAGACATAGACGGTGACGATCGTGCCGGCTTGGTGCGGGCGGTAGACGGTTCCGACGCGCAGCTGCAGCGGACCATCGACGAGGTCATGGTGAACATCGGAATCGGCGCGCGCGGCGACGGTAGCGGACACCGCCAACGGGCGTCGGCGCCAGAACGTTGCCGGCGATCCGGCCACGTCGAGTGCCATCGGCTCATACCACCCGCCAGTCACTTCAATCCGCAAGCTGGCGTTTGTTCCGGGGCCTACTAGGAACGACACCGCCATACTGCGCGGCCGCCACGGGTCATCGGGCTCGGTCTCGGCCGCGTCGTCGGAATCGGCATGCGCGGACGCCGCTGCATCGGTGAATTCCGGTGGCGGCTCCAGCTGGATGTCGGCGGTCACGGCCTCGATGTCGGCTGCTTCGTGGGCCACGTCCGCCTGCGCCGTGTCGAGCGCCTCTTCCTGATTGCGGGTAAGGCCCTGAGGAAACAGAATTCCGATGCCGTAGCGGCGCAGCGGTGACCCGAAGAGGATCTCGTTGTTTTCGGAGTCGACGAACACGCCAGCGACATCTCGGCGCGACTCGAAGGCGCTGACACGGCTCAGCGTGGATGGTTTGGCGCCCGGCCAGGTGACATCTGCGCTTCCGACCGGGCCGTAGAGGTCTCGGCGGACCGCCGCGACGAGCAGGTCACGGGTGTCGCTCGAACTCACGTTGTCTCCTCGGTATCGATCGGGGTCACTACGTCCCGGGGGCTGCCAGTGATGCGCATGAGCCGGCCGATGCGGCTTCGTCCGACCCGCCGGGGCGACCTGTCGACGGCGGTCACAGCTCGAATGTCGAGGCAGCCGAGAAGCGGACCACCACTGATTGTGACGTGGCCGTCCGCCTCCAGCTCGCGCTGCCAGCCGGTGCTGAGACGGAGTACGTCAATGAGTTCCCGGGTGATCTCGATGCCCGCGTGACGACAGGCGCCCCGAAGCGCCGCTAGAAGGGCCTGGCGTGAGCCGTCGGTGTCGGAGGACAGGCCGAGCACGGTGCGAAGGGCCTGGTACGCGCCAGGCTTCTCCGGAGCGATGTACGCAGGGTCGAGCAGGCGGTTCAGGATGTGTCGGGCATAGGCGGCGTCGCCGAGTTTGGTTGCGAGCCAAGGGTGCAGCGGGCGGGCGCTTCGCTGCGCGTCAGCGAAAGCAGCCTTGAGTTCCGCCTTCGCCGCCCTCGCAGCCGCAGGGGCGCCCGGACCACGTCTCGTAGCGAGAATCGCGTCAGCGCGGCGGTGGAGTTCGTCGTCGGTGGCGCTGCGCAACGGGCGGAACAACAACGCGGTTCCGACTCGGACCCGCTCCGGCGTCACGTTTTCGACGGCCGCCGTGGCAAGGTCCCAGGTGACCGACTCGGGATGGGGCTCGATCCCGGACGAGTAGAACACGATGCGCTCGCCGGCGAGGCGCATCCCAGTGGCAGGAACGGGGTCACGATCGCCAGCCCATGCGCCGACCTTGGCGATCCGAGCAGCGACCGGCTTCGGTGGCAACCAGATTGCATCGTCTTGGGCTGTTGTTTCGCCGGGTGCGACACCTGGCGCGGCGTCGCCGACGGAGGCGGCTGCGCACACGGGGAGGACGGCGGTGTTGGGGAAGAGGTTGGCCGTGGCCGGGTCGAAGGGAGCATGGCCCGGCCAAGTAAGTACGTGGACTCGTCGTGCCGGCGGGGCTGAGAGCAGCCAGCCTCCGATGCGGGCGGCCCGACCGGGGCTGCACCACGCCGAGGTGAAGTACCGGCTGGGTGGGCCGAGAAGCACGAGCGCGTTGCGTACCGCTGCTCCTCGAAGGTCGTGGGGCGAGCGCACCTCGGCGTCCAGCCCCTCAAGGCTCAACCAAACCTCGACTAGATGTATCTCGTGGGCCTGGGCGACGACATAGACGCCGGCCGGATCGGCAGCGTCGAGCCGGCCGTATCGACAGACCACCTCCTCAAGGCATCGCGCCGCAGGATGAGGTTCATCAGCGAGGGCGTCGAGCAGCTCAGCCAGCCGCCTGAACTGAGCGCCCAGATGGGGGTCGAGCCCGCTGGCGTCGTGATCACGGATGGTGGCGGCCAGCTCGGCGGTTCCCACCAGTGCGTGGCTCGGCTCGAGGGGCGCAGCGTTAATGGAGCGCAGCCACGCACCGGCGAGGTCGACCAGATCCTCAAGGGCACGCGACACGCCTTCGGCTGCTCCGCGGCGCAGTTCGCGCAGAATACGCACGGTGTCGCGCATTGCCGACCAGGCCACGACATGGTGCGTGATAACGACACCGGCCGCCGCCCGGTTTCGGGCGTCGACCTCGGTCAGGACGCTCATGGGCGCGAACCCATCAGAAGAGATCCTCGTCGCTACCTGTTGTTCGTATCTCAAGCAGTGGCTCGGCGATACGCCAGGCTTCGATTCCTGGGGGTGGGCCAGGGGCAAAGGGCTCACTGTCAACGTTGGCGGCGCAGATCTCGTCTATGACGTCGATTCCGGCAGGCGAGCGGCGGTCGATCACAAAGATGTGAGCAGCGCCGGGAAAGGCCCGGCGCAGCCGGCTGCGCCAGGCCGCCGGCCCGTCGCAAATCACCAGGGCTGGTCGGGCTCCCACGAGCCACGGCGGCACGTCGATTCCGGGATCGCACACCACGGTTGGGTGGCGGAACCAGGCCTCGAATCCGTGGCCGGGGTCAGTGAAGGAATAGGCCTTCTGCCACATCGCCTCGAGTTGGGCCAGGTCGGCGCTGAGCCCGGCATGGGATCCGATGACCATCACAGGCGTGGCCGCGCACCGGGCGTGTAGGCGTGCCGGGTCGACTCCGACGTATCCGGCGCCACGCCACGCGACCAGTACCTTTCCCGCCGACGTCAAGGGCCGGGGGCTGCGGTCCTCAGGAAACTCAACCGGCAGTACTCGGACGGTGTCGGCGTAGGTGGTCATGGTCGTCGTTCCCGCTACTGTGGCCGACCCCGGTCCGGCACCTTCGAGCTTGGTATCCCGATAGGTACCGTTGAGAAACGCTGATACCCGACGCCCGACATCGCCCGGTGCAGGCGCCTGGAGCGGGTTAGCGAATCGATGTGTCGCCAGGGCGGCCACGGCACCGTGCACGAGAATTGCGGTCGCCAGTTCGGCGGTGGGCAGACCTATGAGCAGCCGGCGCGCTGGTGTCACCGGCCGCAAGGCCGCCACGAGAGAGGTCTCCCGTAGGAACTGCATCCACGGCGGAATCGCCAACGAGTGGCGGTCCTTTCGCGTGCTCAGTCGCTCGCCGGGCTTTCGGCGACCACTGGGCAGCCTGGCGTCCGACATGACACCCAGGGTACGCGGGGGCTGCGACACCTATTGACCAGGTCGTCCGGCAGGGTCGGGGGCCGCTGAGTCCGATTCCTGTGGGTCTGGTCCGACTTCGCCCCGGGATAACAAGACGACGCGGGCACCCCCTTGCCGAGCCGACTGACGGGAGGCCTCGCGTTCGTCCGCCCCGAGCGAGCGATCTTGGCCGCACGGCCCCAGGGTCGCCCGACAGCCACGCCAACACCTTTCTGCTGGCCACACCCAGGATCTGCCATCCAACGCCGCAACGGAGCACAGATTTGCAGGTAGCAGCGCTACCTGCGTTGGCCACGTCGTGTGCGCGCCATGTTTCTCGTCGCGTCCGACCCTCGCGGCGGCCACTCCCGGAGTCGGTGATCAACATGTCGCCGTGCTTCGACCCCGACTACCCCTTCCGGGAGGTGACCCGGGACCCCACGGAGTACTACCTCCGCAAGGGGGAGGCACCGGGGCGGTGGACTGGCGAGGGGGCCAGGGCGCTCGGGCTGGCCGGTGAGGTCTCACCCGCCGCCCTGCGGGCGCTGTTCTGCGGCAAGCACCCCTCGACCGGCGAGTACCTGGCCACGGCTCGGGGGTCATCGGCTCGGGCGACTGCGAGGGCGAGCGAAGGCCATGTCGATGCCGCTGCTGCCGCCGCACGCCTCGATCGTCCCGTTGCTGCCGTTCGCACCCTGCTGCGAAGCGGCGAACTGGCCGGCGATCGGCGGATGAGCGGCTGGCGGATCAGCAACGAGGCCATCGACGCTTTCCTCGATGGCCGTCCGCAGCCGCCCGCGCCTGGCCGCCTGCCGGTGCCCGACGCCGACGGGACCTATGCCCTGGCCGACGCCGCCCGGACCGCCGGAGTCCACCGCTCCTATCTCGCCCGCCTGGTGGCCAAGGGCGCACCCGAGACCACCGTTCACGACGACGGCCGGCCGGTCCAGTACCTGATCGGCACGCAGGACCCCGACAAGCGCTGGCGGGTGGCCGCCGACGAGCTGGACCGCTTCATCGCCGGCCGGGTCTCGGCCCGGGTCGTCCCCGCCTACGACCTGGCCGTGCGACCCCCGAAGTCGGTCAGCATCCTTCACGCCCTCGGTGGGCTGATCCCCGCGTCGGAGCTGGCCGCTCATGGCCTGCCGAACGACATCCCCGGCGAGGTGCTGGCGGCCCACCACGTGGCCGTGGCCGAGGCGGTCGCCGCCCTCGAGCGCCATGCCGCCTGGATCCGGGGCAAGGGCGGGAGAGTCCAGGCCACAGGGCTGGTCATCGCCGCCTTCGACCACCGTTCCTCCCGCATGGGCGACCCGCTACTGCACACCCACCTGGTCGTGGCCAACGTCGCCCGGGGCACCGTCGGCCGCACCGCGGCGGTGGACGGCACCGCCCTCTACGCCTGGGTACGCACCGCCGGCCACCTCTACCAGGCGCGTCTGCGGGCCGAGTTGTCCGCTCGGCTCGGCGTGGTCTTCGAACAGCCCCACAACGGTCTGGCCGACATGGTCGGCATCCCGAGGGAGGTCATCGAGTGCTTCTCCCAGCGCCGCCGACAGCGCGACGCCCTGCTGGCCCGCCTCGGTCGCTCCGGCCCGGCCGCGGCCCAGGCCGCCGTGCTGGCCAGCCGGCCGGCCAAGGGCACCCATCCCCATCAGAGCCCCGAGCAGCTGGCCAAGCGGGCCGCCGCAGTCGGCTTGGCGCCGTCGGACCTGGTCCACCACGTGCTCGGCCGGGGCCGGGCGCTGCCGGTGTCGGTCGAACGTATCGCCCAAGTGGCGGGCGAGCTGGCCAGCCCGGCCGGCCTGACTGCCCAGGCCAGTCGGGTGGACCTGCGAGACGCCATCTGCGGCTTCGCCAACTCCCTGCCCGAAGGCGCCACTGCGCAGCAGATCGAGTCCTGGGCGACCCGCCTGCTCCATCACGGTGGCCGGTTCTTCCCGGTCCTGGGGACTCGACGGCGCCGGGGCGACCACATCCGCAGGGGCGACGGGCGCATGGTGGCGGCCGGTGGTGTCAACGGCGGCTTCTCGACCCCCGAGCTGCTGGCCCACGAGGCCCGGCTGGTGGCCGCCCACGTCGAGGGGCTCGGTGTCGACGGCCGGGGGATCGGCTCCGGCTTGGCCGACTCGCCCGCTCTTGA
>Ga0187894_10005172_pt1 | contig 13496 bp, 12 predicted proteins | sample GBC1701081metaG_FD_136650 | JGI IMG/M metagenome (GOLD analysis project Ga0187894, IMG submission 136650) | White microbial mat communities from a lava cave in the Kipuka Kanohina Cave System on the Island of Hawaii, USA - GBC170108-1 metaG ...
CGCATCTGGCTCTTGCCGTTCTTCTTCAGATACTCCGCGGCAGCCTTCAATTTTTCAGACACGCCGCTGGCGGCCTTGATCTTCTCGATCGCCTTCTGCTCGCCCTCGGAAATTTTAGGCGCGCCGTCTTTGGGTTGCTGTTTATCCTGAACCGCCGCGAACGCCGCGGAACCGGCCAGGAGCGCGCAGACGATCATCGCCAATGCTCTCAGTCTCGGAGCTAAATCTGATTTCATTTTTGACCTCGTTGGATTGGGAATTTGAATGCGATGATGTGAACGACCCGTCACATCACTGCGGCGCATTATACTTGAGGGATTTATCGGAAGGCTACGAGGATCGGATTTTATGAAGGATCAGTTTCCGGGATTCGTCTCATCATAAAAACCATGACTTTGCCATACAAGTCACCCTCAAGGGTTTCGAGCAGGCTATGTCGAATATCTTCTTCTTTACCTAATTTGCTCGTCCAGGTTCCGTCAGGCAATTGTCTGGCGACGTGTTGCGGGGCGCCGCTGTCATCAACGTAAATGGCAATCTTTTCAACGCCAGATTCTGGGGAGCCACTCTCGCAAACCTTGTACGAGTTCATCTCAAATGCCCTAACCCAACTATTCAAGTTGTCATCGCGCTGAACACCAGGTGGCCAATAATAGCCGCGTATCCCAACGAGGCTGGCATCCCAAAATTGCCGAGTATCATGAACAGCGAAAGCGATGCAGTTGTACCTCTTATCCGCTTCACTTGTAATTTGCCATTCGCCTGTCTTCAATCTTGGAAAAGATTGTTCGATTTCCTCTGTCGGCATTTACGTCAGGTAGCCTCTTTTGCTTCCCCATTCCAGCCAAGCCTGAACCGCCTCCTCAAAGGTTGCGTCAGGTGACGCAGGGTCTTCACCCGTGATCGCGTGCAGAGCCCAAAGCCAATGATCGCCTCGCTGCCGGAGTTCTCTCAGGATAAGAGGCAGCGCTGGACTCCCCATTCCAATAATTCTTTGATAGGCAGGGTGGATTGCCATTCTAGTAACAGATGACAGATATCGCGTATCTTTGCGCCATTGGTCAGCTAGATCACGGAAGAGTTTTTCATCATCGCCCGGCTCAGAATTCTTGTCGCACAATAAGCCTTCTGTCATCTCTTCATGCACGCACGGGTTCGCGATGCGCGGTTTCCAAACATCTCCTTCAGCCATTTTTTGCGCATCAATATTGCTCATTTTTCTTCTCCATAAATTCTGGCCACGCCGAACTGCATCACTGATGGGCATTATACTTGAGATGTTCATGGCTGGCCAACGCTACCGTTTCGTTCTCTCCTTCGCTTGCTGGCGGGCTTGGCGCAGCGCGTCCAATATCGCCGCCGGAGCGACCGCTGGCTCCGCCTGCTTCGCTTCGGGCTGCGTTTGTTGATCAGCGCCTGGTTGTGGCTGAGCAGGCTCAATGCTTTCAACCGGTTTCTTCTTTCGCGGCCATTTCAACTTCGATGGTCCGATCTCTCGAATACGCTCGCGTCCACGTTTCAACTCCGGCAATAGTCGCGCGGAGACCAATCCCGTGTGTCGCTCCAACACCTCAAACAATAACAGCGCGGCCGCAAGCATCAACAGCCACGGCGCCAGTTCGACCAAGCGGGGCAGGCGCGGCAGATCTTTCCACACGCCGGAAAGCTCCACGCGCTCTTTGCCGCCCGTCGCCTGAGCCAGACGCGCGAGCGCGGCCTGCCCTTCCTCGCCGCTCACGGGCTTGAATTCCGGTGAGTAGGGCAAGGCCATCGGCGCGAGCGTCACGCGGCCGGCGCCCGGGACTTCAACCGTCGAAAGCGCGGTCTCATTTCCGCGCAACGGGATTTCGATTTCGAGCGTATCCGCCGACGCCCAGCGCATCTCCGCCTTCTCGCTCGAAGGCTTCGATCCCGCGACGCCACGCAGTGTCGTCACCTTCGGCGGTTCGCCGGGCGACTGCGCCGCGACGCCCGCCTCGTCGCGCTCCGGATCGAGATGAAGCTCGATGCGCGCGACGCCGTTTTTCACATCCTGCGTGAGGAGCATATTGCCGGGCAGATTGCCGGTGTCTCCGGCGACCCACCGCGCCAGGCTGGAAAAGAAATCACCCGCGTCTTTCCACCCCACCATTGCTCCCGCAAACTGCCCGTCGGCTTCGCCCAAATAGGAGAGCGCGCGACCGCCGCCCACCTGCCACGAGGCCACCATTGGCGCCTGGTATTCATCGGTCGTGACCGCCGCCAGGTTCGCCTTCGGCCGCAAATAGGTGAGATTGTAACCGCCGACCGATTGTAAGCCGGTGAACTGTTTCCCAGTCAACGTTACCAGACCACCGGTGAATCGGATCGGAGCCGGCTGATCCAGAAACATGCTGCGGGCGACGATGATCGTGTCCTGCGCGAAGAGCCGCGGCAGTTCTTCGGCGTTTTCAGTGAAGAAGATTTGCCCATTGCCGCGTTTGGCGATGTCGCGCAACAAACCCGCGTCAACATCCGTGGGCTTGCCCAATCCGATGACGCTGACCGTGACGCCCGCCTGTTCGCACTGCCGAAGCAATTCCATATACTCGCCCGGCTCCTCGGAATCGGCGGCGTCGGCGAAGAGAATAATGTGTCGCGTGCCCGATTCGGCTTTGAGCAGCATGTCGGCGGCCGTGGTCAACGCTTCGAAGACGAAGATGCCGCCGCCGCCAGAATCAACCCGCAGAATCCGGCTGCGCGCGCTCTTGCTTTCATCAACTCTGTTCAGAGGGACAATGATGTGCGATGCGCTGTCAACCGCGACGACGCCGAATTCGTCCATCGGCGTCAGCATGTCGAGCACCTGCACGGCGGCCAGATTGGCCAGATCCATCTTCGTACGCCCGCCGCCGACCGGGACGGCCATACTGCCCGAACGATCCATCGCGACGACAATGGCCAGCGCGAGCTTGCGATGCTCCAGCCGCAGCTCCATCGAAACGGGCAAGACCGGTTCGAGAGGTGATTTGAAATAACCGCCGGGGCCGTAAGAGCGCCTGCCTCCGGTCATCATCAATCCCGCTCCGGCTTCGGTAACCCACGGCGCGATTGATTCCATCCCGCGCTCGGTGATCTTTTCGGCGGGGACGTTTTCGATCAACACGCCCGAATACTGCGCGAGCGAATCGAGCGACCAGTCGCAATCTTCCGGCGCGGCGATCTTGATCTTCATCCCTCCCGCCGACAGCAACCGCGCGAGGCCTGAGTTCGGAGAGGATGTGACGACGAGTAGCGGGCGCGGCCCTTGAACCCCGACCAGAACCTTTGCCGAGTTGTTTTCGGGAACCGGGTCGGCGCCACTGTTTTGCGAAACTCTGATCGTATAGCCTTGCGCGCCAGGCTCTCCCGCGAGGTCGCGGAACGTCAGACGGTTCAATCCCGCGCCGGCGTTTGTCCTGCCCGCGGCCAGAACCTGTCCGCCGCGCCTCAGCTCGTACGCGATCTCCTGTTGAAACGGCGATTTCACCCAGGCCGTGATCATAAACGCTTCGCCCGGCGTGACCGTGACTGGCGCGTCAATTTGCGCGACGGCCAGATCGTTCGCCGACGATCGCTGCAACGAGCGGTAGTCAATCGCGACGCCACGCGCGGCGGCCTTCGACGCGGCGGTCGCCGGATCTTTGCCTGTCCAGCGTCCGTCGGAGATGACCAGAATCTTTCCGGGAGCGTCCCTCGGGATCAGCGCCAGAGCCTTCTCAATCGCTTCGGTCAGGTTCGACGCGTCGCGCCCGACTTCGTTCGTGAATCCCGCGAACGCTCCGGTCTGAGGCGAACGCTCAATCGCGGCGGTTTGCCCGAACGAGACAACGGCCAATCGGTCGTCGCTCGTCATCGCACGCCCGATCAGATCAATCGCTTCTTTCTGCGCGGCTTCGGCGCCTTGCGGCATCGAGAGGCTGCGGTCGGCGACGACAACGGTGGTTCCGTTGCGGCTCGGCAACCTGACCGCCGGCCCGCACAGCGCCAGCAGGATCAGTAAGAGCAGCGCCAACCGCGTGAATCGCAGAAAGCGCGTCGAATGCCGCCACAGCAGCCACGCGGCGGCGAGCGGGATCGCGAGGGCAAGCCAGATTGGATGGAGCAGTGTGATCATCGCCGTTTGATGCGTTCAGCCGGATGCCATAGAATCAGGCTGTATTCACGGGGGTCAATGCAATGGAAAAAAGCTACGTGACAAAAACTGAAGATGGTTACCGACTTACCGGCAGCCGCGTCTCTCTCGATTCGATTGTTTACGACTGGCGCGACGGCCTTTCACCTGAAAGCATAGCGCAGAATTTTGACACGCTAACTCTCGAACAGGTCTACGGGGCTATCACCTACTACCTGGCGCACCGCGAGGAAGTAGACGCGCATCTGGAAAGAAACGAAGCGAAATACGATGCCTTACTCGAAGAGGCGCGCGCCAAGTATCCAGATCTGTATGAAAAGCTCGAAGCCCCCTTGGAGGTCACAACTTGAAGATCAAGTTTCAAGCGGATGCCGATCTGCGTGGTCCTATTGTGCATGGACTCATTCGCCTTGAACCAATGATCGACTTCAAAACTGCTCGACAAGCGGGGCTGCAAGGTCTTGACGACCCGGTCGTTCTCGCAATTGCCGCCGATGATGGCCGGATGCTCGTCACACATGATGTCAGCACGGTGCGCAAACACTTCGAACGTTTTATTGAAACTCGAAATAGCCCTGGCGCTGTGATGGTTCCACAACGTCTGCCGTACCACGAAGCGATTGATAGGTTGCTTCGTTTGTGGGCGACCACTGAAGCAGAACGGTGGGAAAATGTTCTGTTTTATCTACCACGCTGACTTGTCATCTCGCCCCCCTTCGCGCAACCAACCACGCGTGAACCGCCAGCGCAATCAACGCCAGCAGCAACAACACCCACGCCACGCTCCGATACTCCCACTGCAACGCCGTCGCATTCGCCCAATTGCCCCAACGGCCCGACGCGGCCCGCGTCAAATCGGACTCTTCGCGCTGCAACGCGTTCGCGGCGAATGAATACTTGTTCCGATTCGCGCTGATTTCGTAAACACCGGCGGTGTCCGCTTTGATCAACACGGTTTTGTCACGCGCCGGGAGTTGGCGAGTGATTCGCCGCGGATCAACGACGCTCACCGATTCGACGCCCGATTCGACCGTCAACGTGGCGTCGCCCCCCAGACGGAGATTCGTTTGCCGCAACCCCGGCGCGGCTTGCGCGCGCCAGTTGATCAAATTCCAGATCAGGATCGGCCAGTTCGGCGACTCCTGCAGCGTCGAAAGATCGGGCCGCAACCGCAACCGCAGTTCGTGTCTTCCCGCGCGTTCGAGATCGGTGAGCAACGGAACGTCGCCCGCGTTGACGACGGGCGTCCCGGCCAGTTGCCGCGATTTGCCTCCGCCCCAAACCACTCCGCCGAGCGACAGTCCTTCGGACAACGGGTGAGAGCGGTCAATCACGAACGGGCCGAGGAAGCTCGCGGCGTCCTTTTCGCCGATGATTTGCAGCGTCCAGGCTTCCACATCTTCCATCTTCGCGTCGCTTTCATCCGTGATCACCAGGCCCGGCTTATTTACGCTCAAAGAAGCGTTCGGCGATGAGTTGACCGTTTTTTCGACCAGCGCGCGCAGCGCGGCGTCGCGCACGCGCAGATCAACGCGGACGTTCCCGCTCGACTCCGGCGCCAGCGTGACCTCGTTGTCAACGAGCAGAGCGTCGTCGCTCAAACGCGCTCGCAGCGCGGGCGCGCCGGATTTGAGCGTCAAAAGGACGCGACGGGTTTCGCCCGCGCCGAGCTGGATTGATTGCGGATTGCGGATTAAGGATTGCGGATTGCCTGGTTCGCCCGACTCGACGCTGAGCGTTGTTGAACCGGACGACGATGAGACGTTGGCGATTTCAAGAAGGATACGATCCTCGTCGTCGCGCAGTGTGCGAGTGGCGTTGACGAATGCGAAATTCCGTTGCGACGAGCCGAACGACCACCACTGCAACCGGCTGTCGCTCAGTTCCTGCTGAGGCGCGTGATCGGTCACGGCCAACACGCGGGCGCGGGGGCCGCCCAGCTCGAACGCGAACGCAATCGCCTCTTCAAGCTTCGCGGCGGGCGCGCCGCATCTCCAGTTCCGCAGAAGCTTGATAGCCTGATCCGCGTTGTTCGCCGCCTCACCCAGAAGTTGTGGCGATTCGCCCGCGAGCGCGAAACGAACAGGCTCGTAGCGCTTACTCTTCAACTCGCTTTCAATCGCCCGGATGGCGCGATAACGCGCGCTGCCGGCGTCGCCGTCCTTGCCCGCCCCAGCCAGCATCGAAAACGAATCGTCCAGTACAACCACCAGCGGACGTCCGCTTTCGCCCGCGCGCATCATCGGCCCGGCCGCCGCCGTTACCAAAGACAAGATCGCCAACAGTTCGAGAAAGAAGAGCAGCGGCGTTTGCAGCCGATGAATGCGCCGCCCGCCTTCCCACATCTGCCTTTCGTCGAGCCACAACAAGAGGCTCGAAACACGCCGCTCGCGCGCCTGATTGCGCAGCCAGTAGATCGCGATCAGCGCGGGCACGGCCAGTAAAGCGATGAATGCGAATGGGAATGTGAAGACAGGCATTGTAGCGAATAACTATGATGTTTTTGCCGCATAGCGGCGCCTGAATTTGGACGTAGGTTTATGGTCTTTGAAAAATAAACGCAACAACACCATCCAACCTGGTGATAGTCATAGGCAGATGATGAATGGCGAAGCCCTTGGAGTGCGGGTGCTTGGAACCGCTTTGGTAGTCAATTCCTCGATCCGGGCCTTTCGCTGAACCTCGCGCCGTGATCTACCCGCAGCCACTACGGATTGAGGAATTGCTCAGTTGTCCCGGAAGTAGTGGATGAAGGGGTTGACTACCAAAGCGGTTCCAAGCACCCGCACTCCAAGGGCTTCCCCATCTATTACCCTCATACCCTCAACACACCGGCTTTGACCAGAGCTTCGAGGTTCCAATCCGCGACGGCCTCTTCGGCGACGACGTTGACCATCACCGCGCCGATCTGGCGGCACGCGCGATGCCAATTCTGTTGATGCCGCGCCAGCGCGTCGCGGTAACGGCGGATCGCGCCGTCGTCAATGAAGATCTCCCGCTGTTCGTCGGTCTCCGAATCAAGGAGCCGCACACGGCCTCGCTCTGCCCATTCCAGTGGATTGGCGTCAACCACGGCCAGCGTTTGCGCGACCACGAGCGACGCCGCGCCCTGCGCCAGACTCTGCAGAACGGCGAGCGGCTCGCCCATCCAGAGCAGGTCGCTGATCAAAACGCGCATCCCCTGCCGGCGGAACCTCGGCGGCGTCCGCGTGAAGCCCTCCGCCGGATTGCCGCGAAAATCGAGATCGAGCGATTGCCATAACGCGGGGCGGTTGGAGCCGTTGGCGACCGGCGCGACGTATTCACGCGCGAGCCAGGCGTTGTGTGAATAGCCGGCGTTTTCCGCCGCGACGGCGAATGCGGCGGCCAGCCCTATCGCGGCCCGCGTCTTCGCGCTCGATTCGAGCGCCATCGAACGCGACCCGTCGAGCACGATGTCGAGATGCGGACTGATCTCCTCGCGGTAGAGCTTGACCGTCAATCTGTCGGAGCGGGCGAACGCGTTCCAGTCAATCCGTCGCAGATCGTCGCCGGGTTGGTAATCGCGGTGATCGCGGAATTCGAGCGAGGTCCCGGCCTGCCGGCCAAGCTGCAACCCGGCCATCGCGGCCGAAGCCGTCCGCGGCGGTTCGAGCGCGTACCGCATCCCGGCGCGCTCGCCTTCGATCAGGTATGATTGGTATTCGTCATTCATCTTTCATCATTTTCCATTTTCCATATTACGTTTGTCATTTGTCATTGCCAGAATCGCACGGCGAGCGGCAATGACAAATGACAAACGTAATATGGAAAATGGAAAATGGAGTAGGATCACACCTCTAAATTTTTCCATTAGCGCTTATCAGTCGGTCGTTGACGGGGAATCGCTCGCTACCGCTCGCGGTACTGACTCGAAAGCATCGTTCGTTATCGCTCGCGGCGCCGGCTCGAAGCTCTTCACACGCTCAATAAACCAGGGCAGGCTCATCGCCGCGACCAGCGTGGCCCACACGCCGGCGACGCCCGCGTACAGGACGCGATGCCCTTTGTTTCCCCACGCGAACGGATTGCCGACCCACCATGCGCCGAAATCCTCCGCCCACCACTGGTCGTTGAAGAAGATGATGTACCCGATCAGAAACGGCGCGATGCTGCCCACGCCGAGCAGGATGGCGCCGATCAACCACGTCAACTCAGCCCCGACCTTGTTGAACAGGCGACGCCGCAGCAGCGCGCCCGTCATTGCGTAGCAGAAGAAGTAGAGGCACATCCCGCCCATCCATTTCGCGCTGTTGACCAGATCCCCCATATTGCCGTGGATCGGAAACAACTTCACCCACGCCCAGGCCACCGCCAGCGTCAGCGCGGTCATCACCGAAGCCCACGCCAACCCGTTCGCCGCGCCGCTGAAGAAGAAGAACGCCTGCGCTCGTCCGAGCGGGGATTTCGGGATCGCGCGCAGCACGCGCCTACCCGGTTGATCGCGCTCGCTCACCGCGGTGAAGACGGCCAACGCGAAGATAATCTCAAATATCACCAGCCACAGGATCACCGACAAATGATCTTTTTCAATCGAGCTGTTGGTCAACGCCGCCACGCCCATCAACAGCCACGCGGCGGTGATGAACAGCCGCACGGGTAGCGCGCGGTTCGCCGCGGCCGGCATAACCAGCGCCACCGACATCACGAAAAACAATCCGATCAGAAAGCAGATGACAAGGCCCATGACGATCACCGCTTGCCAGAAATCCCGCCCTACGACGCCGCGAGTAACCACGCCGCTCACGCCAGCCACCGTCGCGAAGTAGGCGATGCCGAAAATGATCAGCGCGATCAGCCCGAAGATGACTTTGAATGCGCGATTGACCGGAATGAGCGCGACGAAGACCGCCGCCTGCGCGCACGCGATGACGACCACGAACCCGATGCCGAGCGAGATGAAGATCGAAGGCAGATCAATCCCGCGCAGGAAGTAGGTGAAAGCCATAAACGGCATGCACGCGCTGTAGATCAGCGAGGTCAGCGTAAGGGCCGCGAACATCTTGCCCGCGATGATGCTGCGCGGTTTGATCGTCGTGATGAAGAGCAGGTCGACATTCGTGTCGGAACGCTCGGCGGCCAGCCGCACGGCTGTGTAAAGCGGCACGAAGAGCATGCCGATGACTTGCAGGATGGCGAAGAGCATCAGGAAGGACTGCCGTCCGGCGTCGAAGCCGAGCAGCGAGACGCCGCTCGCCAGAATGTAGATTCCGATTGCGACGATCTGGACCGAAAGCAACGTCAACAACGCGGCGATCACAAAACGGCTCTGCACGGCCTGCCGCAGCTCTTTGATGACGATGGGATTTATTGCGTCACTGGTAAATGCGCTTCGACTGACAAAACTCAAATTACTGCACGGCTCCTTTCGTGACGTTCATGAAAATCTCTTCGAGGTTGGCGCGCTGCTGTTTGAATTCGACCACGCGGTAACCGCGCCCGATGAGCGCCGCCAGCAGATCACAACAGGCTTCCTCATCTCCGTTGATCTCGACGGCGATCTCTCCGCCGGCAAGGCTCGCCTTTTCGACTCGCGGCGTTTCGAGCAGCTCGCGGTAAAGCCGCTCCTGCTCGCTCATGACGCGGATCAAGACGGTGCGATGCGGCGCGCTGCTGGCGAGCAGGTCGCCGATCGCGCCCGCCATCAGGACGTTGCCCCGCTCGATGATCACCGCCGCGTGGCAGATTTCGGCCAGCTCCGTCAGGATGTGCGAGCTGATCAGGATCGCTTTGCCCTGCGACGACAATACGCGCAGCAACTCGCGCAACTCGATTCGCGCGCGCGGATCGAGCCCGGCCGCGGGTTCGTCCATAATCAAAACCGGCGGGTCGTGCAGCAGGGCGCGGGCCAGACTGACGCGCTGTTTCATCCCCTTCGACAAGGCCACGAGCATCTTGTCGCGGATCCCCGCCAGTCCGGTGAACTCTTCGACGCTCTCGATCATCTTTTCGCGGCGCCCGCCTTTCAAGCCGTAAGCGCGGGCGAAGAAATCGAGGTATTCGTGAACCGACATGTCGCGGTGCGTCGGCAACGAATCCGGAACATAACCGACCAACTGTCGCGCGCGTTCCGGATCCTCGACCACCGAAACGCCGTCAATCAACGCATCGCCCACGGTCGGCTCGTCGAGCGTCGCCAGGATGCGCATCGTGGTGGTCTTGCCAGCGCCGTTCGGGCCGACGAAGCCGACGACCTGGCCGGAAGAGAACGAGAACGACACGTCGTTGACCGCGCGCGTCGCGCCGAAATGTTTTTTCAGGTTGACGATCTCGATCTTCATCGTTCGGCCTCCGCGCTGACGCCGTAAACCAGCGTGTGAGCCTTGCGCGTCTTGACGTCTTTCAATCCCTCTTCGACGAACGGACTTGAGTCGAGCGCGGCCAGATAACATCCGGGCATCAGATAATGCTGCGGATTCTGTTCGACTGCTTTCAGTTTCCCCAGCCAGCCGCTATCGGCAAACACCTCGCGCAAGACGGCGACATTTCCGGCGAGCTTGAAATTCGTCAGGCTCAATTTCGTTTCCGCGCCCGCCCGGACCTCTTTCGCCGAATAAATCCTCCCATCCCGATCAGCCAACCAGAGATCGCGAATATCCGCGCCCAATCCGTTGACGACGCTGATCGAATCATTCCCCGATTGCCTGATCGTCAACCGTTCGCGCCGCGTTTCGCTCTTGCGGAATTTGAAATAGGCGGGCACGCGCGCCGTGATCCATCCCGAATCCAGATGCTGGTCGTTTGAAAAATCAATCGTGCGATTGCCGCCAACGCCTCTGTATCGCCAAGCGTCAGGCAACACAGGCGCCAACTCGGCGTCGTTGCTGAAATGCAAGCCTTCGCCCGGCGTGATGGGCGAATAGAAAGCCGTCCAGCCAATGGTCGTCGCGCGATGCGACGATTCGTCGAGGATCGTGAAGGATTCAGCGCGCGAGATTGCGCTGACGCCTTCCCCGAAGAGCGCAAACCCGGCGACGGCTATACACGTGACCAGCGCAATCGCCGGCACGGTCCACAACATCCATATCTTCCTCCGCCGCCGCGCCAGCCAGATCAGATTGACCGGCCCGATCACGACCACAAACGCCAACATCAAGACGAACAGTCCGCGAACCGGGATCCCGATTCGTTCGACCACGGGGAAATCATTGTTGATGTCGGCGATGTCGTAGTAGTTCTTTCCCGAAGGCCGCGAACCTTTCCAACCGAGTTTAATGTCGCTCCAATGAGCCGGAGCGATTTGTTTTATTTTGGCGGCGTCGATCAAAACCATTTGGCCGAACCCGGCGAAATAAAGCGCCACGTCGTTTGTACCGCTGAAAGCCACGCGGCGCGAATGCCACGGCTTCGGGATCTCCAATTGGCCGATCACAACCATCGCTCCTCCGCATTCGATATAACGCCACAATGCGGAGCGTACGGCCTCCGGGGCCTCGCGCAATTCTTCGGCCGTGATGACCACCGCGTCGAAGCCCGAATAACCCAGCCAGTTCCCGCTCCATTCGGACATCGGCGATTTGTAAGCCAGATACGCGACCTCGTTCTCGCCGCCGGCGTTTTTGAACCCTTCGACGACCGCCGCGTCGTTCATCAGCCCGCTCTTTTCGACATTGCGGCTGCTCAACGCATAGAAAGTGTTTTGCGAATGGCTGATCCAGGCGCTGGTCCGAGACGCGTCAACCTCTATAACCTCGTCCTGGCGCGCCCCATCAATAGACACCAGCCACCCCACGGCGCCGAAGCTCTGCGGCTTAAACAAGGAGACCGTCGCGGCTGAAGACGGCGCGGCGACGATTGCGCGGCGAACCTCGCTGACGATGTCGCCGTAAGAGCCTCCGCGCATCTCCACCGTCACACGATGAGATTTCGTCGGAGAGCGGTTGATAATCGTCACGCGATATTCATCGTAACCACTTGACGAATGCGCTTCAGTCACCGATTCGACTTTGACGGAAATATTGCCGTAATCCGTGGCGTAAGCCGAAGCCGCCATCAGCAGCGCGCACAACGACGCGGCGAAAAAGCGAAATGATCTTTGATTGAAGCTGAAGTAATTCACCACGGTTAAGTCAAGCTCCGATCCGCACGTCGCGCGGCAACCTGATCCCGGTTTCGTCAATTTGATCAAGCAGCTTCGCGATGATCGCTCGCGAATCAACGCCGTCGAACCGCGCTTTGTAATTCAACACGATCCGGTGGTTGAGCGCGACCGAAGCGATGGCTTTTACGTCTTCAAAACCGACGGTCGGGCGGCCCGCCAGCAACGCGTATGCCCGCGCGGCCTCGGCCATCGCAATCGCGGCGCGGGGCGACGCGCCGTAGCTAATATAATCGCGTACTTCATCAATCGCCTCGTCCGAATCGGCGTGCGTCGCGGCCACGATGCGCGAGATGTAACGCGACACCGGCTTCGGCAGAAAGACGCGATCCATCGCCGAAAAAATCCGTTGAAGCTCGACCGCGTCTATTACGAAATCCGGCGCGGGCGGCTCGCCTCTTCGCCTGGTCGAGATTATCCGGTCGAGCGTTTCGACATCGGCGCCCGTTACGTTGAGCTTGAACAGGAAACGGTCGAGTTGGGCTTCCGGCAGTGGGTACGTGCCTTCGAGCTCAATCGGGTTTTGCGAGGCGAGCACGAAGAACGGCTCAGGCAACGGTCTGGTCGCGCCGAGCAAAGTCACGGCGCGCTCCTGCATCGCTTCGAGCAGGGCTGACTGGGTTTTCGGCGAGGCGCGGTTGATCTCGTCGGCGAGCAGCAGGTTGGTGAAGACCGGGCCGGGATGAAATTCCATCGCGCGGCGGCCATCACGATTTTCCTGCAAGATATGCGCGCCCAGAATGTCGCTCGGCATGAGGTCCGGCGTGAACTGCACGCGGTTGAATCGCAGATTGAACAGCCCGCCCAGAGCCTTGACCAGCGCTGTCTTTCCGACTCCCGGCAACCCTTCGAGCAGGATGTGCCCGCGGCTCAAAACGCCGGTCAGGACGAGGCGATGGAGTTCGGACCGGCCGAGGAGAATGCGGTTGAGTTCAGCCAAAGCTATGTTCGCAAGCTCGACCGCCGGGTTGAGTTCTTCAGGTTGCAGGATCGTCTCTGTCATAAAGTTCGAGTAGTGATCATTGGTACGGTCAGTAGATCACAAAATCAGGAAGGAAGAGCATTTTCCATTTGTCATTTGAGATTTGATATTTGTCATTGCCCCAGAAATCGCTCAATGTTCATTAGACGTTATCAGTTTTAGGCAAAAACAAAACCACGGGGATCACGGGGATCACGGGGCAGAAGGAAAAGGGTTGAAATGAGGATTCGCATGGTCTTTTTCGCAAGTTATTCCCTCTCCGATCC